>OMDF01001660.1_pt1 | contig 10134 bp, 7 predicted proteins | sample 1673631 | NCBI WGS metagenome assembly OMDF01 (sample SAMEA103958117, study PRJEB25191) | human gut metagenome | biome: human-associated habitat [ENVO:00009003]; feature: intestine environment [ENVO:2100002]; material: feces | place: Germany | collected 2013/2015 | reverse complement strand
GCCAAAGATGTATGGATTTCATTTTCTGAAACGATTTCCACTTTTGTCAGCAAAATATATCCTACAATTTCTCCTTTTTCAGTTTTTGCGACTAGTGACAATTCCGGTATATATGTATCGGAATATGCAGTCTGTCTACTAAATGGTGTTCCTGATGGTCGCTTTCCGGCATATCTGCAAAAGCTTTTTCTATCAGGTTGCAGATAACAGACAATTCCGTACTATTTTCTTGCCTTATTATAATGCCCATAACTTGTTAAACTGAATTGATGCGCAAAGATAATATTTATAACACAATATAAAGAAAAGCAGTGTTTCTATGCAGTAAATCTGTGTTTTATATCATTGACAATAATCTGCAATACTGACAAATTACACCATCTGTGAATCTGTGAAATTATTCTGTGTTTTGTATAACTATCAGTAAAATAGTAAAGGATAATTTTGCAATAGGAATCAATATAATATATGCGATATGGAAAAAGAAGTAATGATACTTACAGGTGCCGGACAAATCGGTATGGCGATAGCCCGACGGATGGGATATGGAATGAAGATTGTAGTCGGTGACAAACGAATGGAGAATGCACAGTCCATGGCCGATACGATGAACCGTGCCGGATTTGATGTGCTTCCGGTGGAGATGGACTTATCATCCCGCGAGTCCATTCTACATCTAATTGACACGGCACAGCAATATGGAGAAATAGCCATGCTGGTCAATGCTGCGGGAGTTTCTCCTTCACAAGCATCAATAGAAACTATTCTGAAAGTCGACCTGTATGGCACGGCTGTATTGTTGGAAGAGGTCGGAAAAGTCATCATGTGGGGAGGTACAGGCGTTACAATCTCCAGTCAATCCGGACATCGTCTGCCAGCACTTGGTGCGGAAACCGATGAGCTGCTGGCTTGTACACCAACTGAAAGACTATTGGATCTCGAAGTTTTGCAACCACAACATATCAATGATACACTCCATGCATACCAGTTGGCTAAACGTTGTAATGTAAAACGTGTTATGTCGGAAGCCGTAAAATGGGGTAGAAGAGGAGCGCGCATTAATTCTATTTCTCCGGGCATCATTGTTACCCCATTGGCTCTTGATGAGTTTAACGGTGTACGTGGAGAATTTTATAAGAAGATGTTTGCCCAATGTCCGGCACATCGTCCGGGAACAGCAGATGAAGTGGCAAATGTTGCCGAATTGTTGATGAGTAATCGGGGAGCCTTTATTACCGGAGCTGATTTCCTTGTAGATGGAGGAGCTACAGCTGCTTATTTTTATGGCCAGAAATGAGTATTCTATTTCTATGAGGTAAAACTTTTGTGACAATATTCTATAAACGATACTTTGTCTTCTGTCAAGAAATTGTATCTTTGTTAAATCCTTATAATCTGATGGCGGAAAAGATAGGAAGATATAAGTATTCTGAAATACTTGACCTCCATTAGATAAATAAGGGTTTTGATACAAAAAAAATATTAACATTGTAATATTAAGGGAAACACACATGAAGACATTTTATCTCATGACCATGGGATTTTGCCTGGCTCTAAATCTCCATGCACAGCGAAGCGAATATCTGCTGGAAAAAGGATGGAAATTTACCAAAGGAGAGGTTAGCAATGCTGAAATGCCAGCATTCAATGATGCTAAATGGGAAACTGTAGACATTCCACATGACTGGGCTATTTTCGGACCTTTCGATAAGAACAACGACTTACAAAATGTAGCTGTCACACAGAATTTTGAAACTCAGGCTAGCTTAAAAACCGGACGTACGGGTGGTTTGCCATACGTAGGCATAGGATGGTATCGTACAACATTTCATTCTACTCCAGGAAAACAGACAACCCTGATCTTTGACGGAGCAATGAGCGAGGCTCGTGTGTTTGTCAACGGAAAAGAAGCCTGTTTCTGGCCCTGTGGCTATAACTCTTTCTATTGTGACGTTACCTCTCTAGTAAATGAAGATGGTAAAAATAACACACTTGCCGTACGATTGGAAAATCGTCCACAATCATCACGTTGGTATCCGGGAGCGGGACTTTATCGAAACGTACATGTAGTAACTACAGAAAAAATCCATGTTCCGGTATGGGGAACTCAGATTACTACTCCGTACGTGAAGGACGAATATGCTTCTGTTTGTCTTCGTACAACGATTTTAAATGCGGGAAAAACAGAGCTGACTGTAGTAACGGACATTATGGATGCTGACGGACAGGTGGTTTCAACCAAAACGAACAAAGGAGTCATCAATCACGGCCAACCTTTTACTCAGAATTTTATCGTAGAACGACCTAAGCTTTGGTCGCCCGAAACTCCAGTCCTATATAAGGCTGTATCAAAAATCTATTCAGGTGATACGCTTCTCGATACTTATTCCACACGTTTCGGGATTCGTACAATTGAATATATAGCCGACAAAGGTTTTTATCTGAACGGAAAGCGACGTAAATTTCAAGGAGTATGCAATCATCATGACCTGGGACCTTTGGGAGCAGCAATTAACGTTGCAGCGCTCCGCCATCAGTTGACGTTACTCAAAGAAATGGGATGTGACGCCATCCGTACATCGCATAATATGCCTGCTCCCGAACTAGTCGAACTTTGCGACGAAATGGGATTCATGATGATGCTTGAGCCGTTCGACGAATGGGATATCGCCAAGTGTGACAACGGATACCACCGCTTCTTTAATGAATGGGCGGAAAAGGATATGGTAAACATGCTTCGACAGTATCGGAACAATCCATGTGTGGTAATGTGGAGTATCGGCAACGAGGTTCCTACCCAATGGAGTCCGGAAGGATATAAAGTAGCAAAGTTCTTACAGGATATCTGTCATCGGGAAGACCCTACACGTCCGGTAACCTGTGGTATGGATCAAGTGAAAAGTGTACTAGCAAATGGATTTGCTGCAATGCTTGATATTCCGGGGCTGAATTATCGTGCTCACCTATATGATGAAGCTTACGAACGTTTACCACAAAACATTATTTTAGGTTCGGAGACATCGTCTACTGTCAGCTCTCGTGGAGTATATAAGTTCCCGGTGGAACGTAAGGCCGGAGCTATGTATGATGATCATCAGTCTTCTTCATATGATCTGGAATATTGCAACTGGTCTAATATTCCTGATATTGATTTTGCGCGTGCCGAAGATCATGAATGGACAATCGGACAGTTTGTGTGGACTGGATTCGACTATCTAGGCGAGCCGAGCCCGTATGACACCAATGCATGGCCGAATCATAGTTCAATGTTCGGTATCATCGACCTGGCATCTATCCCCAAAGACCGTTATTATCTGTACCGAAGTGTATGGAATAAAGAAGCAGAAACACTGCATATCCTGCCGCACTGGAATTGGGAAGGACGTGAAGGTGAAAAGACTCCTGTTTTTGTTTATACAAACTATCCTTCGGCAGAATTGTTTATCAACGGAAAAAGCTATGGACGTCAGACTAAACACAAGAACGGAACAGTAGAAAACCGTTATCGTCTGATGTGGCATGACGCAGTTTATCAGCCGGGCGAGGTGAGAGTAGTGGCATACGACGAACAGGGGAATCCTGTTGCAGAAAAGACTGTTCGTACTGCAGGCAAGCCGCATCATATAGAACTTGTTACAGATCGCAGCTCTCTTCAGGCAGACGGAAAGGATCTGGCATATGTTACACTCCGCATTGTTGATAAGGACGGCAACTTGTGCCCGAATGACGGACGTCTGGTAAGTTTCAAAGTAAAAGGGGCAGGTAAGTACCGTGCTTCTGCAAACGGAGATCCTACTTGTCTGGATTTATTCCACAAGCCGGAAATGCATGCGTTCGGAGGTATGCTCACTGTTATAGTCCAGTCAGGAGAAAAAACTGGTGAGATAGAACTTCAGGCTACTGCCAAGGGAATAAAAACTGGAACCATCCGTATTCCGGTAAAATAAGCTTATTTGCATAAAATAATATCATCATATGGAAAGTATTTTAAATTTGGGAAATCAATGTAAAAGCGATAACGCTTTTACTAAAAAAGCTAGATTGCTTCAGTCGATGTACCGAGTGAAAATAGGAGAAGAGGAGGGTGTTGGACCGACAAAAACTTCCAAACGAAAATATGGTAATATGATTAGTGGTGGTGAAATTTCCGGAAAGAATTTTCTGATGAAAGAAACTTTTGAGTATGCTAAGAAAAGGGTTAAAAATCGAAAGGATAATGAAACGATAGATGAATTTCGATTATTCAACAATCTGCTTTCGAGTATGCCAATGGCATTCAACCTATTTCATCCTCTGATGTTACTTTTAGAAGAAAACCCTGAAAAGGTGACACTTGCTATAAGATCTATCTTTAAAAATATCCCAGTATTTGTAGTAACAAAAATCGGATTGGAATTTATACCGACACCAATTGAGAAATACGCAAAAGATAAGTCGGCCATGGATGCCTATATCCAATTTCAAGATAACAATGGCGAGAAACATATAATCGCTATTGAAACGAAATATACAGATATACTCGGATTAAATGAAGCACATAATTGCGAAGAACAAAAACAAATGCTTATTGATACCGGACTGTTCTGTGCGGAATTTGAAGGGCTATTGATAGCAAATAAAATAAAATTAACACAGATCTACAGAAATCTTTTACTTACAGAACGGTACAGAGAAGTCGAAAACTTGAAGGACTCATATTCTGTGGTACTTTCTCCGAAGGAGCATCCGTCAACAGAAAAGGAGATCAGATCAGTTACAGAGTATCTGAAGCCAGAGTATGCTTACAAGTTAAGTGCAGTAACTCTTGAGGACTTTGTGGATACGATGATACAATGTCTGCCAGAGTATTATGCTCAAGTTTATGAGAGGTTTAGAGAAAGGTATTTGGAGTTTGAATAGTACATTCAAATTCTTCAGTAAAAAACTTCAGCATCTTTTAGGAAATTATTCTCGATGTTTTTTAAAAATTCGTACGAAAAAAATTTTTTCTTCAGCATGTTTTTTTGAGCGACTGCAAGTATGAATAGTTGCTCGACAAGTCTTATTATTCTGAAGAGAATATAAAGTGAATTATGGCAGAAGTAAGGGAAAGAGAAAGCTCTTTATACAAAAACAAGAAAGGAGGAAAATATCCGTTGCATGAGCGGATATTTTTCCTCCTCTTATGGAATTTCTAACAATTAATTACAGAATAGATTTTACTGTTTCCAGCATGCCTTTAGCCTGAATACTGTCCAAGTCAGCTTTTACAGCAGCAGTCAGTCCCGGGATGTTGTTCAGGTTTTCGCAGAGTGAGTAATCCTTTTTTATGATCATGCCTGTTCCTTTTTGGCGCGGTCGCAAAATGCCGGAAAATCCATACTTTTTACCGGATATTACCTTGTTTTGCGGATGATAAACCGATTAGTCCTCCTATCTTACTTTCTCCTTTAATAGGTTGATCTCCTTGAGATCCCGTAGATTTGTTATAAGTGTCTATGCTTAGCGTGAAAGAACTCGTTGAAGATACATACAACTTCCCAATCAATCCTCCCACTTCATCGTGTCCATCAATAGGCAGATTAACCGTGATATTATTTAAAGAGGAAGAATTGGTCATATAGAATTCACCTATCAATCCTCCGGTACGATTATTTCCTGTGATGATTTTCATATTCGGATCATCGGTGGTGTGTGTCAATTTAATGTTATTGGCGGATATTGTACCATACAATTTACCGATTAAACCTCCTGTATTATCTTTTCCGGTTAATATGCCGAAGGGAGAGGATGTTGTTATATTATTGATATCCATTTGTACGCTTTCGGCCCATCCAACCAATCCTCCGACATAAGATCCGTTATCAACGAAGGTTACATAGAATTTAGTATCATTGATCGTGAGGTGGCCTTGTTTGTTGCCTGCTTTTTCCGCATAGCCAATCAGCCCTCCGATTTTATCTTTTCCCATATTAATCGTACCACGTACCTCCACGTTCTCTATACGTACCTCCCCTTGTGCTACTCCTGCAAGAAGACCGCATTTGGAGCCTGGACTTTGGATATTCGCACCCATAAGGGTAAGGTTACGGATGATGGCTCCGTCAAGGAGCGTGGAAAATAGGCCAACTGATTCTTCCGTGGAACTTCCAGTGAACGCCATACCCTGTATTTGTTTCGAGTTTCCATCGTATATGCCGGCAAAGGGGGCGCATTTATAACCATTTCCTTGGTAAAGACAGTCGGTGACAGGCGCTAAAATATCGGCTACCTGTTTAAAATATTGGTTTTTACCATGGCTACTGTCATACATAAGGAGCTGCTGTACCATATATGCGAAGTCCTCGGTGGACGTGATCAAATAGGGATGATCTACTGTGCCTTTTCCTTGCAATTGGTCATATTTATGTACAGTGGCAAGTACAGCGCTTACCATTTGCTCTTGGAACGTAAGGCGATAACCTTGAGGGTATAAATTTCCTTCCATTTCGCTCCGTATCCACATTATATAATCCCCGTCGGCGATTTCTTGATTGTTCGGGATATAGATTTCGCAAGTGAGATTTCCCGAAAGGAATCTTAAGTTTCCCTCGAAATCGAGAGTGCTATTGTCACTCAATGACGTGAGTTGTAGGTATATGATCCCGTCCTTATTGATGATTTCACTATTCTCTTGGGGCAAAGTAAAGGAGCTGACCGAATGGTCGCCGTTTTCTTTCAAGGAAGAACCGATGCTGTTTCTCCGCATATCGTCATCTGAACAACTTCCGGCCAGCGATAAGATGAACAGGTATAGAAGTAAGTGCCAGATAGGCTTATTAATCGTTTTCATATTTGCTTGTTTTTATAATTGGGGTTCTTTGTATTGCATCTCAGATTGATAAGGAACCGGGAAGTAGCCCAGTCCTGTGTAGGGAATCTTCCAAAGTCTTTGGAAATCCCAGCCTTGGAATGTGGAAGTGGTCGATAATTGTGGCAGGGTTAAGCCGGTGGCACCATGGATATTTCTATTTTCGATCGTATTTTCTAGGCAATAGTTATCTTCAAATCGGCTTAGTGCATTACCCGTATAGGCGAAATTTTTCCACTGGCTACCGATATTCAGGCATTTTTTTACGACAGCTTGCTTTTCCGGACTTCCTACCGTAGCTCCTCCTATTTTATTGCCATCGCTTCCGTTTAGGCAATCCGATATCAGGCAACCTTCATCAAAATGCCCGATGAGTCCTCCGTTGTAATCGCCGTACGGGCCTGTTTTCGCCCTAATGTTTCCGAAGCTGACACATTGGCTGATTACCACAGCATTTTCTTGGAAATCGTCCGCTATAGCTGTTATGGAGTTTGCGTATCCGACCACACTGACGACCACACCGGCCGCAGCGATTATCGTGCTGACACCACCTGTGGTAACGAATCCGGCGACAAAAGCGGCTGTGCTGGCTATAAAACATACCCCGTCTGCCAAGGTATGGATGATCTTTTCTGTTTTCTTGATATCCAGTATTTGATTATAGCGAAGATTTCTTTTGTAATTCATCGCGTCACGGAAATCCTCATGGTTTTTGCCGGTCTCATACCAAGCAATCACTTTTTTCCTGTATTCGTTCATGAATTGATCGATCATTCGCCCATATTGAAGATTGGGTGTGCTAAACTGAAGAGCTGATAATTTATTTCGCAGTATATTATCCATATCTGTTTCCAGTTTTTCCATCCCCTTGGTGACTAATCCACTAAGCGAAGTTGTGTAGTCCTTTCGTTGCATTGGACGGAAAAGGTCGGCCATTTCTTTTCCCAATGAATAGGCACTGATACTTTCCATTACTGCGTCGTATGACGTGATTAGATTGTTAAGGATTGTCGTTCCCGCATCAGCGATACCGACAACGGTATTAAAAACTGAAAGGCCAAGCTCGATAGTGGCGAATATGGCGGAGCGTTTCTCGGCCTCTGTCCATTCCCTTGAATCGCCGACTTCTCCGATTAATCCGGCGATATACCCATTTCCTTCTACATCTGCTAAGTTAGCGCAATAGTTCATGGATAGGCAACCTCCTGCGATACCGGCCATCCCTCCGATATATGTACTCCCCGAGATCTTGCCCATATTCACATTTAACGCCAATGATCCGCTTTGTATTTGTCCGCTCATGCCGCCACTGAACCGTGAGGCAGATACAGTTCCGAAATTGATCGTGTTGGTGATACTGGATAATGGGGTAGCCCCGATTATGCCACCGGCATAGTAGCCATCTGCTGTTACCTTTCCTTCATTGTAAGATTTGTAAGTTCCTAATTGTGCTTCACCGCATAGTCCGCCTACATTCTCTTTTCCGTTGACTCTGCCCTTATTAGAGCAATATCCTATAAATGTATTATTATATGTTGCCGGATTAAGAATGACTAAAGTACTTCCTATGATCCCTCCAACACCTCTCTGGCCATTTACGCTCCCCTCGTTCCGGCAGGTTATGATTGAGCTGATTCCGCTTCCGCCGGTACCCATGAAACCAGATAATCGATCAGGTTTGTGTGAGTGTGTGCCGCCTTTTACCTGCGATTTGTTCGTGCAGAGATAGACGTATAAGGAATCAGCGTAGCCGACAATTCCTCCTGCGTTCATGTAATATGCCTCTACCTTGCCTTTTTCGTTACTGGAGTTGGTGATTTGTGTTGTCGAAAGTACGTTGGCCCCGCCAAGAATACCGCCTACGGCTATAGCTCCTTGTACGGTATTATCGTCTACTTTGCATGAATCGATCCATAATTTAGTGTTTGGATCTACGGAACCTACAATTCCACCGATTCCCATACCGTCCCCTTGACTTTGGATGGTCGATGATTTTACCGTGCATCCCTTGATAAAGGTTGGATCTTGTCCGCTTCCCGATGTGACGATCGCTCCAGCTATGGCGGATACGGCACAATAGCCGGTGATGTCTGCGTTTTGGATTGTCAGGTCCATGATGACAGCCTTGTTTACGTATCCGAACAAGCTGGCGGCAATCTTGTTTGGATCTTTGAGGGTCATGTTCTTTATCGAGTATCCGTTCCCGTAATAATATCCGGTAAATGGATAAGTCGCGGATTGCCCGATCTGGTACCAATTTCCCTCCCAGCCGCATTTGTCGTTATAGCCGGTCATGTCAATATTGTTTTGTTGGGAATAACAAGTGGAAGAGGACACATATCGGTTGGATATTCCGGTTCTGATCTTATTCAAGTCATCATTTGATCCGATCAGATAAGGATCATCGGGGGTACCGGCTCCGTAAAGTTTCATATTGGAGTTATAGGTGCTTTCTATCCGGATACCATCCGGGGTTATGTTTATCTGGCAACATAATCCGAATTGGCGTTTCAGTCCGTCGATTTCCGGACAATCCGATTTCACGGTATATTCCATATAGAGTAATTGGTATTTACCCTCTTTCAGTCCCTTTTCCATGATGAAATGGGATATTCCAGAAATCCGTTGGTGCTTAGCCTTTCGTTCGATAATACTTCCGTCTGGTACCTTGATATAGAAAGCTAGTTCTCCATACGTGAAGTCCTCGGTTTCATTTGAAAACTTGATTTGATCATGAACCCCTTCATACGTATCGTTTGTATTTGGGGGTAATTCCGGTGTTATTTTATCATCCGAACATCCGGCAAGGATGATAAAGAAAAAGTATAGGAAAAAATAATTTGTCTTCATAATATAAATTTGTTTCTAGAATTATCATGCCATCCATAATATTTTCTCGGTACTTCTCAGAGAGACCTTGAAATTTCCCAATCTTCCAGCTTTACGTTATAGCTATGGGAATGCTTGCTACCTTGTATAGTTTGTCAATCCTCTATGGGGCATATTTTGCGAACTGGAAATAACATTTTCCTGAATGCAAGTAGGGTAGCATTTTATTCTCCGAGCTATATGTGCCACCCAGAACCCAGACCGGTTGCCGGTTTGGATCATGATCTCCCGTGAAGTCGAATCCTTGGTAAATATTTTTATCTTCTCTGATTGGTAGAGGGATAGACGTTGCCCCAAAGTCTTTGCCTGTACCGGGCGAGATATAGATATGTGTCAGGTTATTCTTGTTGCCGTATCCGACACCTGCGTTTCCAAAGCGGACATAGCCCCCGTTTACGGCCCGGTAACATCTCCCG
>OMDF01001656.1_pt1 | contig 10145 bp, 9 predicted proteins | sample 1673631 | NCBI WGS metagenome assembly OMDF01 (sample SAMEA103958117, study PRJEB25191) | human gut metagenome | biome: human-associated habitat [ENVO:00009003]; feature: intestine environment [ENVO:2100002]; material: feces | place: Germany | collected 2013/2015 | reverse complement strand
TTAAGACTGTTTTTTATGATACTTTGCAGGCAGGTGCTTATACGCGCATGGTCAGCCCCGGTTATTTCTCTGTGTTTGGAGTAAAGGGGGCAGACGGATGCTCTCCCGAAGAACTTTCAAAACGTGCCCGTCCAGAAGAAATGGTGATGACGGACAATCTTGCCCGTTACCTGATAAGTGGAAAAGGAAGCAAAGAATATACGCCCCGCAAAGGTGTGGAAATGGTGGGTAAGCTTGTGAGCTTTAATAAAGATGGAAGTGATTCTGTCCGGGTATCTGCTGTTTGTGAAAATCAGAAGTACAATGAATACACTTCGCAACAAGCAGCGTTTTATTATGTCCGTAATGATGGATTTAAATGCACCTATGCCAGCATTCCTTATCAGGACTTGTTTATTCGCGTAAAGGCGGATGCCGATCGCCCCGGTTTTGTAGAGGCTTTCCGCAAGGAAATGAAGAAACAGCTTCGTGTAGGCAATCTTTATTTGGCAGATATGCGTCCGATGAGTGAGTTCCGCAATGAGCAATTGTCGGACTATCGCAGTGAACTTTATACTTACCTTGCTATTGCCGGTTTCTTCTTGATTAATGCATTCTTGGCGGTACTTGGCACTTTTTGGTTCCGTACCCAACACCGTCGGGAGGAACTTGCCATCCGAATCACTTCGGGAGCTACTCCTCACAGCCTTATGCGGCTCTTGATGGGAGAGGGGATTTTGTTGGTTACTTTCGCTTATATTCCGGCATTGATTGTTGCTTACAATTTAGGCGTTGCCGATTTGGTGAATACGTGGCCGGTAGAATGGAGCTTGGGACGTTTTATTGTCGGAGGAATACTTACTTATTTCCTTTTGTTGGTAGTAGTGGTGTTCAGTATTTGGTTCCCGGCTCGCCAGGCCATGAAGATTCAGCCGGCTGAGGCTTTGCATGGGGAATAAGAGTATGAAAAGGAAGTTGATAAAAGTTGCTTTCACGCATCGCACTCATTGAATTCCTTTGTTCATCGGGGTTTGATGTGAAGAGAAACAATGAAGGTTGCTTTCACACGAAAGTCCCCATGAATAGGACGTTTGAGCACCGTTATGTGTGAAAGGAGATTTCATCAATTCTCCTTTCCTAAAAAGACAAACACAATGATTTATTGATATTATTAGATATAAATATGTAATGAAAAGAAAATTATTTTTTATTTGTTTCTTGTCCATAGTTTGTGTGGTAAGTATGGCTCAGAATATTACTAAATTCTACTTTGCCGGCTATAGAGTTGTGTTTATACCATCTGAAGAATTCCGTATCGATGTCAAACACCCGGAATTGGGAGAAAAGAAGATAAAGGGAAATGCATTAAGTCTGAAGTTGATAGATGCGGAAGGAAAAATGCCCAAGGATACTGTCATCGTGTATACCAATGCTATCCGAGAGATAAGGATGGACTATTCGGTATTGGCCATGGAGAAGGCGTTCACGGTTGATTCACTGAATATAACTTTGGGTTCTTCGCATGGAGTAATTGCAGTCGATGCCAATTATTTAAATATCAGCTTGAATGCCGCAAGTAATTTGGTTGTAGCGGGAAAGTGCAAGAAATTAAGAACCCGGACTAATGGTAAAGGTAATGCGCTTAACTTGGATTCCTTTCTTGTTGAATCAAGAGAGTAGTGTTAAGAGGCAATGACAAAGATAAATAATCAGCTGTTCGTATATGAATAGAGTGTCCGATTTCGGACACTCTATTTTTATATTAACTTGTTATTATTCAGTGATATATGTTTTTGGCATACCATTTGTTTACTCTCTTGCAAAAAAGAAGCATAAGACAATGAAGAAAAAAGTAATATCTTTGTTTATGGTCATCGCTCTTTCGATGACTGCCGGAGCGCAGACGCAAATTAAAGAACATCGACGTTCCATTACGCTTGACGAGGCCATTGTGATAGCCCGCACTCAGAGTGTGGATGCAGCTGTGGCATTGAATGAGTTGAAAACTGCTTATTGGGAATACCGCACATTCCGCGCCAACCTTTTGCCGGAAATGAATTTGAAGGCAACACTGCCCAGCTATAATAAGAAATATAATTCATACCAGCAGGAAGATGGTACTTATACGTATGTCCGTAACAATAATTTGCAGATGAGTGGCGAACTGTCCATTGATCAAAGTATTTGGTTTACGGGTGGTACGCTTTCGTTGAACTCTTCTCTTGATTTCTTGAAACAGTTGGATGGCGATAAATCCAAACGCTATATGTCCGTGCCTATTGCCCTGACTTTGAACCAGCCTATTTTCGGTGTAAATAATATTAAGTGGGATCGTCGCATAGAGCCTGTGAGATATGCTGAAGCAAAAGCCTCATTCCTCAGTGCTACCGAGAATGTGACAAGAACGACCATTAATTATTTTTTCAATCTTTTGTTGGCAAAAGAGAATGTGAATATAGCCCGGCAGAATTTGGAAAATGCACAAAAGCTGCATGAAGTGGCGAAGGCCAAGCGCAGCATGGGGCAAATTAGTGAAAATGATTTGTTGCAGTTGGAATTGAATGTGCTGGATGCCCGTTCTACTCTGACTGATAATGAGAGTACTCTGAAAAGCCGTATGTTTCAGCTTCGTTCTTTTTTGGCATTGAGTGAGGATGAAGATTTGGAGCCGGTGGTTCCGGAAAGTATTCCTTCGGTTTTGCTTAATTATGATGATGTGCTCGATAAAGCGTTGACCAATAACTCTTTTGCCCAGAATATCCGCCGCCGTCAGTTGGAGGCTGATTATGAAGTAGCAAAGGCGAAAGGTGATCTTCGTGAGATAACCTTGTATGCGCAGGTCGGCTTTACGGGAACGAATAATGAACTGAATACCGTTTATCATAATCTGAAGGATAATCAGATAGTGGAAGTCGGTTTCAAGATTCCTATCCTGGACTGGGGGAAACGTCGGGGAAAGGTGAAGATTGCAAAGAGTAACCGCGATGTGGTAGAAAGCAGATTGCGTCAGGAAACCATGAACTTCAATCAAGACCTTTTTATCCTCGTAGAGCAGTTTAATAATCAGCAGATGCAGCTTCAGATAGCAAATGAAGCAGATAAGATTGCCGAGAAGCGTTATAATACCAATGTGGAGACTTTTATGATTGGAAAGATTTCCACGCTCGACCTGAACGATTCTCAGTTGAAGAAGGATGAGGCAAGACAGAAACACATCAATGAATTGTATGCCTATTGGTCTTATTACTATCAGATTCGCAGTCTTACTTTGTGGGACTTTACGGACAATACGGGTATTGATGCCGATTTTGAGAAGATTATCAAGCAGTAATTGAATAATAATTTTTATTTTTGCATCATTATGATATTGATTATAGATGATGATAGTGCCATCCGTTCTTCTCTCAGCTTCATGTTGAAGAGGGCAAAGTATGAGGTTCAGGCAGTTGCAGGACCTCGGGAAGCGATAGAGATTGTGCGTTCCGTGGCTCCTCAATTGATATTGATGGATATGAATTTTACCTTGTCTACCACCGGAGAAGAAGGATTGACGCTTTTAAAGCAAGTGAAGATATTCCGGCCCGATGTTCCTGTGATATTGATGACCGCATGGGGAAGCATTCAGTTGGCTGTTCAGGGTATGCAGGCAGGTGCTTTTGACTTTATTACGAAGCCGTGGAACAATGTCGCTTTGATGCAACGTATAGAAACGGCTCTCGAACTGACTGCCGATAAGCAGAAACCGGAAGCTCCGGTGGTGGATAATGACGGCTTTGACCGCAGCCATATCATCGGAAAGAGTAAACCGCTGATGGATGTGCTGGCTACCATTAAAAGGATAGCCCGTACCAATGCTTCCGTACTTATTACCGGTGAAAGCGGGACCGGCAAGGAGTTGATAGCAGAAGCAGTGCATATCAACAGTTCCCGTGCCAAGAAGCCGTTTGTGAAAGTGAACTTGGGCGGCATTTCACATACTTTGTTCGAGAGTGAAATGTTCGGTCATAAAAAAGGAGCGTTTACGGATGCTACTTCCGACCGTATGGGGCGTTTTGAACTGGCGGACAAGGGAACTATTTTCTTGGATGAGATAGGAGATTTGGACTTGAGTTGCCAAGTCAAATTGCTTAGGGTGCTGCAAGAGCAAACCTTTGAGGTCTTGGGCGACAGTCGTCCGCGAAAGGTGGATATCCGTGTGGTGAGTGCCACCAATGCCGACCTTTCCCGGATGGTTCGGGAACATACTTTCCGTGAAGATTTGTTTTATCGCATTAATCTGATAACGGTACATCTTCCTGCCTTGCGCGAGCGCCGTGAGGATATTCCGTTGCTGGTGCGTTACTTTGCCGATAAGCAATGTGAAGCCAACGGTTTGCCTAAAGTGGATTTTACGGTCGAAGCGATGGAGTATCTCAGCAGATTGCCTTACCCGGGGAATATCCGCGAATTGAAGAACCTGGTGGAGCGTACGTTGCTGGTGAGCGGTAAACAGGTGTTGATGTCCGAAGACTTCAAAGCGCAATATCAATGCCCGGTGGAGCCGAAAGTGACCTCTAATCTGCAGGGTATGACGTTGGAAGAGATTGAAAGGCAGACGATTTTGCAGGCATTGGAGAAGTACAATAATAACATGTCACAGGTGGCAACAGCACTCGGTATCAGTCGCGCTGCTCTTTATCGTAGGTTGGAAAAATATAATATTATGATAAACGATTAAATAAAAAAATGAAACTGAAGTTCTTTTTCTTCATTCTATCATTGTTGTTGGTGGCGGTTTGGGGAGTCCTGTTGGTACTTTCTTTCAAGGAACGCGGCATGCTCTTTTATATGGTGGAGGGAATTATCACTTTCAGTCTCATCTTTCTTATCTTTTTTTACCGCAAGGTGATTAAACCATTGGATACTATCGGCAATGGTATGGATTTACTCCGCGAACAGGATTTCAGCAGTCGCCTCACTCCGGTGGGACAGAAGGAAGCCGACCGCATTGTACTTGTATTCAACCGCATGATGGAACAGTTGAAAGACGAACGACTGCGCTTGCGCGAGCAAAATCATTTTCTTGATTTGCTGGTCAGCGTATCTCCTATGGGACTGATCATTCTGACTCTTGACGGACATGTCTCCATGATTAATGCTGCCGCGCTCCGTTATCTGGATTATGTGACAGACGATGAAGTGAAGGGACGTTTGCTTTGTGAACTTACTTCGCCTTTGGCGGAAGAGATAGAGCGCATACCGAAAGATGCCAGCAAGACGGTTCGTCTGAGTGACTCCATGATTTATCGTTGTTCGCGTCTTTCGTTTGTAGACCGGGGATTTGCGCATCCGTTTATCCTGATAGAAAGTCTGACCTCCGAAGTGGTGAAGGCCGAAAAGAAGGCTTACGAAAAGGTGATTCGCATGATTGCGCATGAAGTCAACAATACGGTGGCGGGCATTACTTCCACTCTTGATACAGTGGATGGTGCTTTGGAGTGTATGGACGATACCGAAGACCTTCGTGAGGTGATGAAAGTATGCGTGGACCGCTGTTATAGCATGAGCCGTTTCATTACTAACTTTGCCAATGTGGTGAAAATTCCTGAACCGCAATTGCAATTGGTCTCTCTGAACGACCGTGTGGCGGCTTGTAAAATGTTTATGGAGACTGTTTGCCGCAACCGTAATATAACGCTGCACTTGACTTTGTGCGATGAAAATCCGCATGTACGCATGGATACTTCCCTGTTTGAACAGGTATTGGTGAATATCATAAAGAATGCTGCCGAGAGTATCGGTGAGGAAGGCAATATTTTTATTCGTACTTCTGTCTTTCCTACCATGCTTGAGATTGCCGATACGGGAGCCGGCATCAGCAAAGAGGTGGAAGCGAAATTATTCAGTCCTTTCTTTTCTACCAAACCCAACGGACAGGGTATCGGTCTGATATTTATTCGTGAAGTGCTGATGAAGCACGGATGCACGTTCTCTTTGCGCACTTATTCCGACGGACTGACACGGTTCCGTATCCGTTTCAGTGCTTGATTTTGCTCTTGTAGACTTCGCCCCGGCTTATCACTTCTTTTACAAACTTGAAGGTTTCTACTCCGCGGAAGTAACCATTCTTGCAGAGGGGGTCGTTGAAATATTCTTCGTTGCTTTTCAAGAGAATATAGTCGGCTACATTATTGTCCCAGATGTATTTGTTTTTTCCATATTTTTCGGCCAGGGCCATAGCATCTGTGATGTGTCCGATGCCGGCATTATAGGCTGCCAGGATAAACTTGATTCGTTCATCGGGGTCGGGAATGCGGCGGAAAGAGTTGGCAGTGGCGGCAATGTATTTCACGGCGGCTTTGATGCTTTCTTCCGGGTTCTGTTCCATTCCGGCGGGGACGCCCATGGCACGTGCGGTGCGCGGCATCAGTTGCATTAATCCCTTGGCGCCTGCCCATGAGACGGCGGTCGTATCGAAGTTCGATTCCGTGTAGGCCAGCGAAGCCAGCAGCCGCCAGTCCCAGTCAATTTCTTTGGCGTACTTTTTGAACAATTCGTCATAGTGGGATATTTTTCCTTTCTGTATGGACAGGATGGAACCGTGCGGTATTCGTTTGCTGATTTCAAAATACCGTTTGCTGCTTGCCCGGTAAGACGGGGAAGTCATGTTTTCCCGATGCCATTGGGTGGCTGCTGCTGCCAGCAGGGGAGATGTTTTTCTGACCGCCCACGAAGCGCGTTGGTCGAAACTGATGGGCATAGAGATATTCAGGTTCGGATAATATGTTTTGTTGAGCTTGGCAAGGTCGTTGTCACAGACGGCATAATCGATGGTGCCGTTGGAAACCTGCATAATGAGATCTTCGGTGGTAACACTGTCATTCTCTACTTTATGAATCAGGATACCTCCGCCCAGTTCTTTGTCCAGATTTATCAGGCGGTCAAGATATTTGCCGGGTTTCACATATACTTCTTTGCCAATCAGTTCGGTTACATTCTGCAGAGGGGGGACTTTGTTGCTGTTTCGTTGCACCAGTACTTGGTGGGTAATGATGTCTTCGCCGCAAAACTCTACACTGTCTTTGAATTCCTTCGTGATAGGGAGGTTATAGGCTATCAAATCGCCTTCACCGGTCAGTAATTTATGTACCAGGTCGTGTGTGTTCTTGGCTGTTTCCATCCTCAGCTTCACACCAAGCGAGCGGGCAAACTGTTCGGCCAATTCATATTGGAATCCCATGGGTTCGCCCCGGTAATTGAAATAAGAAGTCGAGCTGTTGAGGGTCAGCACCACCAATTCTCCACTGTCTTTCATTTGCGGCAAATCGTAGTTTGTCACTTCATTGCTTTGCGGTTGTTGGCGGCATGCCATCATGCAGATGCAGGCGAGGAGCAGGAGCCGGACTAGTTTCATTTGCCCAAAATCTTTTCGATATATAGCTTAAGAATTTCAATCGCCTTCTGATTGTTGCCTCCATTGGGGATAATGATGTCGGCATATTGTTTGGTCGGCTCGATGAATTCATCATGCATCGGCTTCAGAACGTTGCGATACTTGTCTATCAGCATTTCCAAAGGATGGCCCCGTTCCACCATATCACGGGTAATGACACGCAACAAGCGTTCGTCGGGTTCTGCGTCTACGAAAATCTTCAAGTCCATCAGGTCGCGCAATTCCTTGTCATATAAACTCATGATACCTTCTACGATAATGACTTCCTTCGGCTCTATATGAATGGTTTCGGGCAGACGTGTACATACTATATAGGAATAGGTGGGCTGTTCGATGGAACGTCCTTGGCGTAATTCGGCTATCTGTTGTTCGAAAAGTGCCCAGTCGAATGCATCGGGATGGTCGAAGTTAGTCTGCTTGCGCCTTTCCAAAGGGAGGGAAGATTGGTCGTTGTAGTAAGAATCTTGTGGAATAACGGCAACGGAACCTTCGGGCAGGCTCTCTATTATTTTCTTGACTACAGTGGTCTTTCCTGAACCGGTTCCTCCGGCTATACCAATAATTATCATAATAATAGGATGTATTTTAAAACAAAACTGTTACTTTTGCATCAGGCTACTTGTATTGGCCGATGTTAATTACAAAAGTAGAATAATTAATTAAAATATCAAGTATGGTAAAGCATATAGTTTTGTTTAAATTGAAAGAAACACTTCCGCAGGAAGAAAAACTGAAAGTGATGAATGATTTTAAGGCTGCCATTGAAGCATTGCCTGCAAAGATTGGTTTCATTCGTAAAATATTTGTCGGTCTGAATATCAATTCTGCCGAAGCATGGGATATTTGTTTGGAGAGCGAGTTTGATACATTGGCAGACGTCAATGCGTATGCTGTTCATCCTGACCATGTGGCTGCTGCCGGCATTCTGAAAGATGCAAAAGAAGGACGCGCTTGCGTGGATTACGAATTTTAAGATGTAGCCTATGAAAAAGATAATCAATCCCTGGAAAGGGATGGAAGGATATAATTGCTTTGGCTGTGCGCCCAATAACGAGGCCGGAGTGAAGATGGAATTTTATGAAGATGGCGATGAGGTTATCAGCATTTGGAAACCTCAGCCACAATTCCAGGGATGGATTGACACACTGCATGGCGGCATACAGGCTGTGTTGCTGGACGAGATTTGTGCGTGGGTGATTTTGCGTAAGATGCAGACTACCGGAGTGACCTCGAAGATGGAAACCCGCTATATGAAACCTATCAGTACGAATGATTCGCATATCGTGCTGCGTGCTTCTATCAAGGAAGTGAAGCGCAATATCATTCTGGTGGACGCGGCTATCTATAATAATAAGGAGGAATTGTGTACCAAAGCGCTTTGTACTTACTTTACTTTCTCGCAAGAGAAGGCAAAAGAAGAGATGCACTTTTTGCATTGTGATGTGGAGAGTGACGAACAGCTTCCTTTAATTTGAAAGAAAAATCAAAGTTTTTATGATAATTATTTGCTGTATTCATTTTAATACTTTATTTTTGTCGCAAATAAAAAGAAAAACTATGGTTAGAACAGCTACACATCATCATCATTTTCCTAACGAATAACGCGGTGGGCTGTGATGATATTGTAGTATACTGATATAAGGGCTTGCCGATGCGGTAAGCCCTTTTTTATTTGCTTGAATAATAATCAAAAGATAGAAAATATGCTTAGAATTGCAGTACAGTCCAAAGGCCGTTTGTTTGAAGAGACAATGGCATTGCTACAGGAAGCGGATATCAAAATTTCCTCTTCTAATTTCCCCATCGAGGTGCTTTTTCTTCGTGATGATGATATTCCCCAGTCTGTAGCCGGTGGTGTGGCGGATTTGGGTATCGTAGGCGAGAATGAGTTTGTAGAACGCAAAGAAGATGCAGAAGTCATTAAGCGGCTGGGATTCAGCAAATGCCGTTTGTCTTTGGCCATTCCCAAGGATGTGGATTATCCGGGGTTGTCTTGGTTTGAAGGTCGCAAGATTGCTACTTCTTATCCGGGTATCTTGAAGGAATTTATGCAGAAGAATGGTATCCATGCAGATATTCATGTCATTACCGGTTCGGTGGAGATTGCTCCGGGAATCAGCCTGGCAGATGCTATCTTTGATATTGTGAGTTCGGGGTCTACACTGGTCAGCAACAGCCTGAAGGAAGTAGAAGTGGTGATGAAAAGCGAGGCATTGTTGATTGGAAACAAGCATATGTCCGAGGATAAGAAGGAGATATTGAATGAATTATTGTTCCGCATTGAAGCGGTGAAAGCAGCGGAAGATAAGAAGTATGTATTGATGAATGCGCCTGCCGACCGGCTGAAAGAGATTATAGAAGTATTGCCCGGCATGAAGAGTCCCACGGTGATGCCTTTGGCACAAGAAGGTTGGTGCTCGGTGCATACGGTGCTGGATGAAAAACGTTTTTGGGAGATTATCGGAAAGCTGAAAGCATTGGGTGCGGAAGGAATTTTGGTATTGCCCATAGAGAAGATGATATTATAGTGGGTCCGGAGGAGGTGTTTCCTCTTTTAAAGAAATAAAGAATATGAAGAAAATTATATATCCCGACAAAGCAGAATGGGCGGATATGCTCCGTCGTCCTGCCCTCCATACCGAAACGCTTCGCGATACCGTGAAGGAAGTGCTTGACCGTGTAAAATCGGAAGGAGATAGAGCCGTCATTGAATATGAAGAACGGTTTGACAAAG
>OMDF01001652.1_pt1 | contig 10176 bp, 8 predicted proteins | sample 1673631 | NCBI WGS metagenome assembly OMDF01 (sample SAMEA103958117, study PRJEB25191) | human gut metagenome | biome: human-associated habitat [ENVO:00009003]; feature: intestine environment [ENVO:2100002]; material: feces | place: Germany | collected 2013/2015 | reverse complement strand
AAAAATCAAACCAACTCACGCTCTTTTGAACAAAACTTATCCCGAACTCGCGTATAATTATACAAATTTGCTAAGACTTTTTGTATTTTACAACATATTTACGAGCTTATTTTTCTAGAATATCATTTTTTCACATTTAAAACAGGCTAAAAATAAAAGATAACCGATATTTTAAAAGATTGAACTATCTTTGCCCGCTAATTACATAAATATAGAAAATGATACTAAAAACGCTGAAATCATACTTCGGATACACTCAATTCAGGCCACTGCAAGAAGAAATCATCACTCAAATTTTACATAAAAAAGATACACTTGTACTCATGCCTACCGGCGGCGGAAAATCTATTTGCTACCAGCTTCCGGCTCTGCTCATGGAAGGAACTGCCATTGTAGTTTCTCCCCTGATATCGCTGATGAAAGACCAGGTGGAAAGCTTGCAGGCAAACGGCATCATTGCCCGTGCCCTGAACAGCACGAACGATGAGACCACAGATGCCAATATCCGTTTCGAATGCCGGCAGGGAAGGGTCAAACTGCTATATATATCACCGGAAAGACTCATGGGCGAGGTCAACTTTCTGCTGAAGGATATCCGCATTTCATTGTTCGCCATCGACGAAGCACACTGTATCTCACAGTGGGGGCATGATTTCCGTCCGGAGTATACACAGTTGAAAATACTTCGCCAGCAGTTTCCGGATGTTCCGGTCGTTGCACTGACTGCTACAGCCGATAAAATTACACGACAAGATATCATCAAGCAGCTGGCAATGAAAGACCCTCAAATTTTCATCTCTTCTTTCGACCGTCCGAATCTGAGTCTGGACGTCAAACGAGGCTTTCAGCAGAAAGAAAAAATGCGTACGATATTCGATTTCATTGCACGACACCGCGGAGAAAGTGGAATCATTTACTGCATGAGCCGCAGCAAAACCGAAAAGGTGGCGGAAATGCTGGAAGAGCATGGTATCGCAACTGCTGTCTATCATGCCGGACTCAGTACTGCTGCACGAGAAGCTGCACAGGATGATTTCATCAATGACCGTGTTCAGGTGGTCTGTGCAACGATTGCTTTCGGCATGGGAATAGACAAATCGAACGTACGATGGGTTATTCACTACAACCTTCCTAAAAGTATCGAAAGTTTTTACCAGGAAATTGGACGTGCCGGACGCGACGGACTTCCCAGCGACACCCTGCTGTTTTACTCTTTCGGCGACATCGTCCTGCTCTCGAAATTTGCAGCCGAAAGCAACCAGCAGGAAATCAATATGGAGAAACTGAACCGCATGCAGCAATATGCTGAAACGGATATCTGCCGGCGGCGAATCTTACTGAACTATTTCGGTGAAACAATGGATCACGATTGCGGTAACTGTGACGTATGCCGTAATCCTCCCGAACGTTTCGATGGGACAATTATTGTACAAAAGGCGTTGAGCGGCATCGCACGTGCCGACCAGCAAGTATCTATCAACACGCTGATAGATATTCTGAGAGGTGCAGCCACACAGGAAATCATCGAACGGGGATACGATAAACTGAAAACTTACGGCGTAGGACGGGATATTCCGGCACGCGACTGGCAGGATTATCTGCTGCAAATGCTGAACCTGGGATATTTTGAGGTTGCCTACAACGAAAAGAACCACCTGAAGATAACCGAAGCTGGAAGAAAAGTACTGTTCGGACATGAGCGAGCCCTGCTGGTAGTTATCAAGCGTGAAGAATATGCTGCCAAAGGAACGAGAAAAAAACAAAAACAGCCCCTTGCAACAGAAGCACTGTTCCCTACCCCTATGGTATTCGACAACGAAGACGAACAGCTGTTCGAAGAACTTCGCCAGTTACGGAAGAAGCTTGCCGACCAACAGGCTATACCGGCTTACATTGTTCTTTCGGACAAGACGCTCCATCTCCTGGCTTCTTCACGTCCTACTACGGTAGAAGCTTTCGGTGAAATAAGTGGTATCGGTGAATATAAAAGAGATAAATACGGAAAAGACTTTATTGAGGTCATCCGGAAGTTTACCAGATAACCCATACAACTATTTGCCAGTATTTTTTACCGACAAAACAACCTGAAAAGTTAATGTCCGAATAAAAATTTTCTCCACCTGACCGCACATCATATCTGACATAAAAAAGACAGGGATGCATTATAATAAAACGTCAGCATATCTTTTCCAAAATATGCTGACGTTTTACCGAAAATCTCTGCATGTTTTTTAAAAATATCATGCAAAATTTTTGCAAACTGACAAATTATTCGTTTTCAACTACTTACACTTTTTCAATTTTTCCATCAGTTCCATACGAGGAACACCTAGCGAAACAGCCTTCTCATAAGCCTCACGTGCCTCGTGTTTCTTCTCCATCTGTAAATAAATATCTCCCATCATCACATGCGTATCAGCATCACGGGCATCCAGTTTCAAGGCTTCTTCCAAATCGAGCAAGGCAGCATCGGGCAAGTTCTGCTCCAGTTCCAGATTAGCTCTCATCTTATATAGGGAAGCATCTTTCGGATAGTCTTCGATAAGCAGGTTCATACCATCGCGTGCCGCGATATACCGTCCTTCTTTCTGATCCAGCATAGCCAGTCCCAGACGGGCAGCCTTATGTTTGGCATCTATTCCCAGTATCACATTATAGTCGATGCGTGCTTCCTTATACTGTCGCCGTTTCATATAGATATAAGCACGAAACAGACGAGCCTCCTTATCGTTCGGCAAGAGATCGATTACATTGCAATAGTCCAAATAGGCTTTTTCCGTCAGATTCTTTTCCATATAAAGTGTGGCACGATTCAGCAGAATGGCAGTTGCATAAGGAGTAATGTTCAGTGCCATCGTATATGAATCTATTGCCTCGTCTATCTTTCCCTGACGTTTCAGCACGGTTCCCAAGTTAGAAAAAAGCAACGCATTCCGGGCATTGTAAGGATCGAGCCGCAAAGCCTCACGAAAGAGTTCCTCAGCTTGTTGCAGACTATCCTTGAAAGTATAGTCCATAGCTTTTTCCACCAGTTCATTATACGATTGTGCCTTACTGCCCAGCAACGAGAAAATACATATCAAACACAGGAGTATTCTTTTCATCCGGATATAATTTTAATTAAATTCGAAAGCAAAGGTAATGGAATAATCTGTGGAGTGGGATGTATATTAAAAAGTTTTTGTAAGTTTGAACAATCATTATAAACAAGAACTATCATGAAACTGGAAAAAGCTATATTTGCCTGCGGATGTTTCTGGGGAGCACAGTATCAGTTTGAACATGCCAAAGGAGTGGTACGCTCCACAGTAGGCTACATAGGCGGACACAAGGAACATCCGGCTTATGAAGAAGTAAAGGCACACACTACCGGACATGCAGAAGCAACACTGGTAGAATTTGATGCAGAACAAACATCGTTTACAGAACTGTGTAAACTCTTTTTTGAGATTCACGATCCGGCACAGACCGACGGACAAGGTCCTGATATCGGTCCGCAGTATCGCAGCGAGATATTTTATCTGAATGACAAGCAAAAAGAAGAGGCAGAAGCTGTCATCGCCCTGCTAAGGGAAAAAGGATATGAGGTGAATACGAAACTCACTCCCGCCACAACGTTCTGGGAAGGAGAAGAATATCATCAGCACTATTACGATAAGACAGGAGGAGAACCTTACTGCCATATCCGAGTTAAAAAATTCTGACCCGATTCATCAGCAACAAACGTATCCGAACTATAAAAAAACAGAACCCCGAAAGTCAGCATAAAAACTTTCGGGGTTCTGGGTATCAAACAATAGCTGATACGATTCTTACTGTCATGCTTTTTTAATGTAATCGACCACCCATGCACCAACTTCCTTGGTTCCGTATTTAGGCTGTCCCTCTACCTGAATTTCAGGAGTACGCACATAAGCATCGAGTGATGCATCTACTGCCTTGCGGATCAGTGCACCTTCTTCTTTCAGATCGAAATATTCGAAAAGCATTGCCACCGACAGAATCTGTGCCAGCGGATTGGCAATGTTCAACCCCTTAGCCTGCGGCCATGAACCATGGATAGGTTCGAATACCGGAGTGCTTTCGCCTGTAGAAGCTGAAGGAAGCAATCCCATAGAACCACTGATTACTGATCCTTCGTCTGTAAGGATATCTCCGAAAGTATTTTCTGTCACCATTACATCGAAGAACTTTGGTTCCTGAATCATCTTCATAGCTGCATTGTCAACAAACATATAGTCTGTAGTAACTTCCGGATACTGAGGAGCCATTTCCTGAGCAATCTGACGCCACAAGCGAGAAGATGCAAGTACGTTTGCCTTATCGACTACGGTAAGGTGTTTGCGACGCTTCATAGCATATTCAAAACCGACCTTCAATATTCTTTCAATCTCAGGACGTGTATACATGTTTGTATCGTAAGCCTTATCGTTGTCCTGATACTTCTCACCGAAATACATACCTCCTGTCAACTCGCGGATGCAAAGGAAGTCTGCACCGTCAACAAGTTCTGCCTTCAACGGAGATTTGTGTACCAGACATTTGAATGTCTGAACCGGACGGATATTGGCAAACAGTCCCAGTTTCTTACGCATGGCTAACAATCCTTGTTCCGGACGGACCTTTGCTGTCGGGTCATTGTCGAATTTAGGATCACCTACGGCAGAAAACAATACCGCATCTGCATTCTTACATATTTCGTAAGTTGCTTCCGGAAACGGATCGCCTACTTGCATCCGCACCACACAAAGCATATTCGTAACTTACCTTATGACCAAATTTCTCACATACAGCCGACATTACATCTACTCCCTGAACAGAGATTTCAGGACCGATTCCATCGCCAGCCAACACTGCTATCTTAAAATCCATAATTATTGTTTATTCTTTAGTAAATAGTCTATTTATCTTTAAATCTTCTATTATACATATTATACAAATAATGTATAATAATAAAACACCCAGTCAGAAAAGATGCTAATACCAAATTCACCAATAAATTTCCATCTTTTATATCATCACAAGGAATCACCCTGCGTAAAAAAACAATCAAAGTAAACGACAGGATAAACGCCAGGATATACCTTTGCCAAGACTTCATTTTATTCATGATTTAACTTGATAAAAAATCAATTCGAATTGGAATATTCATCTTCAATCATATTAAGCATCTTCATTGTTGCTTTGATAGCTGCTTCTGTCTGGTCAGCATCAAAGCCACGGGTACGGAACTCTCTGTCACCGTAATTCCAGGTAATAACTGTCTGAACAAAGGCATCGGTACGTCCTCCGGGAGGAATTGTTACCGCATAGTTGACCAGCATCGGGAATGTACGTTCCAGTGTTCCTTTGTAAATTTTACGCAACGCCCGTACAAAGGCATCATACTGTCCGTCGCCGGATGAGCTTTCCTGGTAAACCTTTCCGTTGATCTCTATACTCAATGTAGCCATCGGTTTAAGACCTTTTGCCAAGGTTACAAAATAGCTCAAAAGTTTTACCTTATTTTCTGCTGTATCGTGCTTCAGCACATCAGATATAATATAGGGCAAATCTTCTTGTGTGACCTGCTCTTTGCGGTCTCCAAGCTCGATGATACGGTCGGTTACTTTCTTCATCGACTCTTCATCCAGCTCAAGTCCCAGGCTCTCCAGATTTTTCCGGATATTTGCTTTTCCGGAATTTTTACCTAACGCATATTCGCGTATTCTGCCAAAACGCTCGGGAAGCAAGTCATTGCAGTACAAGTTATTTTTATTATCACCATCGGCATGTACACCGGCTACCTGAGTAAAGACACTGTCGCCCACTATCGGTTTATTTGCCGGAATGGTAACTCCTGAATACGATTCGACCAGCCGGCTCACTACATTCAGACGACTTTCATCGATATTGGTGATTGCATGGAAATGGTCTTTCAAGATAGCTTGTACACTGGCAAGCGGTGCATTTCCGGCACGCTCTCCCAAACCGTTGATAGTAGTATGCAAGCCTTTTACTCCACTCAGTACGGCAGCCAGCACATTACTTACAGCCAAATCATAATCATTATGTGCATGAAAATCGAAATGCAAGTCTGGATAGCGTTTTTTCATCTTCCTCATGAACTCGATTACCTGTAACGGATTCAGTACCCCCAAGGTATCGGGAAGCATGAAACGTTTTATTCCGCAATCTTTCAGTCCATCTACCAGGCCAAACACATAATCGGGAGAATCTTTGATTCCGTTGCTCCAGTCTTCCAGATATACATTGACATCCATTCCTTTTCCATGAGCATAACGGACTACACCCAGAATATCTGCCAAATGCTGGTCTAACGTTTTCTTCAACTGAAACGTACAATGTTTTTCAGATCCTTTTGTCAGCAGATTGATAACCCGGCATCCTGCATTGTAAATCCAGTCGACAGACATGTTTCCGTCGACAAAGCCCAACACTTCTACCCGAGATAACATCCCCCGACGAGCTGCCCAGTCGCAAATCATTTTTACTGCCTTCGCCTCTCCTTCGGACACACGTGCCGAAGCTATTTCAATACGGTCGACCTTCAGGTCTTCCAGCAGCAAACGGGCTATCATTAATTTTTCATGTGGTACGAATGACACTCCGCTGGTCTGTTCACCGTCGCGGAGTGTGGTATCCATGATTTCTATTCTCGGATGATTGTTCATTGAATTTATCTAATTAGTTACGAGCTTTTTCGTAAGCCTCTATTTTATCTTTATTCTCTACCAGAAAATCGATGTCATCAAGTCCGTTCATCAGGCAATGTTTCTTGTATGCATTGATCTCAAACTTTTCAGACTTGCCTGTCGCTTTATTGGTTATGGTCTGTTCGGGTAAATTGACTTCGACCTCTGTTTTTGGATCGGAATAAATAGAATCGAACAATTCTTTCAGGAAAGCCTCGCTGACAACTACCGGCAATACGAAATTGTTCAGTTCATTGTTTTTATGAATATCGGCAAAGAAGCTCGATACAACTACGCGAAAGCCATATCCGGCAATAGCCCATGCAGCATGTTCACGACTGGAACCACTACCGAAATTCTTACCGGCAACTAAAATCTGTCCGCTATATGTAGGATTGTTCAGCACAAAATCTTTATTCAGCGAACCGTCCGGATTATAACGCCAGTCGCGGAAGAGGTTATCGCCAAAGAATTTTTCATCGCGGGTAGTTGCTTTCAGGAAACGTGCCGGAATAATCTGGTCTGTATCCACATTCTCCAAAGGCAAAGGAATACAAGTACTTGTTATGATGTTGAATTTCTGTTTCATAATGATGCACAATTTTACGAATTACATAAGTGTTCTGGGGTCGGTTATTACTCCGGTCACAGCAGCAGCGGCTGCAGTCAGCGGACTAGCAAGCAAGGTGCGAGAACCTGGTCCCTGACGTCCTTCAAAATTTCGGTTGCTGGTAGATACGGAATATTTTCCTGCCGGAATCTTGTCATCATTCATGGCAAGACAAGCCGAACATCCTGGCTGACGGATTTCGAAACCGGCTTCTTCCAAAACTTTATCCAAACCTTCCTGACGAATCTGCTCGTCTACCATCCACGAACCCGGAACAAGCCATGCTGTAATATTGTCGGCTTTCTTACGTCCCTTTACGATAGAGGCAAATGCACGGAAGTCTTCGATACGTCCGTTTGTACATGCTCCGAGGAATACATAGTCCACTTTCTTACCAAGCAAAGATTCACCTGCCTGAAAGCCCATATACTGCATGGATTTTTCGAATGAGCCTTTCTCTACATCACTCATACCTTCAGTAGTAGGGATATGATCGGTAACAGCCATTCCCATTCCCGGATTGGTTCCATAAGTAATCATCGGCTGAATATCGGCAGCATCGTAACGAACTTCTTTATCGAACACTGCGTCATCATCGCTCTTCAACGTTTTCCAGTATGCGAGAGCCTTGTCCCATTCAGCCCCCTTCGGCGCATACTCACGTCCCTTGATATATTCAAAAGTTACTTCATCGGGAGCTATCATACCTCCACGTGCTCCCATTTCGATACTCAGGTTACACAAAGTAAGACGTCCTTCCATGGTCAGGCTGCGAATAGCTTCTCCTGCATATTCCACAAAATATCCGGTTGCACCGCTTGTTGTCATTTTCGACATCATATAAAGTGCCACATCCTTGGCTGTCACACCTTTGCCCAGTTTTCCGTCGATGGTAATACGCATGGTCTTGGGGCGAGCCTGAAGAATACATTGAGAAGCCATTACCATTTCTACTTCACTGGTTCCGATACCGAAAGCAACTGCTCCCATCGCTCCGTGAGTAGACGTATGTGAGTCACCACATACGATGGTCATTCCCGGCAAAGTAAGTCCTCTTTCCGGACCTACCACATGAATGATACCATTCTTCTTGTTCATCATACCGAAATGAGTCAGTCCGAAATCGGCAGCATTTTTGGCAAGCGTATCTACCTGCGTACGCGAAACCGGATCTTCGATAGGCTTATCCTGATCGTGTGTCGGAGTATTATGGTCGGGCATGCAGTAAATCTTTTCCGGACGGAAACATTTCAATCCACGGGCACGCATTCCCGCAAAAGCCTGAGGACTGGTCACCTCATGGCAATAAAGACGATCGATATACAACTGGGTAGGTCCTTCGTCCACCTTCTGCACCACGTGTGCATCCCATATCTTGTCGAATAATGTATTAGCCATACTTAAAATCTCATTTAGTTATTTTCTGAATTTATTGATACAATCTATATAAGCTTCTACTGATGCTGCAATGATGTCGGTATTTGCTCCGAAACCATAATACATCTGTCCGTCATATTCCACCTGCATGTGAACTTTACCAACATCGTCACTACCTTTGCTGATAGCCTGAATTGTAAATTCCTTCAAGGTCATCTGACGTTTAATAATCTGTTTTACTGCCTTGATGGCTGCGTCTACCGGACCGTTACCCGTTGCAGCAGCTTCAAAGTGTTCACCGGAGATGTTAAGTCCCAGACTGGCAACCGAACGTACTCCGACACCGCTGGTGACTTGAAGATATTCCAGCTTAATGTGATGGTTTACATTGCGATCGGCTCCGGCAAGTACGAGAATATCATCATCGGTGATATCTTTCTTCTTATCAGCCAGTTTCAGGAAGTCTTCGTACACTTTGTCCAGTTTTTCCTGATTCATTTCTACACCCAATACATGCAAACGGTGTTTCAACGCTGCACGACCGCTGCGGGCTGTCAGTACAATTGCATTATCGTCGATACCAACATCTTTCGGATCGATAATTTCATACGTCTGTACATTCTTCAATACACCATCCTGATGAATACCTGAAGAGTGTGCAAAAGCGTTTCTTCCTACAATAGCCTTATTGGGCTGAACCGGCATATTCATCAGGCTAGAAACCATGCGGCTGGTAGGATAGATTTTCTGAGTATTAATATTTGTGTCAATGTCAATGTCATTGTGACAACGTAAAATCATGGCAACTTCTTCCAGTGAAGTATTTCCGGCACGCTCACCGATACCGTTGATGGTAACTTCTACCTGACGAGCTCCATTCAACACACCGCTGATAGTGTTGGCTGTTGCCATACCTAAATCGTTATGACAGTGGGTAGAAATGATTGCGTTATCGATGCCATCTACATGGTCAATCAAATATTTAATCTTAGCACCATATTCTGAAGGCAGACAATAGCCTGTCGTATCCGGTATATTCACCACCGTAGCTCCTGCTTTAATAACCGCTTCTACCACACGTGCCAGATATTCGTTGTCAGTACGTCCGGCATCTTCGCAATAAAATTCGACGTCTTCCACATATCTCTTGGCATATTTGGCAGCAGCGACAGCCCGTTCCAAAATATCTTCCTGATTCGAATTGAACTTATACCTGATATGATAATCGGACGTTCCAATACCTGTATGAATACGTCCGTGCTTTGCATATTTCAGTGCTTCGGCAGCCACATCAATATCTTTTTCTACCGCACGGGTAAGCGCACAGATTGTAGGCCACGTTACGGCTTTCGATATTTCAACAACGCTATTGAAATCTCCCGGACTCGATACGGGGAAACCGGCTTCTATCACGTCTACTCCCAGTTCTTCCAGAGCTTTGGCTACCTGAATCTTTTCAATACTATTTAACTGGCAACCCGGCACTTGTTCACC
>OMDF01001650.1_pt1 | contig 10180 bp, 8 predicted proteins | sample 1673631 | NCBI WGS metagenome assembly OMDF01 (sample SAMEA103958117, study PRJEB25191) | human gut metagenome | biome: human-associated habitat [ENVO:00009003]; feature: intestine environment [ENVO:2100002]; material: feces | place: Germany | collected 2013/2015 | reverse complement strand
TTGGAAAAACTTTAATGACCGACGAAAACAGAACAAAAAAACAGGACAGCCGTTGGAGCATCTTACCGCAGGAGAATATCTGTCGCGATTTCGAAAAAAGGATCGATTGATACCGATTATTTCATTAGTCTTTTATTATGGTTCAGAACCGTGGGATGGACCTGTTGATCTGTATGATATGTTTCGGTTGGAAGGAACGAAAGAAGAGAAAGAAATTTTGGAGAAATATCTTCCCAATTATAAAATCAATCTTGTAGATGCAGAAAGATTGGAAGACGTTGAAAAATTTTCGGATGATTTACAAGTGATATTAACTATGCTAAGATATAGGGACAGTAAGGAAGAACTGAAACACTATATTGATGAAAATAAAAAGTTCTTTCAGAACGTTGACTATGAAACGAGTCAGGCGATGAAAGCATTTTTGAACATGAAACAAATACCAGGTGAAACAGAGCAGAAGGAGGAGAAAATGATTACAGTAAATGGAAAAGAAGTAAAGGATCAGGAAGAGCAGACGGTTGCGGATTATCTTGAAGAAAATGGTTATCGGATGAATCGGATTGCTGTGGAGTTAAATGGAGGGATCCTTCCAAAATACGAATACTCAGAGACTCGTCTGAAAGATGGTGACAGTATGGAAATCGTGACATTTGTTGGAGGAGGCTGAAAAATGATATTAACAAAAGAAGAAATTATAGAAGCGTTGAATGAGCGTCATTCACCGGAAAAGCAGAAGCTTTTATCAGAAGGTCATGTAGCAGTCGCAGGTTTGGGAGGTCTTGGATCAAATGTGGCATATGCACTGGCAAGGATCGGAGTAGGGCATCTGCATCTGATCGATTTTGATGTGGTGGATATCACAAATCTGAACCGGCAGCAGTATTTTATCGATCAGATCGGAATGTATAAAACCGATGCACTGAAATCTCTGCTGGAGCGAATCAATCCATATTTAGACATCCGAACAGATACAGTGAAGGTGACGGAAGAAAATTTACAGGAACTTTTTGCTGATGCACCGATCGTCTGTGAGGCCTTCGACAGACCGGAGGCAAAGGCAATGCTGGTCAACGGGATACTGGAACATTTCCCGGAAAAGAAATTAGTTTCTGCAACCGGAATGGCAGGTTATGGAAGCAGTAATACGATCCGAACGCAGAGGCTGATGAAAAATTTTTACCTTTGTGGTGACAGGGTGAGTGAGCCGGAATATGGCAGGGGGCTGATGGCAGCGAGAGTTGCGGTCTGTGCCGCCCATGAGGCAAATATGATCACAAGACTGATTCTTGGAGAAGAAGAGGCTTAAAGAGAAAATAAAAAAGAAGGAGAAATTAAAAAATGAAGACAGCAGAAGACAAATTAATTTTGGGAGGTCATGAATTTACTTCCCGGTTTATTTTAGGATCAGGAAAATTTTCACTGGAACTGGTGAAAGCCTGTATTGAAAAAGCAGATGCACAGATCATCACACTGGCTCTGCGCCGGGCGAATGAGGGAGGACTTGCCAACATCCTGGATTATATCCCGGAAAATGTCACACTTCTGCCGAATACGTCAGGAGCAAGAACTGCAGAGGAGGCAGTGCGAATCGCAAGACTTTCAAGAGAAGTAGGATGCGGAGATTTTGTTAAGATCGAGGTGGTTCATGATTCAAAGTATTTACTGCCAGATAATTATGAAACGATAAAAGCAACGGAAATACTGGCAAAAGAAGGATTTGTTGTCATGCCATATATGTATCCTGACCTGAATGTGGCAAGAGCTTTGGTGGATGCAGGTGCGGCATGCGTGATGCCACTGGGAGCACCGATCGGTTCCAATAAAGGACTGAGTACGAAAGAGTTTATTCAGATCCTGATCGATGAAATTGAGATTCCGGTGATTGTGGATGCAGGGATCGGGCGGCCATCTCAGGCATGTGAAGCAATGGAGATGGGAGCAGATGCTGTGATGGCAAATACAGCGATCGCAACCGCAGGAGATGTGCCGATGATGGCAGAAGCTTTCAAAAAAGCGATCGAGGCCGGAAGAAATGCGTATCTTTCAGGACTGGGAAGAACCATGGAGCGGGGCGGTAGTGCGTCCTCACCACTGACAGGATTTCTTCAGGATTAGGAGGCAGCAGAATGGAACATACAAATACAATGGAAGATACACATACACAGGAAAGCACACAGACCAGGGAAGATAGACATACCCATGAGATGCATATCAATGAGAGCATTCTGAGTAAGGAAATTCTGGAGGATCAGAAGAAAAACCGGATCGACCATATGACATACCTTCCGGGAATGGAGGACATTGGATCGGAAATACTGGATCAGGTTGTGGAAAAAATGAATGCGTATGATTATGACCAGTATACGGCAGCAGATGTAAAAAGGGCATTGGCACATTCACAGCGTACACCGGAGGATTTTCAGGCACTTCTGTCCCCGGCAGCCCTTCCATATCTGGAGGAAATCGCACAGGCGGCACAGGTGGAGACAAGAAAGCATTTTGGGAACAGCGTCTATATGTTCACTCCGATCTACATTGCGAATTACTGTGAAAATTATTGTATTTATTGTGGATTTAACTGTCACAATAAGATCAACCGTGCACAGTTAAATGCGGAAGAGATTGAAAAAGAGATGGCGGCGATCGCTGAGACAGGTCTGCAGGAAATCCTGATTCTGACAGGAGAAAGCCCCAAGCAAAAGCCCCGCCGCCAGTACGATTCCCTTTTTACTGAAAAGTTCCACCACAAGAGCGCAGAGCACTCCCATGCAGGCGATGAAGGCAATGGTTTCATACGTGTTGCCCACCGGGGACCTCATGGTGATGAACATGCGGATGACCAGCGCCGCGGCCAGTACTCCGGTTCCGCCCGCGCCTGTCAGCCACGCCAGGCCGAAACCTCCGGGCCGAAGAAAACGCCGCCAGAGGGGAGCGTTGGCGGCAGGGCGGAAAAGCGCACAGAGCAGCAGGCACACGAACGCCGCCACAAAAACGGCCAGGGAAATATAAAGCGGATCCAGACGGTAGTAGAAAATTTCTCTTTCCAGGCTGTGCCGCTCTCCGGCGGAGGCAGCTTCATTGGGTTGCGCCAGCTTTTCCAGCAGCAGGCCTTCCGCTTTCATCCGCAGTGCGGAAGCCTCCGCCCCTTCCATGCCGATAGCTTTGCGTTCCAGTAGGGACGCCATTGCCAAAAAGGCTCCGGCAGCTTTATCCGGGGCAGCCGTCCACAGGCGTTCTCCATCGCGGCCGGCAGAAGGAAACCAGCGTGGGAATTCCATCCGTTCCATGGCGGCAGGGTTTTCCAGCATGATCCGGGAGACAAGCATCCATCCCCGCATTACGTCAAAGTTGCGGGAAAGGGACAAAATTTCCTTCTGGGCTTCCGTCAGATTCGTTTCTCCCAACAAACGGATTTCCCGGACGGCACGGGTCATTTCCTCCCAGCGTTCCGCAAGCTGCGCGTAGGAGTATTTTTTACGCTTGTCTTTCTGATCCGGCAGATGCAGGCGCCTGACCACCTCTTCCCGATTGACCAGGAAAACAGGGTATTGTTCCGCCAGTTCCGGACGAAACATGCAGTCCAGCATCCATTCCACCGGGGAGAGCTTCCTTTTCCCTTCCGGCGTATCAACAACAAAGCTTCTTTTGCCCAGCGTCCGGAGCAGATGGAACCCCGCATAAGTAGAAACCGGCTTCAGGCGGCCGCCGTCCTGGACGGCCATGGCCCCGGCCCGTTCCACCAAAGCGGGAGACCAGGGCACATAATTTTTCACCAGAACAGGATGGGCGGCAGGACGCGCTGCCAGCATGCCGACGCCGAAGATTGCCGCTACCAGCAGACAAATGCCTGCCAGACGCAAATGTTTTTTCCCGCCGGGGGCGGAAGCGGCCTGCGGTTCAGCCGTCGCCGCCGTTCCGGCAGATGCCAGACCGGGTTTGCGGCGCAGGTATCTGCCAAAAACACAGGCAAAATGCCACAGCAATCCTATAGCGATGATGTAGGAGGACCATTTGGGCATTTGCTCCAGGGGATTATGGGAAGCGCGGAGAATGGAGATGAGCCTGCCCGGATGCAGGGAATCCTGGCCCCAGCTCATCTGGTACAGCGTCCAGCCGGAAAGGCGCAGAGGCTCGTTCATGCGGATAACGGCGTCATATTGACCGCCGGATTCCGGGAAAACGGTTATCTGGGATTCATAGGATTTAGGCTTGGAAGTCCCCGGATAAAACTCCGGCACAAAACGGTTCAGGCGCAAATCAAACGGAAGGGAATATTCATGCACCCGGTCCCCCTGGGGCAGTTCCACCTGTTCCACGGCCACCGTCATTTTGTTGCCCAGCATGATACCGGCCAGCAGCAGCAAAATTCCCCCATGAGCCACCAGCACGCCCGCGTGCCTCCAGGTCCACCGGATGCGGAATACCCCGCCTATGAGCAGGTTGGCGAACAGCAGGACACAGGTAATGCCCATGCCGGGCAAAGGCAGGGAAATCAGGGAGTTCTCCCCGCCCAGCGGTATCAGCACATAAGCCGCCCCGAAAAAAGACTCTATGGCAGCCTCCGCCCCCATGGCAGAAGACAGCCGCACCTGGTGCAGCGTCCCGGCAAAGGTCAGCACCAGAAGGATCAGCATCAGGGCAATGCCCAAGCCGTAGCTTCCGGCAAAATTCCAGAGGCTGCGTCCATATTTTTTCCATACCGCATCCGTTCGTTCCCTGTCCATCAGCGTAAGGCGTCCGTAGTCTAAAAAGAGGGCCGATTGCACGATCAGCTCGTGAAACCGGCCCCAATCATATTCCTGGGGAAAAGGTTATTAAAAGTTGTCCGCCAGTTCTTCAAAGAATGCCTGGGGATGTGCACAGGCCGGACATACCTTGGGGGCAGTGGAACCGGTATGTACATAACCGCAGTTGCGGCACTTCCACTGGATTTCCTTCTCCTTGGCAAAAACCCTGCCTTCGCGCACATTTTCAGCCAGCTTGAGGTAGCGGGCTTCATGGTGCTGCTCCACGGAGGCAATCTTGCGGAAAGTTTCCGCAATGGCGGGGAATCCTTCCCTGTCCGCTACTTCGGCAAACGCAGGATACATGTCGGACCATTCGTCATGCTCGCCGGCGGCTGCGGCCAGCAGACAATCCTCCGTAGATTCCAGGGGAGCCGTGCAGACGGCGTGCGTTACTTCAACGCAAGCGTCTTTCAGCAGTTTGAAAAATACCTTGGCATGTTCCTTCTCATTGTCGGCCGTTTCCAGAAAGATAGCGGCAATCTGTTCGTAACCGGCCTTCTTGGCTACGCCGGCAAAGTAGGTGTAGCGGTTGCGCGCTTCTGACTCCCCGGCAAAAGCCTTGAGAAGATTCTTTTCTGTTTCTGTTCCTTTGATGGATTTCATAAATTAGTCATCTGGTTGCGTAAGCGAAAGCATCCTAATAAGACGCCGTGAAAAAACAAGCAAATATTGAATGAATCTAAAAAATAGACATATCCGGAAAAACATACGGCAGTTTCCCCATTTGGGAAAACTGTTGCCATGCACGCTTCTGCTGTCCCCCCCATACGCGCCGGCAGCAAAACGGCATCCCGGGAAACAGGCAGGAACCCGTACCGCAACATCAGGCCTAAGCATGAACCGGATCATTTGACACCCCTTGTGTAAATAGTAAAATTAAACGGAAAAAAACCTTAAGCTCCATCCATGAATTCCGCCAATACCCCCTTATTGGAAACCGAGAGATTAATACTGAGAAAATTCACGGAAAATGATCTGGAGGCCCTGTTCAACATTTACAGCAATGAAGAGGTAAACACGTATTTGCCGTGGTTTCCATTAACCTCCCTGGAAGAAGCGGCGTCCCTGTTCAAAGAAAAGTACCAGGAAGTGTACAAACGGCCTTACGGGTATCATTACGCCATCTGCCCGAAAAACAGCAACCTTCCGGCAGGGTATATCCACGCAGGCACGGACGACAGCCATGACCTCGGCTACGGATTGCTTCAGGAGTTCTGGAACAGAGGCTTTGCCACGGAGGCGGCCAGGGCTGTTGTCGCCCGGTTGAAGAAAGACGGCATGCCCTACATCACGGCCACACACGATATCAGGAATCCCCGCAGCGGAGGCGTCATGAAACAGCTGGGCATGCGCTACCAATATTCTTATGAAGAGCTGTGGCAACCTAAAAATATTCCGGTCACTTTCCGCATGTACCAGTTGAATCTGGATGGACAGGAGGATCGGGTTTATCAGGAATACTGGAACAGGTCATCCGTCCGTTTCAAAGAAACTGGTATTTGAATTCCCAATACCCGGCCTCATCTTCAGGAGCTCCTTCCCGCCCTGGGAAACATTGCGGATACCTCCGCATCCGGTTATCTTTCCACCGGTTTTCCGGAGAAAGTCCTGCTCCACGGTTCTTCCAGCCTGTCCGGAACGCTTTCCAACTCCCGGAGTATTTTCTCCCGCTCTCGGGAAATCCGCTCCTGATCCGCAGAGGCCGGAACAGGCTGCTCCCCGGGCAGAGGCATCAGCCCGTCCGCCGTCCTGCCGCCGTCCGGGGCAATCGGCGGAGCAACAACCTTGCTGTCTTCATCCGTTTCCGGTTCAGGGCTGACCGGCTTCTGCTCATCCATCTTTCCGGTACTTTCCGGAACAGCCAGGTTCCGATACAGGAACACCAGGTCCCCCGCCTCCACAGCGCCGCTGCGGATATCCGCAGGAATGCGCGCACGCCCCATTCGCTCCTCCGTCACAATCAGGTTGGCGACTCTGCATTTTTCTTCCCGGCCCGGAGATTGGGAGATAAGCACGGTTCCCGGTTCATAAACATTCCCGGCCAGAGCAATCAGCACATAATGATGATTAGGATACACCTGCTCCACCTTGCCCACATATACGGGGGGAGGGACTGCTTTCTTAACGGGCTGCTGCACCTGCTGGGAACAGGAGGCCCCCAGCACCACAAACGCCGCCAGAACAGGCAGGGAAACAATTCGTCTCATGGGGAGTTTTTTCATCGTTTCATTCCACCAGCACCTTGCGTGGACGGTTGGTATTATCCGCCGGGGCAATAATGCCGCGGGATTCCAGCAAATCCATCATGCGCGCTGCACGGCCGTATCCAATGCTCAAACGCCGCTGCAGCAGGGAGGTGCTTACCTTACGTTCCACAACAGCCACTTCCAGGCACTTGGCATAGCATTCCTCTTCCGCGTCATCCAGCGGACTGTCCGCACCTCCGCGGGAAGGCTCGTCCAGGGACTTCTGAACCTCTTCATGGAATTTCTGCTTGGCCTGGGAAGCACAGTGGGCCACCAGGGCTTCCACTTCATCGTCAGAGATAAAGGCTCCCTGCGCCCGCTCCACCTGGGCGGAACCCGGCGGCAAATACAGAAGGTCTCCCTTGCCCACCAGTTTTTCCGCCCCCTGCCTGTCCAGAATCACACGGCTATCCGTACCGCTCGCCACCTGGAAAGCGATGCGCGTCGGGATATTGGCCTTGATCGTCCCCGTCACCACCTGCCTTCTTGGCGTCTGCGTCGCCACAATAAGGTGGATGCCTGCGGCACGGGCCTTTTGGGTAAGACGTCCAATATTCGTTTCTATGTCCGCTCCTACTGTCTGCATCAGGTCCGCAAGTTCGTCAATAATAATGACGATGTAGGGGAAGCGTTCAGGAATAACTCCGTCGTCCTCCAGATCCAGTTCATCATCTTCTTCCACAGGCCATTCCCCCTGGGATTCCAGGTCTCTGGCAATGGATTCCGCCAAAGATTCATCCACCTGCCCGTCTTCCGGTTCCTCCGTCTCTTGCGCAGGAACATCCGGCGGGCGCTTGTTGAAAGCTTCAAAGTTTCGCACACCCACCTTGGCAAAGCAATGATAGCGGTGCTCCATTTCATTCACGCACCAACGCAGGGCATTGGGAACTTTCTTGGGATCCGTCACCACCGGAACAATCAGATGCGGCAGCTTGGAATAAGGCTGCATTTCCACCACTTTCGGATCCACCAGAATAAGCCTCAGTTCATCCGGACGGAATTTCAGGAGCATGGAGGAAATAATGCTGTTAATGCACACGGATTTTCCGGATCCGGTGGCGCCGGCCACCAACAGGTGCGGCATGGACGCCAAGTCCCCGATCACGGTACGTCCATACACGTCCTTCCCCAGCGCCAGCGGAATCTTTTTCTTGGGGGAACAAAAAGCGGGATCCTGCAAAAGTTCCCGCAGGGGAACGGCCACCTTCTTCCGGTTGACGATTTCAATACCTACCGTATCCTTGCCCGGAATGGGGGCCACGATGTTCACGCTTTCCGCCTTGGTCGCCAGCGCAATATCCTTCGCATACTGGTCAAAAGTATTTACGCGCACGCCGCGCGCGGGATACACTTCATAACGGGTGATGGTCGGGCCTCGGGTAATATCCCCAGGCGTCACGTCCACGCGGAATGTCGTCAGAGTATCAATAATCTTCTGCTGTATTTCCAGCATTTCTTCCTTGTCCTCTGCCGTAGGGCCTTCCGGCTTTTCTTCATAATGCAGCAGTTCAAAGGGAGGCAGCTCATACTCGCGGAATTCCTCCGTGGGAGGAGTGGACAATTTGGAAAAAGGCTGCTCTTTGGGCGCGGGCTTCATTTCCGCCGGTTCCGCAACGGTAATCCTGGGGCGCGGAGCCAGGGGAAGGCGGCCCTGGGTTCGCGGGGCGCTGGGAGGCGGAACAGAATCCTCCGGCTTGGACGGAGCAACCGCCGCTGCTTCATGATACAAACTTTCCAGATCGTCCCCGGTGCGCTGCAGACGGGGAACGGAAGCCCGGCCCTTTCTAACCGGCCTGGGAGCGGACAAAGCGGCATCTTCCATGCTGGCCCTCACGCGGGCAGCTTCCCTGGCAAGCAGAGCGGTCTGTCGCGCCAGTTTTTTTTCCTTCCTGTTCATACGCCAGGCACGCCATTCCCGCAGCATGGCCCGGCAAAACGGCCGGGGACGCATCCCGGCGGCATAAACCAAGGCCAGCAAATAGCCCAGCCCGGAAAACGCCAGCACAGCGGATCTCCCGGCCAACGGAAGAAACAGACCAGTTCCCAGCAAATGGCCCGCCAGCCCCCCGGCGCCCTGAATCTGGTGGCGCGCCACCCATTCATTCCCCGGCACATGCCCGGCCGTCAGAAACAGGCATCCGAACAACAACAGGAACAAACCGCCGTAAACCACGCTTCGGGGCAGCCTTCCATGGTGGAGCAGGCGGTAAAGCCCCCACCACTCCAACAGGATAACCAGCATCCAGGCCATGCCTCCCAGCATCCAATAAAAAATTCCTGCACCATATAATCCCGCCGTTCCCAGCACATTGGAGGTACCCGGTATAACCAGCCCGGAGCCATTTAAATAACTCCAGCCTATTTCCCGCACATCAAATGTCAGCATAGCAGCCAGAAGAGCCACCCCCCCCAACAAAGACACGGCACCCCATGCCATTCCAATCCAAACAGGGGAACGCCCCTCTTCATGCTCAAATGCATGACGTTCCTGCATATCCAATGCCATACCTGTTTCTATTCTAGCAATTCTTCGCCCCAAACTCAAGGCTAAACAGGGAAGAAAAAGAATTGCCCGAATCCGCTTCCCTCAAAACAGGAATTGCCGGCTTACGGACCGGAAATACGGTTTTTAAACACTTTTGCCACTCTGGAAGAGTATCGCCAGGAATTCCCTTTTTTACCTGAGAAAAGACCGCCCCTGCACCGCAAATCAATAAAACCGAATCAATTTCAATGATTATTTTTCATATCCATTTGATTATTTATTATTAGCCTAAATATCTATTAAAAAAAATGTGCCGTTCGACATTTTTTCATGAGTTATGAAACATCCAGCGAATTTCAAATCCGTTACTTACTGAAATCAGTTGCTGTTTACCTGCTATTTATGAGAAGAATCGCCTCTATTTCCATGTTGGCTGTGGTATCCGCGCTTTCCGCGAGTGCTGCTACTGTATTATTTGATTTTAACAGTTCTCTGCTTCCGGAAACTCCTGCCAAGACTGTTTCTGTAACCGATTCCGGTTCAGGATTTGTTGCAACCCTGGCTACGGCATCCTCTTCCGCGAATCTGGGTTCTGCTTCTTCCGCCGCTTCTGGGGACTGGGTTTCCTCCGGAACTTCTTTTGATACACAGGGATTGGA
>OMDF01001647.1_pt1 | contig 10209 bp, 8 predicted proteins | sample 1673631 | NCBI WGS metagenome assembly OMDF01 (sample SAMEA103958117, study PRJEB25191) | human gut metagenome | biome: human-associated habitat [ENVO:00009003]; feature: intestine environment [ENVO:2100002]; material: feces | place: Germany | collected 2013/2015 | reverse complement strand
TAAATTTAGTTTTTACTTGTTGTTTTCATAAATCATTTATATATTTGCACGCAACATGATTAAGTAATATAAAATATTCATTTCAAATAAATTAAAGGCTATGGAAAAGATTCACGGATTAATTGATGCACCTTTTACTCCATTTTATGAGAACGGAGAAGTAAATTATGAACCTATTGAAGCCTATTGCCAACTATTGGTTAGAAACGGACTTCAAGGCGTATTTATCAATGGTTCTTCCGGAGAAGGCTATATGCTGACAGAAGACGAACGCATGAAACTGGCTGAACGCTGGATGGAAGTAGCACCCGAAGGATTCAAAGTCATTGTCCATGTAGGAAGCACTTGTGTAAAATCAAGCAAACGTCTGGCAGAACACGCTCAGAAAATCGGAGCATGGGGTATCGGAGCAATGGCACCTCCTTTCCCCAAAGTAGGACGCATTGAAGAATTGGTGAAATACTGCGAAGAAATAGCATGCGGCGCTCCTGCACTTCCTTTCTATTTTTATCACATCCCAGCTTTCAACGGAGCATTCCTCTCAATGGTAGCATTCTTGGAAGCCGTAGACGGTCGCATTCCTAATTTCGCCGGTATCAAATATACTTTCGAAAGCCTGTATGAATACAACCAATGCCGTTTATATAAAAATGGCAAATTTGACATGTTGCACGGCCAGGATGAAACGATCCTTCCTTGTCTGGCTATGGGCGGTGCACAGGGCGGTATCGGTGGAACAACCAACTATAACGGCAAAGAACTCACAGGTATTATCGAAGCATGGAAAGCCGGTGATCTGGAACTGGCACGCGAACGCCAGAATTTCGCACAGGAAGTTATCAATGTCATCTGTCACTATCGTGGAAACATCGTTGGCGGTAAACGCATCATGAAACTGATCGGGCTGGATTTAGGAAAGAACCGGACTCCGTTCCAGAACATGACAGATGAGGAAGAAGCTGCCATGAAAGCCGAACTGGAAGCAATCAATTTCTTCGAAAGATGTAACAAATAAACCTGAACCACGATGTTTTCAATAGACTATATAAAAGAATGGTCGGAATCATACAAAACAGATCTGACCACCAATATCATGCCGTTTTGGCTGAAATACGGGCTGGACAAGGTCAATGGAGGTATTTATACCTGCGTTGACCGAGACGGCAGCTTGATGGACACCACCAAATCAGTGTGGTTCCAAGGAAGATTTGCTTTTATCTGTTCCTATGCATATAATAATATAGAAAAGAACGAAGCATGGCTGGCGGCAGCCAAAAGTACAATAGACTTTATAGAAGCGCATTGTTTTGACTCTGACGGACGTATGTATTTCGAAGTGACTGCCGAAGGCACTCCTTTGCGCAAACGCCGTTATATTTTTTCGGAGTCATTCGCAGCCATCGCCATGTCGGAATATGCCATCGCATCCGGTGACCAGACGTATGCTGTAAAAGCATTAGACTTGTTCAAACGGATGCAGTATTTTATGGAAACACCAGGCATACTGGCTCCCAAATATCTGGATACCCTCCCGATGAAAGGACATTCCATTACCATGATTCTGATTAATGTGGCATCACGTATCCGTCAGGCTATTCAGGACGAAAGCTTCAATGGACAGATTGACGCCTCCATCGACCAGCTACGTAAAGACTTCATGCATCCTGAATTCAAGGCTTTGCTTGAAACAGTAGGTCCCAACGGAGAATTCATTGACAGCAACATGGGCCGCACCATCAATCCGGGACATTGTATTGAGACAGCCTGGTTTCTGCTGGAAGAAGCCAAATACCGTAACTGGGACAAAGACATTACGGAACTGGCCCTCACTATCTTTGATTGGTCCTGGGAGTGGGGATGGGACAAAGAATTCGGAGGTATCATCAACTTCAAAGACTGCAAGAACCTTCCGCCACAGGATTATTCCCAAGACATGAAATTCTGGTGGCCTCAGACAGAGGCTGTCATCGCTACTTTGTATGCATATTTAGCAACCGGAAATGAAAAATACCTTGACATGCACAAACAAATCAGCGATTGGACATACGCCCATTTTCCTGATAAAGAGTGTGGAGAATGGTTTGGATATCTCCATCGTGACGGCACGCCTGCACAAATGGCCAAGGGTAACCTATTCAAAGGCCCGTTCCACATTCCAAGAATGATGATCAAGGGCTATACATTGTGCAAGGAAATACTCGACAACAAAAAATCACATTTATAAAGCCCTTTATCTATTAGCATGAAAAACAGTAAAATTTATCCTTGGGTTGTAGTAGGATTATTATGGGGTGTCGCCCTGTTGAATTACATGGACCGGCAAATGCTATCCACAATGAGAGATGCCATGGCGGTGGATATCACCGAGCTTCAGTCAGCTGCCAATTTTGGGCGACTGATGGGAGTTTTTCTTTGGATATATGGCTGTATGAGCCCTATAGCCGGAATGGTGGGCGACCGCATGAACCGCAAATGGCTTATTGTTGGCAGTTTGTTTGTATGGTCGGCCGTCACTTATCTGATGGGAATAGCCGACACTTATAATGAAGTCTTTTTCCTTCGCGCCTTGATGGGAATCAGCGAAGCGCTCTATATTCCTGCCGGATTATCACTGATCGCCGACTATCACTCCGATAAGTCACGTTCATTAGCTATCGGTATTCACATGACCGGGCTCTACACCGGGCAGGCCATCGGAGGTTTCGGCGCTACAGTAGCCGCCGCTTTTTCCTGGCATACAACCTTTCATTGGTTCGGCATCGCCGGCATTGCATACGCCGTAATTTTGATGCTTTTTCTACATGAAAAGAAGGATAGAATACAAATTGAACAAATAAATTCACCTTCCGGTAAAGAAAAAAGCAATTTATTGAAGGGATTATCATTACTTTTCAGTAATATTGCATTCTGGGTGATTCTGCTATATTTCGCAGCCCCCAGTTTACCGGGATGGGCAACTAAAAACTGGTTACCTACCTTGTTCGCCGAGAACCTGAATATACCGATGTCACAAGCCGGCCCCATGTCGACTATTACCATCGCACTTTCCTCGTTCATTGGTGTAATTATTGGTGGAACCTTATCCGATAAGTGGGTGCAAAGAAATATAAAAGGACGTGTGTACACGGGTGCCATCGGCTTGGGACTTACTATTCCATCCCTGCTTTTACTAGGGTTCGGCCATAGTTTCGTAGCCGTTGTGGGAGCTGGATTATTATTCGGTATCGGTTATGGTATCTTCGATGCCAACAATATGCCGATTCTATGCCAGTTCGTATCATCCAAACACCGTGCTACCGCCTATGGTATCATGAATATGACAGGCGTGTTTGCGGGAGCAGCCATTACCGAAGTCTTGGGTAAGTGGACAGACGGAGGTAAATTGGGACTGGGATTTGCCATGTTGGCCATCATTGTTGCAATAGCATTGGTCGTACAGCTGACATTCCTCCGTCCTAAAACGGATAATATGGAATAACCCGTATAGTTAACTTAACACTTAAAACTTAAAAAAAGAAAGAACCATGAGAGTAATTATCGAACCTGATTACCAAGCGCTGTCACAATGGGCGGCAAACTATGTAGCTAGTAAAATCAATGCGGCAAATCCGACTCCTGAAAAACCTTTTGTTTTAGGTTGTCCTACAGGATCTTCACCGCTGGGCATGTACAAGGCACTGATAGAACTGAACAAGCAGGGAAAAGTATCTTTCCAGAATGTCGTTACTTTCAATATGGACGAATATGTAGGCTTACCTGAAGATCATCCTGAAAGCTACCATACATTTATGTGGAAAAACTTTTTTAACCACATTGATATAAAGAAAGAAAATGTACATATACTAAACGGAAATGCCGAAGACCTGGAAGCAGAATGCGCCAACTACGAAAAGCAAATAGCCGAAATCGGAGGCATCGACCTGTTTATGGGAGGTATCGGTCCCGACGGACATATCGCATTCAACGAACCGGGTTCATCTTTGTCTTCACGCACACGTATCAAAACATTGACTACAGATACAATCATTGCCAACTCACGTTTTTTTGACAATGACGTGAACAAAGTACCTAAAACTGCGTTAACAGTAGGTGTAGGGACTGTCCTTTCAGCTAAAGAAGTTCTGATTATCTGCAACGGACACAACAAAGCACGCGCTTTGCAACATGCCGTTGAAGGTGGTATCACACAAATGTGGACTATCAGCGCATTACAGATGCACCAACATGGCATCATTGTTTGTGACGAAGCCGCTACAGACGAACTGAAAGTCGGTACTTACAAATATTTCAAAGACATCGAAAAAGCTAATTTGTAATTTATGAGAACAAACCTAAGTTCGCAGATTTCTCTGAACAGAGTATCTCCGAAATATTATAAACCCGAAAATGCGGTGGAACGTTCTGTCTTAACCCGCTGCGAAAAAGTGCCTACCGACATCTATGAAACGATGGAAGAAGGCGTACAACAAATAGCCAATGAAATTACGGCAAAAATTCAGGAACGTCAGCGCGAAGGAAAGTTCTGCGTGATTGGTGCCGGAACCGGTGCTTCATTACGTCCGCTTTATGCCGAACTGGTCCGTAAACATAAAGATGAAGGACTAAGTTTCCGTAACGTAGTAATTTTCAATTTATATGAATATTACCCCTTGGCTTCCGAAGGGGCGGGAAGCAGTTTCTCACAACTGAACGATTTATTCCTCAGCCAAATCGATATTGACAAACAAAATGTATTCACCATCGACGGAACGATTCCGCAGGAAGCTGTTATCGAATACTGCCGCCTGTACGAACAACGTATCCAAACTTTTGGCGGTATAGATATCGTATTAATGGGCATTGGTCGTGAAGGCAATATTGCCATGAACGAACCGGGATCAAGCTTGAGCTCTCCTACCCGACTGATTTTGATTGACTCAACCTCGCGTGCTGAAGCTGCACACAACTTAGGAGTAGACAATCTTCCTCCCTGCTCCATCACCATGGGAGTGGCAACTATTATGGCTGCCCGGAAAATCTATTTGCTGGCATGGGGAGATGACAAAGCCGATATCATCAAGAAAGCGGTGGAAGACAAAGTAAGTGACACCTTACCCGCTTCTTATCTGCAAATGCACAACAATGCCAATGTGTGCATAGATCTGGCAGCGGCTTCTCACCTTACCCGGATCCAACGTCCGTGGCTGGTTACCAACTGTGAATGGAACGACAAACTAATCCGCAGTGCCATCGTATGGTTATGTATGCGTGTTAAAAAGCCGATTCTGAAGCTCACCAATAAAGATTATAATGAAAACGGATTGAGCGAACTGTTGGCACTTTACGGTTCTGCTTACAACGTAAATATCAAAATATTCAATGATCTGCAGCACACCATCACCGGATGGCCCGGCGGCAAGCCGAATGCGGACGATACCTATCGCCCCGAACGTGCGAAACCATTTCCAAAACGTGTGGTTGCTTTCTCTCCGCATCCGGATGACGATGTAATCTCAATGGGTGGAACTTTACGCCGTCTGGTTCAGCAAGGTCATGAGGTACACGTAGCATACGAAACTTCCGGAAACATTGCCGTAGGCGATGAAGAAGTAGTACGTTTCATGCACTTCATCAACGGTTTCAACCAGCTTTTTGATGAAAACTCCAACGAAACCATCAAAAACAAATATGCTGAAATCAAGAAATTCCTTGCCGCTAAGAAAGAAGGCGATATGGACAGCCGTGATATTCTGACCATCAAAGGATTGATTCGCCGTGGAGAAGCCCGTACCGCAAGCACTTACAATCAAATTCCACTGAACCGTGTTCATTTCCTCGATCTGCCTTTCTATGAAACCGGCAAGATTGAAAAGAATCCCATCAGTGAAGCCGATGTAGAAATTGTTTTGCAGTTATTACGTGAAGTAAAGCCCCATCAGATTTATGTAGCCGGTGACTTGGCCGACCCGCACGGAACCCATCGTGTCTGCACAGACGCAGTGCTTGCCGCTATTGACATCGAGAAAGAAGCCGGTGCCGAATGGTTGAAAGACTGTCGCATTTGGATGTATCGTGGCGCATGGGCTGAATGGGAAATTGAAAACATTGAAATGGCCGTACCGTTCAGTCCGGAAGAATTGCGTGCTAAACGTAACTCCATCTTAAAGCATCAGTCTCAGATGGAAAGCGCACCGTTCCTGGGCAATGACGAACGTCTGTTCTGGCAAAGAAGTGAAGACCGCAATCGGGGTACAGCCGCTTTGTATGACCAACTTGGTTTGGCATGTTATGAAGCAATGGAGGCCTTTGTGGAATACGTACCCCTATAATTTAAGAAACAACCTAACCTAATTTTATACTAACCTTTAACCAAAAAACCGAAAATCCCCGATGGATGTGATATCCTTCGGGGATTATTTTTAGATTTCCACTTATCTCAAACGATATTCCATAATCATCCTCACCACAGCTACCTGTTTCGAGAAACACACCCCCAACTACATTTCATAATTCATTAATCCCATAACCAAACAAAGCAAAATCCCCCAGACAAGGGTCTTCGGGAAAAACCTCAGCCAAAGCCGCAGTAATAGTTCTCGCATTATTCAGCGTATAAGATTTACTTCGGGTCAGCTCCAATCTGAAAGCCATCTCACTGACATGCGTATCCAAAGGGATAATCAACTCACATGGAGAAAAATTCCTCCAGATTCCAAAATCCACTTCCGAATCGCGACGGATCATCCAGCGCAGAAACATATTCAATTTCTTTTGCGGCGCCTTATCCGACACTCCCAACAAACGGCAAAGACGTTGCATCGGAGTTCCATCCGTTTCGCAAAGAAGAGCATCCTCCATACTCTCATACCTATTATATATAGTATGCAGCCAATAAAACAATTGTGCCATCTTATTTTTTGAAACCGTCCGATAGAACGACTCCTCACCACAGAAATCTATTTTCCAGTTTCCAGACAACACATACTGCAAAGGTTGCCGATTCATTATAGAATCCAGTCGTTCTGCTGCCTTCAGTATCTGAGGGCGGGCTCCGAAACTAAGAAAAGCAGTAAGAAAAGCACTGATTTCAATATCCGCCTTAGAATGATAACGATGCGGAAACTGCACCGGATCAGAGGAAATGAAATCAGAGTTATGATACCGAACAGCATATTTCCGCAAAAAATCAGCCACTGCCATCTGGCCCTCATGAGTTTGCCGTTCTGTAATATAAGATATGAATTGCTCTTGTTCTTTCTCTTGAGTCATAAATAAAACGTTTATAATTTGTACATAAAGGTGGATTGTGTTTTCAGAAATCAAATTCCATTCCTGATCCTTAACTTATCCTTTCTATATTCTTTAGGTGAAATCCCTACATATTGCTTAAAATACTTTCCAAAGAAAGACTGCGTAGGAAAGTTCAGCTGGTTCGCAATCTCCTTGATACTCAAATCCGATCCTTCAAGCAATTGTTTCGCCTCGGTAATCACCATTTGCACAATCCATTGCAAGGCACTATTCCCCGACTTCTCCTTAATGATCGTAGAAAAATAACGTGGAGTAATGTGCTGCATCTTCGCATAATAGGCAACATCACGCTCTTTCCTATACAAACGGAAAAGAGCCAGCATGAAATTCTGGAAGATCACATCCTTCTTATTCTGTGGCAAAGGCTGCATGGGTTGGTTAGCGAAATACATATTCAATATTTCATAGCAAAAAGTCTGTCCCATTGACTTAATCAACTCTAAAGTCAGGCGTTGTTGTTGCAAATTCACTTCCAGTACGTCCTCCGCCCCTATCCTTTCCTGCAAATTATCCAACAGATACTCCAAATGGATACGTTGCTTATCCGAAAGTGATATACAAGGATGCTTCCGCATAAAAAGCTGGTTTTCCACATTTATCACCCTATTGACGATAGGAATGATATAATCTAAATCCACTTCAACCATAATTCCTTCCGCATCCCCACTCTTATGAAGCAGATGCACCAAGGTAGAAGCCATGTAAATATACACATCACCGGGATTTATCTGAAAATGCTTATCTTCCAGTGAAACCTCCACATTTCCTTTCCGGCAAAAGAAAAGGCCACATTTATTAAATGTCGAAATAATCTGTCCGTCTTTAAAAGTATGCGGATCACTGCTCGAAAGCACTGTAAACTGAAAAGGCATCTGTTGTCCGACCATCCATCTATCTCTTTTATTCATTCACTGCAAAATAAATACAAATCGCAAACTTTTCAGCTATATATCTACTAGAAAATATACAAATCGGACAATTTATCATTCATATCAACCTTTTCTATCCTCTTGCTTCGGGATAACTTTGCATCAGAAAACCAATAGCATGATATATGAAACAAATTTATCTTATTCTAACAGGTATTTCCTTGATTCTACTGAGTTCCTGCACACAGCGTACCCAGGAAGCCAAAGGCTATCAGACAGTAAAAATAGACACGATCGTTTCTGCCGACAAGCAAACTTTCCTGCAATTCCCGGGAAAGGTAAAAGCCGCACAAGATATCAGCCTTGCCTTCCGGGTAAGCGGAACCATCAGCAAAATACATGTAAAAGACGGTACCCGTGTGCAGGAGGGACAATTACTGGCCGAACTGGACCCCACCGACTATCAAGTACAACTGGATGCTACTGAAGCAGAATACCAGCAAATAAAAGCGGAAGCGGAAAGAGTCATGGCCCTTTACAAAGACAACGGAACCACCCCCAACGCCAATGACAAAGCCGTATACGGGCTCAAGCAAATCACCGCCCCCTTCAACGGGTACGTACAAAAACGCCTGTTTGAAGCTCACGAAACCATCGGAGCCGGAATGCCCGTCCTATCCATGATCAGCAGCGGGACTCCCGAAGTAGAAATAAACCTTCCTGCGGCCGAATACATCCGCCGGGACCAGTTCGACAATTATCACTGTACGTTTGACATCTATCCGGGCGAAACCTATCCGCTGAAACTAATCAGCGTCACCCCGAAAGCCAATGCAAACCAATTATACACCATGCGCCTGCAAGTAGTACCCGGAACGCCGGCTGTTCCCTCTCCCGGAATGAACACCATGGTCACCATCTCTTACCGCACAGAACAGACGAACACTCTCTCTGTCCCTACCGGCGCCATCCTGCAAAAAGAAGGCAAAGCGTATGTATTCGTCTTCAACCCATCGGACAACACAGTGCACAAACAGGAAATATCCATGCTACGTTTACTGAACAACGGACACAGCCTCATCACTGCCGGACAGCTGAAACCGGGAGAGCTGATTGTATCCTCGGGAGTACATCACATCGAGGATGGAGAAACTGTAAAACCTTTACCACTTGTCACTAACACAAATATAGGAGGATTATTATAATGGATATCAGCAAATGGGCATTCCGTAACAGGAATCTGATTTATTTCCTGATAGCGGTTCTGCTGCTCGGCGGAGCCTACTCCTGCTATCAGATGAGCAAGCTGGAAGACCCCGAAATAAAAGTAAAGCTTGCCATGGTAGTCACCACCTATCCGGGTGCTTCCGCCCACCAGGTAGAACTAGAAGTGACCGATGTTTTGGAAAAAAATATCCGTAACATGGGAGGCATTGACAACATAGAAAGTTATTCTTATAACGACCTCTCACTCATTCAAGTGGAACTGCTGACCACCGTCAAGGACGACGAAGTGGAACAATACTGGGATCTTCTCAGACGCAAAGTAGAAGACGTACGGAATACGTTGCCCGCCGGAGTCTCCGCACCGATAGTAAAAGATGATTTCGGAAATGTATACGGCATGTTTTATGCCCTCACCGGAGACGGTCTGAGCGATCGTGAACTGTCTGACTATGCAGAACTCATCAAACGAGAACTCACTGTACTGAAAGGAATTGACCGCGTAGAACTGTATGGCAATCGACCGGAATGTATCAACATATCTCTACTACAAGACCGTATGGCCAACCTCGGTGTAAAACCGGCTGAAGTGTTGGCAACTCTAAATGGACAGAACCAAACCACTTACACCGGATATTACGAAAATGGAGACAACCGTATCCGTGTTACGGTAAACAATAAGTTCCAAACAGTGGAAGACATCGGCAACATGCTCATACAAGGACATGACGACGACCAACTTCGCCTACGAGACATTGCCCGCATCGAAAAAAATTACGAATCGCCCACACGGAATGAGATGTTCTACGACGGCGAACGTTCCATC
>OMDF01001646.1_pt1 | contig 10210 bp, 8 predicted proteins | sample 1673631 | NCBI WGS metagenome assembly OMDF01 (sample SAMEA103958117, study PRJEB25191) | human gut metagenome | biome: human-associated habitat [ENVO:00009003]; feature: intestine environment [ENVO:2100002]; material: feces | place: Germany | collected 2013/2015 | reverse complement strand
GTGTCGATGCTGGGCGAGCGCAATCCACAGATCACTCCGCTGATGCCGGTACTTGCTTCGCCGTTGCTCAGTATTCATGTGGCGGTCATCATGATAGCCTATGCGTTGCTGGCTTTTGTGATGCTGAACGGTGTGGCAGCCCTTTTGCTGGGGGCGATGCGGAAAGATTGCGGAGACGAAATGAAACAGTTGCAGACGGTGAGCCGCCTGATGCTCTATCCGGCAGTGTTCCTGCTGGCGGCAGGTATCTTTGTGGGAGCGGTGTGGGCCAATGTGTCGTGGGGACGTTACTGGGGATGGGATCCCAAGGAAGTGTGGGCACTGGTGACGATGCTGGTCTATGCCCTGGCTTTACATCCGGCTTCGTTGCCCTGGTTCCGTCGTCCGGTGTTCTTCCATGCGTTTTGTGTGGCAGCTTTCCTATGTGTGCTGGTCACGTATTTCGGAGTTAATTTCCTGTTGGGAGGAATGCACAGTTATGCCTGAAAGAAGAATATCCAAGCTTTATTACTTATATTTGATGAAAGGGAGACGGCATTATACCTAATTCATGCGATTGCACCATCTGTGCCGATGCGCTATCTTTGCAGTATCAGATTTGAATGAATTAGTTAGTCATAATTACGTAACCACTTTTATGAAGATAAAAGGATTCCCGCCTTCCGATGTGACATCGCAGGGCGGGAATTTTATTACCTACTTCTACTTATTTCTCTTCGTACAATACCCATTTCTGGGTATTGTCCTCCTCTGGGGCTCCCCGTACCTTTGCGTCAACAAAAAATTATAAAAAATAAGAAAAATGAAACAAAAGGTATGGGGCGTGTCGCTCGGCCTGATGCTCTGTGCGGGAGCACTTTATGCCGGGAATGAGACAAAGCCTGCACAGAAGGCCGGAGAAGAGGCCAAATTGAAAAGCATAGAAGCGGTGGAGAACAACCGCACAGTGGAGAGTGAGCCGAAGAAAAGCCGTTTAACACTGGGTGGATACGGAGAGGCGGTCTACTCGCGCAACTTCTACAGTGACCATTATTTGAGGTATAAGAGTCCGGAAGCGTATAAAGACGCGAAGAGTCACGGACGTTTTGACTTGCCGCACGTCGTCATCATGCTGGGGTACGACTTCGGCAAGGGCTGGACGATGGGCAGCGAGATTGAGTTTGAGCACGGCGGTACGGAAAGTGCCATCGAGATAGAGGAAAGCGAAGGAGGCGAATACGAAAGCGAGATAGAGCGCGGCGGCGAAGTGGCGCTGGAACAGTTCTGGATTCAGAAGTCGTTCTGTCCGGCATTCAACATCAAGCTGGGACACATCATTGTGCCGGTGGGCGCAACCAATGCCCATCACCTCCCCACGGAGTTTTTCGGGGTGTACCGTCCCGAAGGAGAGAATACCATCCTGCCCTGTACGTGGCACGAGACGGGTATCAGCCTGTGGGGAAAGGCCGGTGACTGGCGTTACGAAGCCATGCTGTTGCCGGGATTGGACTCGGACCGTTTCGGACGTCAGGGATGGATACACGACGCTGCCGGAAGTCCGTACGAATTCAAGATAGCCAATGCGATGGCGGGAGCTTTCCGGGTGGATAACTATTCGGTGAAGGGACTGCGCCTGTCGGTCAGCGGATACGTGGGCAATTCGTTCAGTAACAGCCTGATGCGAAGCACGTCGGCCAAGTATGAGGGCGTGAAGGGAACGGTGACGATCGGTGCCTTCGACTTCGACTACCACGGACATAACTGGATTGTGCGCGGCTATGCGGACTACGGTCATCTGTCGGACTCGGATATCATTACTACCTGGAACAAGAATCAGCAGAAAAGTTCTCCGTCGAAGGCGCAGGACGTGGCATCGGATGCCATTGCCGTTGGCATAGAAGCGGGGTATGACCTGTTTTCGCAAATCGCCAAACTGCGGGAAAAGGAACAGAAACTCTACGTGTTTGCCCGATATGACTATTACGACTCCATGTACAAGGTAGAAACCGGTGTGTATCAGTACGACTGGTGCGGACGTACACGCCTGGCGGCGGGTGTCAACTATTATCCCATCAAGGACATTGTGATCAAAGGAGAATATTCCATTGGCTTGCTGAAAAGCAAGTACAATAACGAGCCTTCCATTTCGCTGGGAGTGGCGTATGCGGGGTTGTTTGGCAGATAAGAGGGGGGAAGAGGGTATCTTTAACTGCTCTGACTCCTTGAAAGAGAATACCTCCATTTATACACGAAAATAGAATGAATAACCAATAATAAATAAACTGATATGGAATTGAAGAAATTTTGGAAAGGAACTGCCTGCCTGATGATGGCGGCAGCATTGGGACTGAGTAACGCTGCCTGCAGCGACGACGACAACACGGGCGATCCGGGAGAACTGACTGGCCAGGAACAAGCCTTGCAGCTGGTAGCCAAGGACTACATTGAGAAGACGGTAGTGCCGACGTATCGTGGCATGGCCGATGCTACGATGGAACTGTATGAAAAATGCCTGGCACTGCGCAATGCCGGTGCAGGCAATCTGACCAGAGCCATGGTGCAGGAAGCCTGTGATTCGTGGGAGAAAGCACGCCGCTACTGGGAGTTGAGCGAGGCATGGCTTTATGGGCCTGCTGCCGACTACAACATCGACCCGCACATTGATACCTGGCCGTTGGACCGTACCGCCATGGAGAACATGCTGAGCAACGAGCAGCAGATGGCAAACATGGACGAGGACGGTGTGTTTATCTCGACGCTGGGTGAGAGTCTGCTGGGATTTCATGCCGTGGAATACATGCTGTACGGGGTAGGTACCGACGGTATCGGTACGGGAGAACCACGTGACGTGAGCCTGTATACCAAACAGGAACTGATTTATCTGACTGCCGTGGCTGCCGACCTGCGCAACCAGTGCATCCGTCTGGAAGTATCGTGGGCAGACGGAGTGGCCGACATTGATCAGGAGAAGCGCGACTTGCTGGCCGAACTCGAACTGGAGCCTACCCGTAAGTACGGATATGAGATGATCAACTCGGGACAGCTGGGATCGACGTGGGTGAGCTATGCCAACGCCATTCAGGAACTGCTGGTGGGAGCGCAGGACATTGCCGACGAAGTGGGTGGCCTGAAGATAGGCAATCCGACCGGACACGGCGAGGAGGATGATCCCGACTACATAGAATCGCCTTACAGCCTGAATTCGATTGAAGACTTTACCGACAACATCAAGAGTATACAGAATGCGTACGAAGGTTATCAGGTAGGCAAGAACGGAAATGTGACCGACGGTTACATTCAGCCGGTGGACCATTCGCTGAGCGCTTACGTAGCTACTATCAGTCCGGAGGTGGATACCCGCCTGAAGAACGCCATCCAGGCTGCCATCGATGCCATCGGAAAGATGCAGGAACCTTTTGCCAAGACGGCACGCGACCCGCAGTACGATGCCATTAACCAGGCCGCCATTGCTGCCTGCAATGAGGTGTCGGACGCATTGAGCGCGGTGATGAACGCAGTGGCACAGAATTGAGCAGGCAGGAGAATCGTAACAACGGAGTTAAATGTCAATATCTGAGGAAAAATGAAATGTAACTATTTTTACCTGATGGCTGCGCTGGGCTTGTGCCTGACCGCCTGCCAGGACGACGGACCGGCTGTCCCGTCGACGGATGGAGGAGCCACGGAACTGCCCGAATGGTATTATACAGGGGGAGAACTGGGAACTTCGTTCCTGCAGACCACAACAGCATTTGAGCAGCCTACGGCTGTTGTGGAAGAAAACTTCTTTGAGGAATTCAAACGGGGAGAACAGCTGTTTGAAAAGTCGTTCAACTCGAACAACGAAGGGGTGCGTCACGGGTTGGGGCCGCTCTATATCCGTACTTCCTGCATGCACTGCCATCCTGGTTACGGTCATGGCAAGAGTCAGAACAACGGTACGTTCAACACCAGCGAGATAGGAAACGGCTATCTGCTTGTTGTCTACAATCCGGCGACCAATGCCTATGTGCCCTGGCTGGCCGGTATGCCGCAGACGAAGGCAGTAGCTCCCTTCAAGGCACCGGTTGACGAGTCGCAGATCCGCATCACGTGGCACGAATACACCGATGCTTTCGGTAATCAGTTTCCCGACGGGGAGACTTACCGTTTACGTTATCCGGAAGTGACGATTCCGAAAAGTGCGATCTATGTGGCCAACCGGGGATATGACGTGGGTGACTATGAGGTGCGTCTGGAATCGACCATCGGTATATACGGAACCGGTCTGCTGGATGCCATCAGCGATGCTGACCTGAAAGCCGAGTATGCCAGGCAAGAACAGGACGGCTTTCTGCCCAACGGTCTGAACCCGAACATTTTTGCCAACGGTGAGTGGACGGGACAGTATGCCAACACGGCTCAGGGAGGTGACGGTACGAAGTATCCTTACCGCTATACGTATGCCTTGAGTCGCGGGCCCCTGCAGGATGCTGCCGGAGCCAATGCTTTCTGGAACATTACGAACGTGACCCGCAGTGACCGGCGTTTCCATTATCTGGATGCGGCAGGTACGTATGCCACGTATGCTTCGCAGGATCCGGATATTCAGGCCGGATTTCCGGCATACATTGCCAAGGTATCTACTGCCGAGGAGCATCCCGAATGGTTTACGGACAACGTAGCCGATAACATCTATAATTATCTGACATCGAAGAACCTGCCAGTAGAAATCAGCGATCAGGACTACATCGACCTGATGGTGTGGCACCGTGGTCTGGCCGTGCCTGCCGCACGCAATGTAGACGACGAGGCTGTGGTGCGCGGCAAGGAACTCTTTTCGGAAATAGGCTGTGCCTACTGCCACAAGCCCAGCTGGACGACGGGCGAGGACGAGATACGCGACCCGGCACGTTTCTTTACGGGCGAACGGGCCAACCTGTTGCCACGCTATCCCAATCAGAAGATATGGCCTTATACGGACATGGTACAACACAAGCTGCACATGGTGAACGACATCCGTACGGGATGGTGCCGTACTACACCGTTGTGGGGACGTGGCCTGCACCAGCGTTGCACCGGTGCCGAGTATGCCGACCGCCTGCACGACTGCCGGGCACGTACGACGCTGGAGGCCATCATGTGGCACGGTACGAGCGAGCAAAGTGATGCCTACTATAGCGTAAAGAAATTCCGCGAGCTCTCGAAGGAGGATCGCGACGCGATCGTGAAGTTCATTGACTCCATCTGATGGGTTGGCTGATGCCGGTATGGCATGCAGGTGATGCAGATAAAAACAGATGCCCGCAGATTCCTTTCCTGATAACCTCGGGGGGGAATCCGGGGCAGTCTTTCTTTGGTCTGCCTTGTCTGTGTGCCATAACCTGTTTTCTGATTATGGATCTCTTTCTTGGTTAGTTATGACAAAGAAACATTTACGAAATCTTTCTTTCGGCCTGCTGGGAGTATTGCTGGTGGTGCTGATGGCGGCTACGTGTGTGGAGAAAGTATGGGGCACCGGTTGGGTGGTCCGGTATGTATACGGAGCCTCGTGGTTTGCTGTCTGTTGGGCCGTGACGGCTGTCGCAGCCATCCTTTATCTGATAGGTCGCCGGGTGCAGAAGCACCGGGCGACTTTTTGTCTGCATCTGTCGTTTGCGGTGATTCTGCTGGGAGCATTGGTTACCCATGTGTGGGGTGTGCAAGGCAGGGTACATTTGCGGAAGGGTGGAACGGAAAGTTCTTTTCTCGCTTCGGACGGCCGGGTGGTACCCTTGCCTTTTGCACTGGTGCTGAATGACTTCCGGGTGGAGTATTATCCGGGTACATCGGCACCGAGCGACTTTGTAAGCCGTTTTGCACTGGTGGCGAACGGGGAGCGGCAGGAGGCGGTGGTGAGCATGAACCGTATTTTCCGTTACGGGCCTTACCGGTTCTACCAGTCGGCTTACGATGCCGACGGGCAGGGCGCTACGCTGTCGGTGGCATGCGATCCGTGGGGTATCGGCATCACGTATGCGGGCTACCTCGCTCTGCTGTTTTCGGGGCTGATGTTCTTTTTCAGTCCGCACAGTACGTTCAGGCAGTTGCTTCGCAGTGCCCGGGGAATGCGGGGAGCGGGGCTGGCAGTGGTACTGTTGCTGTCGGTTCCATCCGTTCGGGCGCAGGAGGGTCTGCCACGGGTGTTGCCTCGGGAGACAGCGGCTGCTATGGGCGAGATGTACGTGTACTATCGTGACCGCGTCTGTCCTTTACAGACACTGGCCAGGGACTTTACGGTGAAGCTGTACGGCAAGCCGGAATACAAGGGACTTTCGGCCGAGCAGGTGCTGACTGGCTGGTTCTTCTACTACGACGACTGGAAGACGGAGCCGTGCATCCGTGTGAAGAGCCGGGAAGTACGCCGTCTGCTGGGAATTGACGGAAGCTATGCCAGCCTGCAGGACTTTGTGGGGCCGGAAGGCTATAAGCTCGACGCCGACCGGCTGGCCGGAGCTGCGGTGAAAGACACACATGGAGCAGGTGAGGCAAACGAAAAGTTCAGTCTGGTGAGTGCGGCAGCTGCCGGAAGTCTGTGGAAACTGTTTCCGTATCGGGTTATTAGTGACACACTGCATGGTGGTCGCTACCGGTTGGAGTGGCTGTCGCTGGCTGATCGTCTGCCGAAGGACCTGTCGTATGAGAAAGGAGCCTTTGTGCGGGGAGTGATGAACTACGTGGCCGAGCAGGTGGCACGGAAAGACTATGCCGAAGTGGAGCGGCTGGTGGAGAAGATACGCACCTACCAGCGGCGTGAGGCAGCCGGAATGTTGCCTTCGGACCTGCGCTTTCGTGCCGAACGGCTCTACAACCGGCTGAACAACAGTCTGCCTCTGGCAGTGACGTTGGTGCTGTTGGGACTGGGAACGTTTGTTTACTATGTGCGTTGCCTGATACGTTGCAGACAGGCAGGGAAGACCGTTGGCCGCGGACTGACGGGAGTGATGGGAGCCGTTGTATTGTGGCTGTTGGTACTGATGGTGCTGCGCGGAGTGGTGAGCGGGCATCTGCCGATGTCGAACGGGCACGAGACGATGCATCTGCTGGCCGTATGTGCAGCGGTACTGACACTGTGCTTTCGGAGACGTTTTCCGCTGGCTTTGCCTTTCGGTTTTCTGGTGTGCGGGCTGGCGCTGATGGCGGGCAAATGCGTCTGCGGCGCGCTGTGCGATAAGCTGGGCAGCTACCGGGCAAATTATCTGCTCTTCGGCAGCTTTATCCTCGGCTGCGCGCTGTGCGTGCTGGCACCCATGAAAAGCGAGGCGCTGATGCTGGCCTCCTCGGTCTTTCTGGGCTTTGGCGGGTCGCTCAATACCGTCGGCATTTCGATCTGGGCGGGCGATTTGAGCACGCCGGAACGCTATGAGAAGACCCTGCGGCTGTTTCAGGGTGCCTACGGCCTCGGCGGTATTGTGCTGTCCTTTCTGCCCGGCGCGATTGCCGACCTTGCAGGCGGCTACGCGTCCGCTTACGCCGTCTTCACCGTCATGTTCGTCTTCTGCCTCTTTGTGCTGCAAAGCACCTACCGTCTGGCAAGACGCTGACAGGAAATCCCGCTCGATTTCCAAAACCAAAGCCCGGAGAGCCTTGCCTGCGGCTCTCCGGGTTCTCCTTCGCGCGGCCGCTTACGCGCCGTGCTCGTCCTGCAGATAGATGCTGTCCAGCAGGCGGAGGCCTGCGGCTGTGCGGAATATGCGCTGGCGGAAAGTCTGAATTGCCGGACGCGAATAACCATGCTCGTCCGCATTGACAAGATAGTCCGCTTCCAGCAGGAGCTGGTGGTCGATGCCGCCGATCTCCGTATAGGTATGGTGGTGTGCGGCCAGCCATGAAATGCGCTCCACATCAGGACGCGCAACCGGCAGTTCTGCAAAAAACGCCTCTACCAGCGGCGGACTTTCCAGTTCCTGATGCTTCCCGTCGGCATCGCCGTACTTCTCCCGGCACAGCGGGCAGGCAATGTCATGCACCACGGCGGTAAGTTCCAGGACCTCCTGCGTGTGTCCGTCCAGTCCTTCCAGTTCCCCGATGGTCTTTGCCATAGACCAGACCTTGAGAAAATGGTTGATATCGTGGTGGTTTCCCTTGTAAAACGCAATCATCTTTTGAATCGCAGTTGAAACAATCATGATCTTCTCTTCTTTTTATCAAAGCGCAGTCTCTTTTTTCGGCACGAACAGGCCGTGCATATCGGCGCGCTCCAATTCCAGCAGTTTCACCTTTCGCGCAATGCCGCCGCCATAGCCGGTCAGACTGCCGTTCGTGCCCACGACGCGGTGACACGGGATCATGAGTGAGATCGGGTTGTGCCCCACCGCACCGCCGACCGCCTGCGCGGACATTTTTTCAAGCCCCTGCCGTCTGGCGACCTCAGCAGCAATCTCGCCGTAGGTCATAGTCCTTCCATACGGAATCGTCAGCATAATCTCGCAGACCGTTTTGCGGAACGGCGTGGAGTCATACCGCAGCAGCGGCAGGAAATCCGGCTCCCGTCCAGAAAAATATATGTCCAGCCAGCGTTTCGCATCTGCGAACAGCGGCCGCTCTTTCTGCTCGGTTCGCTTCGGCAGGATATTCCCAAAATATCGCTGCCCGTTGAACCACAGGCCAATGATTGCTTCTTCGTCACAGGCCAGCGTGATCGCGCCGAGCGGAGAAGCATATTCCGTCGTGTAAACCATTCTGTACCCCTCTTTTATTTTCCGCTTTTGCTTTTCGGCTTGTAATCCTTCATTTCCGGAATTGCGCCGCCCGCGACCGCCCACAGATACAGGCTGGCCACGCTGCAATACGGGTGAAAGCGGCGGCGATATTTTTCAAACAGTCTGCGGTCGATCTCCCGGTGATGGTAGACCATGCGCAGCCCGCGCTGAATTGCAAGGTCGTCATAGCTGAAAATATCAGGCCGCTGCAGGCAGAACAGCAGAATCATCTCCGCCGTCCAAACGCCGATCCCCTTCAGACTGCTCAAAGCCCGAATCGCGTCTTCATCATCCATGTGCGCCACCGCGTCTAAGCTGAACACGCCGGTATGAACTTTTTCGGCAAAATCCGTGATGTACTCCGCCTTGCGGAAGGTCATGCCCAGCGCCTGCAGCTTCGGGATGCCCGCCGCAAGAATGGTCTCGGCGTTCACTTTCACCAGCGCGTCCTGCATCCGCTGCCAGATGGTCGCCTGCGCCTTCGTGGAGATCTGCTGGCCGATGATGTGGTGAATGACGGAAGAAAAAAGGTCGGTATCTACGGCGCGGTCGATGTGGCCGATTTGGTCAATGACCGCGCAGAGCCGCTTGTCCTTCCGGCGCAGATAGGAAACTTCCGTTTTCCCATATGCAAAGTACATGTTTCTCACTTCCTTAAATATCATGATACCGCAGATTGTGGGGAAAAGCTATCAAAAATTTTTTGACGGCTGCAACATTTTCCTTTGCCCGGCTGTATACAGGATAGAACGGTGGAAATGCCGGGAAAAAGAAAGGAATGTTTTGATTATGGAAAAGTTTATTGCTGTTATTTTAAGTTTGGTAATGGCGCTGGCTATTGTGGGATGCAGCGGAAACGCAAATGCTCCCGCGCCCACCACTCACAAGGACAATGCATCTTTCACAGCGGACGGTACGGTCATTCCCGGAAGCGACCCCAAGACCTGGGGACCTGCGGAAGACGGCGAAAACATCCAGATTCCCGACCCCTGGCAGGAATGCACCAGCCTGGAAGAAGCGGGCAAGCTTGCCGGTTTCTCCTTCACCGCGCCTGAGTCGGTGGACGGTTACACGGAGCGGTACATCGCGGCCATTGAAAACGAAATCGCCCAGGTGATCTTCAGCAACGGCGACGATTCCGAACTGTATTTCCGCAAGGGCGTGGGCGGCGACGACATCAGCGGCGACTACAACACCTACGATGTTACCGAGAAGCAGACCATCGACGGGCACACTGTCCTCTGCAAGGGCAACGACGGCCTGATCTATACCGCGACATGGACGGACGGCACCTATTCCTACGCCGTAATGTGCAACGCCGGTATGAGCGCCGAGCAGCTGAGCGTCTGGGTGGAAGCTCTGGCCTGACAAACAGCCTGAATTTTAGAAGGAAGGAACCTTTGGAATGGAAGCAATAGCAATTCCCATGCCCCTGTGGTGGCGGCTTCTGGGGCGGCTGTACGCGTTTGCTCTGCGCCTGCTCCCGCAGGAAAAGCAGCAGACGAAGGCGG
>OMDF01001643.1_pt1 | contig 10225 bp, 8 predicted proteins | sample 1673631 | NCBI WGS metagenome assembly OMDF01 (sample SAMEA103958117, study PRJEB25191) | human gut metagenome | biome: human-associated habitat [ENVO:00009003]; feature: intestine environment [ENVO:2100002]; material: feces | place: Germany | collected 2013/2015 | reverse complement strand
GCGCTTCATGACCGACTTCACGTTTTACCTTTCCACCGTGCTGAGATTGAAAGTGGCGGCATATAACGACTATCTCATCCTGCTGCACAAGATGACGCGGCTCGCCTTGAAGAAGCATATCCTCAAACGCGACCCTTTCGCGGGACACAAGATAGAGAAGGTTCCGGTGAACCACCGCTACCTAACGGGTGAGCAGTTTGAGAAGCTGTTGAAAGCCAAACTGCCCACATACAGGCTTTGCCACACGAGGGACCTGTTCGTCTTTTCGACTTTCACTGGCATCGGGAGGGCTGACTTGGCAAACCTGACGGAGGACAACATCATCACGAAGGAAGATGGTAGCAAGTGGATTCACATCGCACGTCAGAAGACCAAGGCGGAGTGCCATATCAAATTGTTGGACATACCCTTGCGTATCATTGAGAAGTATCGCGGGGAAGGCAAGGACGGCAAGCTGTTTTATGTGCCAATCACCGGAAACCTCAACCGCAGCCTGAAAATGATTGCCGAACAATGTGGTTTGGACTGCCACCTTACCTACTATCAAAGCCGTCACTCCTTCGCAACCCTGATTTGCCTGAACAACGGCGTACCGATAGAGAGCATCAGCAAGATGATGGGACATTCCTCCATCCGCACCACGCAAATCTACGCGGAAATCACCAACCAGAAGGTGAGCCGTGACTTGGCTGTATTGTCCGAGACCACCAAAGGCAAGTTCTCCCTGCCTGATGACGGGATGCCCTCACGTGTGTTCAAGTGCGGCAATTACAGCGGTTGGAAAAAGGAATGTAAACGTAATTCAGACAATGAAAAATGATGCGGACATGGAAAGAGGAATAATCACAATCACTGAAAACGGGACGGTCACGATGCCGACTGCTCCCGTTTGGATGACACAACAGGAAATGTGCGATGCGTTCAATGTGTTCGGCTGCGACATCCGCAAGGCAGTACACGCCATTTACAAAAACATGGAGTTGTTTGAAAGCGAAACGAAACGGTACATCAGGCGGGACAACGGGATAAACTACGATGTTTACAGCCTTGAAATGGTGATAGCCGTTTCCTTCAAGTTGAGAAGTAGGGAGAGCGTGGCTTTCCGGCGGTTCATCATGGGCAGGCTGACCATGAACAACAGACAGTCCGTCAACCTTTTCTTTTCTCTCTCCACGTCGCGTGGAAAGAGAGCGGGAAATTGAGCAGACCTCAGACGGCGTATGAGATACCCTCAAACGGCGTGTAAGGCTATCTCTTACGCCGTTTGAGGGTAACACCGTTTTACAGGGGATTTCCGTCAGCCTATCTGAACGCCTCCCGATAATTGGCGGCAAGCATACTTTCGATGTCCGATTCCTTGTATAGAATCTTGCCGCCCAACTGGTAATAGGCGATTATGCCGTTGTTGCGGTAGTCCTGCAAGGTGCGTCGGCTCACTTTCAGCCGTGCAGACACCTCCCTGTCCGTCAGGAAGCGTTCGCCGCCCAATGTCGGACGGCTGTTTGCCATGAAGTTCTCGATGCCGTCCAGCAGACGGCCAAGGCTGTCGCCGAACTCAGCGACAAGCGCATGGTTCTTGGTAATCATTTCACTCATTGTTACATTGGATTTAGTGGTACAATAATAATCAAACGGCTTTGTCTGCCAGCTTACGTTCAACGGGCTTGACGATGCGCAGCACATCCTCCGGTCGGTAAAACACCTTGTGGTTTATCTGCGAATAGGCCAGCGTGCCGTTATCACGCAGCGTCTGTAAGGTGCGCGGACTGATGTTCAACTGTCGGCAGACCTCTTGGTTGTCCATCCAGCGGTTTAATGACTTGCCGCCTTGTTTGGCAAGGAGTTCGTTCACACGGTCGGAGAAGCGGCTGAACTTCGCCGCCATTTCCTCAAACGCCTCTTTCTGAAAAATCAATACTTCCATTGTCGATACTGTTTTTAATGTTGATACTCGGTTTTGGACGCAAAGTAAATGGGCATTACGCATCAAACGATGGGTTGGCACAATCGTGGCAGCTTGTGGCAGGGAGTGGCGTTATCCGCCGACCCCGTGACGGCTGTTCCAAGCGTCCGTGATGCAAAGGAAAGCGAAGTCCGGCACAATCCAACCGCTTCGCACCTGCGTGGCAGCATTTGGCATCGGTGTGGTAGCCTGTGGCGTTCATCAGGTTCAAATAAGCCTGCTAATAAACCTGAGCTTGATGTAGAATGAAGTAAGACCTTATTTTTATGGCATACGATTGACTTAAAGAAACAGGAGCATCCATTGGAGGCAAAGTTTTTATGGGAGCAAGTTAGTGTTTCGGACGTACCGAAACGGCTTGCTCCCTCATACTTTGGAAAGTGGGGAAGAAGTAAAATTCCGTTGGTCAAAAAACAATAATCTGCTACTCCATATTTTGATACACCGATGGCGAACAGCCTACGGCTTTCTTGAAATAGACCCCGAAGAACGATTGGTTGGGAAAATTCAACATATCGCTTACTTGCAGCACCGTGTACTGCCGGCTTCTCAGCAGGGCTTTTGCTTCCAGTATAACGTAATCCTGCACCCAATCTTTCACATGGCGACCGCTGGCGGCAAGCACCATCTGCGAGAGGTACTTGGGTGATAGGCACAATTTGTCAGCATAAAAACCGATATTGCGCTCGGAAGCATAATGCTCCTTGAGCAGTTGCATGAAACGTTCGAAGATACGGTCTTTCCGTGAGGATGGGGATGCTTGCCGTTTCTCCAGATAGGATGCCATGTACTGACAGCAATTACAGAAAAGCACACGCATATAACTCATTAATATCTCACGTTTATAACGATAATCCGGCTGTTTGATTTTCTGTCGCATCTGATGGTAAATATTCAACAATTCGTCCATCTCCATATCAGTCAGCGGCAATAAAGATGAAACCGAAAGGAACTGACGGATAAGTGTCGTACCTTGTGAGTTGATTTCAGAAACGAAATAGTTGTTGGAAAAGGCAATAATGCCAATCCTGCAATCGGGTGAAACCTCCAGACATTCTCCTACCGACCCAGACTCTACTATCAGAATGTCATTTTTGTGCAAACAATATTCCGTCAGGTTTAACCTGACGCGCATAAGCCCTCCAAGACAGAATAACGTTATGGTAAACTGTATCTTGAAAGGGTATGGCGAAGCCACAAAATCGTCAAAATCGGAGGTGTTGTCCGATTCTTGGAAGTTGTCAGCCATGACAAACTCATTGTTGAAGATGCACGTCTGTTCGTCCAACGGCATCATCATTAAATTCAGAGGACTATATTTTCCTGTGTATTTCATAAACGGATGTTTTTGCTGCAAATATACCTATTTGAATAGAATTGCAAAGTATATCTTATCCAAAAAACGGCAAAATACTGCGATTTTAGACAACTTGACCATAAAAGAAAACAAAAGCATATCGGCCAAATGGACGAATTTTGCAGCAGAAATAAATTTTAAACAATAGAACAATGAGAAAAGTAAATTTATGTATCGTCATTGCCATATCCGTTCTGGCTTGTGCCTGTTCGGAAGGGAATGACACGGCGACATTCAGGCGCAGTGTCTATCTGACACAGCCTGTTCAGGTAAGTGGCAATAGGGTAAAGACCTATTCGGGTATCGTGGAAGCCGTACATGAAATCAACCTCGGTTTCAAGACGGCGGGTCAGATCAGCCGTATCTGTGTCAAGGAAGGGGATTACATCCACAAGGGACAGTTGCTTGCGGAATTGGATGATGCGGATTATCGTTTGGCGGTGGAAGCCTTGCAGGTACAGTATGACCAGCTTACGGACGAGACAAAACGGACAAAACAGTTGTTCGAGTCTAAAAGCGTGTCAGCCAACGATTATGAAAAGGCTGTCGCAGGATTAAAACAATTGGGCGCGCAGTTGCAGGCAAACAAGAATAAGCTTAATTATACTCGGCTTTATGCCCCGACTGACGGTTATGTACAGGCTGTAAACTTCTCCCGGTCAGAGATGGTAGATGCCGGAACAAGCGTGTTCCAAATCATGGACGTATCACACTTTGAGGTCGTGGCAGATATACCCGTCAGCGAATATCTGAAACGGAAGAATTTTACGGGCTTTTATTGTCAGACCACCGATGGTGAGCAAAAGATTCCCATGGCATTTTTGAGCATAGTGCCAAAGGCAGACGGCAATCAGCTTTATCGGCTGCGCCTTGCCTTTACAGAGATGTCCGACATGAAACTGACAGCAGGAATGAACATAGAGGTCGGTATTGATATTGCCGATAATACCGCCAGCCCGGGATTCACATTACCTTTTTCTGCCGTATTCCAAAAGGAAGGTAAAGCATACGTGTGGGTGTTGCGCAATGACTCAACCGTAACGCAACGCGCCGTGACACTCGACAACACGGATGTCGCCGGGCATATCCGTGTAACCGGAGGACTGACTGGCAATGAACAGATTGTACGCTCGGGTAGCAGCGTTTTGTTGGAAGGCGAGAAGGTACGTGTGATAGGAGAACCGAGTAAAACTAATGTAGGAGAACTGCTATGATGAAGCTGACGGAGTTTTTCATGAAGCGGCCCATGCTTTTCTGGTCGCTTATGGTTGCAATCATAATCGCCGGTGTGCTGTCATTCGTCCAGATGCCGAAACTGGAAGACCCGGCAGTATCAGCAAAGCAAGCAATGGTGGTAGTTCCGTTTCCCGGAGCCAATGCTCACGAAGTGGAACTCAAAGTAGCACAATTGGTAGAAGACGAACTGCGTGCACTTCCCAACGTGAAAAAGGTGAAAACAGAATGTCGGAATGGTTCGGCTACATTTACCGTGGAGTTTCAGATGACCGTACTGAGCCGTGAATTGGAGCAACATTTCGATTTGCTCCGACGGAAAGTGAATGACCTGTCCGCAAAGCTTCCGCAGGGATGTTATTCTCCCGTGGTCATTGATGACATGCAGGATGTGTACGGTATTTTCTACGCACTCACGGCAGACGGCTATACTTATCCTGAAATGTACAAGTATGCCAAGTTCATCAAACGTGAACTGTCTGACGTGAAGGGCGTGAAGCGCATCAATATCGCAGGCAACCGCGACGAAGTAATCAACATTATTCTATCAAAAGAACAAATTGCCCGGAATGGCATTGTCCCGACCCAAATCATGTCGGCCCTGCAATCGGCGGGTAAGACGGTCAATGCCGGCAACTATAAAAGTGGTGACGAACGTATTTCCCTTTACGTGAACAACGACATCAAAGACGAGGATGATATACGCAACCTGCTTATAAAGACAATGGACGGGAAACAGTTGCGCATCGGTGATATAGCCCGTGTAGAACGGGGTTATTCCGAACCGCAACGAAACGGTTTTTTCGTGAATGGTAAACCGGCATTAGCTATTTGCATGGCATTAGAGCAGGATGCCATTGTACCCGATGTTGGCAAGGCGGTGGACGCACGCTTGGCAGAGGTGATAAAGGACATTCCGGCAGGTTTCCATACGGAAAAGATATTCTTCCAACCCGACAAGGTGGACGAAGCCATCTCTTCGTTCATGTGGAACCTGCTTGAATCAGTGGCCATCGTCATCTTGGTGCTTATATTCACAATGGGTTGGCGCAGCGGCATCATCATCGGTTCCGGACTGGTGCTGACGGTGGCGGTATCGTTTCCTATCCTGTTGCTCTGCGGCACCACGCTTCACCGGATTTCTCTCGGTGCGTTCATTGTGGCGATGGGGATGCTGGTGGATAATGCCGTGGTCATTATGGACGGTATTTTGATAGACAAGAAACGCGGATTGGGGCCGAAGACATACCTTTACCGTATCGGGCGCAACACGGCTCTCCCCTTGTTGGGAGCAACGGTCATTGCCGCTTCCACTTTCCTCTGCGTATATCTTTCGCCTGATTCTGCCGGCGAATATGCCAAAGACCTGTTTCTTGTGCTATGCGTAAGCTTGTTGGCAAGCTGGGTGCTGGCATTGGTGCAAGTGCCTGTCTGCGCTAAATCATGGCTGCCTGTCCGTGAAAAGAACAGCGGAGAAAAGGCAGGTAGCAGCGTGATGAATTCGCCCGTCCATAGGTTCATACGCCGCACCATCGGTTTCCTTATCGGACACAGATACGCCACCATGACCGTGGCATTCAGCCTGCTGTTTGTTTGCATTTTGGGGATGACACGGGTAAAGAACCTGTTTTTTTCAGATTTCGACTACAAGCAGTTTGTCGTCGAGTGTTTCTTTCCTTCGGCTTCGGATGCCGATAAAGTACGTGACCGATTGTTGGAGATGAGCGACAGGCTCTCGTCCAATCCGGCTGTGGAACGTGTTGCCGTAAGTCAGGGAAGTGCTCCGGCATTTTACTGTCTGGTGCGTCCGATGACTTCCGGCGGCGATTGCTACGGCGAGCTGATGGTGGACTGCAAGGACTATAAGACAGTATTGGAGCAGATACCCGTAATCCGGCAGCAACTGCGCGAAGCATACCCGGATGCTTACATCCGCATCCGCAAATACAATTTCTCTACTTCCACCTCTCATACCGTTGAAGTGGAGTTTACCGGACCGGACCCTGCCGTGCTGCGCCGTTTGAGTGCCCAAGCTGAAGATATTATGCGCCGCTGTCCGTATGTTGACACTTATTCTGTACAGAACAACTGGAAACCGGTGGGCAAGTCGCTGGTGGCGGATTATATCCAACAAGACGCTCTGCGTTCTGGCATAGAACGCGGTGATGTGGCCAATGCGCTGCTGGCTGCAACAGACGGTATGCCGGTGGGTGTCATACACGATCAAGAACACATGGTCACACTGAACCTGCAAGTCCGTAATGCGGATGGCAGTCGGATAAGCGACTTGGAAAACATCCCTGTATGGAGTATGCTGAATTTGCATCTTTCGAACGACGAACTGACGAACGCACTTTCAGGCGGTCATGCCATGAGCGACCTGCAAGACAAGATGTTCCGCGCGGTGCCGCTGAGCAATGTGGCGCAGAATATACGGATGAATTGGGATGAGGATGTGGTGCTGCGCTTGAACGGACGGCGTGCTATCGAAGCGGAATGTGACCCGAATCCTGATAACCCCTATGCCACCCCGGCAAAGGTTATGGAATCTATCCGCAGCGATATTGAAGCAATCTCCTTGCCCGAAGGATATCATCTGCGCTGGGTGGGCGAAGGCGAGGTGCAAGGTGAGGCAATTGGCAATCTGATGAAGTTCGTACCCATAACGGTGTTCCTGATTCTTGCCATTCTGCTGTTCCTGTTCAACAGTTGGCGCAAGGTTATCCTCATTCTGATATGTTTCCCATTCGTGTTTTGCGGCATTACCCCGTCCCTGCTGGTCAGCGGACAACCCATGACATTTATGGCCATTGTCGGTATGTTAGGACTGATTGGCATGATGGTGAAGAATGCCATTGTGCTGGTGGATGAAATCAACCGCCTACAAACGGAAGAAAAAGTGCCAGCCTATACAGCAGTGGTAGAAGCGACGGTTTCCCGTGTCCGTCCGGTACTGATGGCATCACTCACTACCATTGTCGGCATGATACCGCTCGTGGAAGACCCGATGTATGGCTCGATGGCCATCACCATCATGGGCGGACTGACAGTCGGCACGATAATCACCCTCGTGCTTCTGCCCTTGTTTTATGCTACTTTATTTCACATTCGCAAACCTGTTAACGTATGAATTTCAACAATATGAAACTATATCAAGCAATTATTCTATGCTGCGCCGGATGGCTGTCGGTTTCTGAAGCATCGGCACAAGAACGGCTGTCACTATCGCTGGCGCAATGCCGCGAAATGGCTCTATCACAAAGTGAAGAACTGCAACAGGCCGACAACAGGCTGCGACAGGCTGAATTGGATAATGAAATAGCAACGACGGCCTACCTGCCCAAGATAGACGGCTCAGCTATTGGCGTTTATATGCTTCCTGACATGGACATGATGGGCATGGACCTTCGTATGCGAGGAACTTATATGGCAGGCATCAACTTGACCCAGCCCATTTATACGGGAGGGAAAATAACAACCGGGAAGCGGTTGGCACGCATTGGCGGTGAAGTTGCCCGTGAACAACAGCGCATGACACGTATGGATGTCTTGGTGGAGGCGGACAAGGCTTATTGGACATACATTGCCGTTGCCCGTAAAGTCCGGATGCTGGAAAGTTTTTCGGCACAGATGGATACCCTTTATCGGCAAGTATCGGCTGCCTGCCGTGCAGGAATGACAACGGAAAACGACCTGCTGCGTATAGAAGCAGAACGGAGCGACGTGTTGTACCAGTTACAAAAAGCCAAGAACGGAGAAGACCTGTGCCGAATGTCGGTATGCCGGATAATCGGTGTAGGACTTGATACATCAATCGAACCGACCGACACATTGATAACCTTCAGTGAGCCAACGCCCCTAAGCACAGATGTAAGTTCACGTCCGGAAATGAGCCTGCTCGAAAAACAGATTGAAGCCGACAAGCAACAAATCCGCATGGCGAAAGCCGATATGCTACCCACAGTCGGACTGACGGCCGGTTACATGTACTACGGGAATATTAAACTTGAAGGGATGACAGCCACAGCCGATGGCACATCGCAGCCGTTCTCACAAGAGTTCCGTGATGGGCAATGGACAGCGATGTTGAGTGTCAGTATCCCTATTTTTCATTGGGGAGAGAATCGGAAGAAAGTACGCAAAGCCCGGTATCAACTGAAGAATTCTGAACTTGAATTGCAAAAGAACACCCGTCTGATTAATATCGAAGTGCAACAGAGTATTCGTAATATGCAGGACGGACAACGGTTGGTGCAGACAGCAGAAACCGGGCTGTGTCAAGCAAAGGAAAACCTCCGGGTGACACAAAACCGATATGCCTCCTCAGTGGCACCACTCAGCGACCTGCTTGATGCCCAATCGCAATGGCAGCAAGCCGAAAGCAACTTGATTGAGGCTCAAACACAATGCAAGATATATGAAACGGAATACCTGCGGGCGACCGGAAAACTATAAAGACATCAGAACAATGAAAATAATAGGAACTAAAACAGAAGTTGTCTTGTCTGCAATCCGAAATTGTAACGACAACATATCTTTTGATGAGTTAAAAGAAGGTACAGGATTAGATATTGACGAGCTCTCCACAACCATAGGGATGTTGGTTATGGAGAAACGTATATTGATACGGCTTAATCATTCTGTAGAAAATGTCTATGCTTATAAATCCTCTGGTGATGCTCTTTATGAGAGGTTTATGGACTTGCTATTCTTGCATCGTGGAAAGAAGCGAAGCGTGTACATAACCCCTAAATACCTGTGTGCTGTAGTGAAAAAGCGAGTGGAAAAACCCCGACAGAATGGATAAATGAGAAGGCAATCCAAGAGATAGAATACAGGCTTTGCCATACGCAAGCTTCTATTGAAGAGATTGCTTACGAATTAGATTTTCCAAACATATCATTCTTCGGAAAGTTCTTCAAGACCCATAAAGGTATATCGCCTAAGCATTATCGGGAAACTTGTGTAGAGAACAATACTCGTCACCGTCACTATGGATATATTATTCGTGAATTGTGAGTACAAAAGATTTCATAATCCACAGCCACCATTCATGAATGGCAGGGTTGCGCGGCATGGCCGCCCCGACATCGCGACTGTCAAACCGGAATGGCGGAGAACCCGGCAGCGAATCGGCCTTTTGCCTCGGCTGGACGGAGGCAAAAGACTGATTTTTTCAGGTTTCTTAAAACGATAAACTATGCCGTTTTTCAAGAAAGAACAAAAAGTTATCTAAGGAAAAATGAAATTGAACAGAAAATGAACTTACGAGCAAAAATCATTACTGGTTATCTGATATTGGTAGCGGTCATCGGTAGCATGGCCGCTATCTTGATACATGAGCGGCAACGAATACGGGATATAGAGGTAGAAACTTTTGAAATCCGTGAAATCCGCCAAAGTATAAACGCAATCCATCACCATATCACGACACTTTCCATATCGGGTGAAAATGTCATAGATTGGGAAGAGGTAGATTACCGAAATTATCAGATTGAGCGGTTGCAAACGGACAGTCTGCTACAAGCTATGAAGCCTTATTGCATAAATTATGTGCAACCTCAACAAATAGATACCCTACGTATTTTGTTGGCAGAAAAGGAAGCGCATCTGCGTCATATCATGTCGGTTTTTGAACGGCAGGAAGAAGCCGACAGCCTTTTGGTAAACCA
>OMDF01001628.1_pt1 | contig 10324 bp, 6 predicted proteins | sample 1673631 | NCBI WGS metagenome assembly OMDF01 (sample SAMEA103958117, study PRJEB25191) | human gut metagenome | biome: human-associated habitat [ENVO:00009003]; feature: intestine environment [ENVO:2100002]; material: feces | place: Germany | collected 2013/2015 | reverse complement strand
GTGGTCGAGTCCTGCCCGCCACTGAATACCACCAAAGCAGTGTCCCTATTCATCTTGTTAAAAGCCTCTCTGTTTCCCTCCCCCGTAGGGAGGGAAACAGAGAGGGCATTGCTAATTATTTGTTTGACATAATAACTGATTTCCCCTCACTACGGGTAAGGGGCTTTAAATATCGCCTATTTTCCATACTTTATAGGAGATGCCTTCATCATAGACATCACTACCGTCTATCCGCTTAATAGCTTTTACCACACGGATAGTCACAGGCAGTATCAATACCTCGTACATGGACTTCAGCAGAATCTGGATACACATCATCACCAGCAACTCCCGCCATGCAATGATTCCTCCGAACGCCACCGGAAAGAAAATCAACGAGTCTGCCGTCTCACCAACCACCGTCGACCAAATGGCACGTGCGGAGAAATTACGCCCGTTGCTTGCCAGTTTCATGCGGCTCATTACGTAGGCATTCAGAAAAGAGCCCACCAAGAATGCCGTCAGACTGGCTATGACAATACGGGGCGCCATTCCAAAAACGAAATTGAAATGCGCGGCACCATCCCAGAAAGGGGCGGCAGGCAACGCCACGGCTATCAGTCCCAGCATTACCACAAAAAAGTTCATGGCAAAACCGCTCCATATAATAAGGCGCGCTTTCTTGAATCCCCAGACTTCGGCGATACAATCGTTGATAATATAGGAAATAGGAAAAACCAATAATCCGGCTGTCACGGTCAAACTACCGATCTGGATGACTTTCGTCTCGAGAAGATTGGCTGCAATGAGGCATACATTAAAAAGAATGCCCAGCAACATAAAAGGTACTGATACTTTTTCTTTCATAACTCCTGTTTTTTACGTGGTGTTCTAGAATACACGACCGCTATTCACGGCATCATACATTTTAAATCCGGTTGCAAAGGTACAACAAGTTTTGCAAATGAACAAACAACATATATTTTAACTAAATCCCAAGCAAGACAAAGCTCCTTTTTTTTATTCGAAGTAATTACAGACAGTGCATATTTAGTTAACGAGACTTAAATAATATTTCCAAAACCAAGAATATTATTTACAATAGTTTTAAAAAACATAAACCAATAGCATAAAAATCAATATATTAACTGATTTTAGCACAAAATCAAAAACATGCAACCAAGTTTGCTCTCAAACAAGATTTCATTCACGCAAATTTCTTAAGCAAATAAAATAATGGACAACATATTTTAATACATACGATTCTATATTTTAAATAATGAAAATTAGGATTATATTTGATAACAACAATCCGGAAGCTCTGGAAAGCACATTGATATTAACCAAGAATATACCATATTATATATAGTAACCTTAGAAAAACAATGAATGCCTATGATTTACCCGAAAGCCCCAAGACACTATTAGTGTCATCTTCTATTCAACCTATTTATTTTGAGATCCATTAGCTTAAACAAAAAACATCTATTATGAATGAAAATCGTAAACGAGGAACATCGAACAACAAAATCCTCACAGCAATTGCCATCGCCTCCCTATTTATAGGAAGCAGCAAAATCATGGCAATAGAGACCTACTCGGAAAATTCATTCGGAGTGACAGAACAGATGCAGGCACAAACAGCCCGCGGTATTGTTGTCGACCAGAATGGAGAGCCTATCATCGGAGCAAGTATCTTGGAAAAAGGTACTACCAATGGAGTTACCACCGACTTATACGGTAAATTCTCGCTAAACGTAAAAAGAGGTGCCACCCTGGTCATTTCCTACATCGGTTATAAGACGCAGGAAGCCAAAGCAGATGCCAACATGAAAATCACCCTTACAGAAGATTCCGAACTACTGGATGAAGTAGTTGTTGTCGGTTACGGTGTACAGAAAAAGAAACTTGTCACCGGCGCCACTGTACAAGTGAAAGGAGAAGACATAGCCAAGCTGAACACTGTGGATGCCCTGGGCGCTTTGCAGAGCCAGTCACCGGGTGTCAACATCACGCAAAACAACGGCTTCCTGGGTTCGGGCTTTAAGGTGAATATCCGCGGTATCGGTACTACCGGAACCTTCTCCCCGCTTTATGTGGTAGATGGAGTTGCCAACGGTAGCATCGACGGGCTGAACCCGAGTGACATTGAATCTTTGGACGTCTTGAAGGATGCCGCTTCCGCCGCCATCTATGGTGCGCGTGCTGCCAACGGCGTTATCCTGATTACCACCAAACGAGGTAAAACCGGCGTTGCCGAAGTCAGTTACGATGGCTATGTCGGTGTGCAGAACCTCTACAAAATCCCTACTATCCTCAATGCCCAAGAGTACATGATGATGCAGGATGAAGGCCGTGTAATGGACGGATTGAGTCCGTACAACTGGGCGACCTATATTCCGGAAAGGGATTTGCAGGCCATACAGAACGGAACATGGAAAGGGACAAACTGGCTGAAGGAAGTGCTGAATGAAGATGCGTTGGTACAGAACCACGCAGTCAACATCACCGGAGGAACAGACCGTTCCAGATATGCCATAGGTATTTCATACACCAACCAAGAAGCTACCATGGGAGTTCCCGGCGAATTTCCAGAAATGAACCGCTACAACTTCCGCGTCAACTCGGACCACGTAGTCATGAAAAAAGGCAATCTTGACTTCCTGAAAGTGGGCGAAACCATCAACTACAAATATTCGCAAACGCAAGGTTCATTCGGAACCGGCGGCATTTATTGGAACGGAGTGCACAATATGCTCATCATGAGCCCGTTGATGCACCCTTACAATTCAGACGGGGGCTACTACCTCTATGCAGACCAGGAAAAGGATAACTACAAATGGGATATCTCCAACGGAGCCAATAAAAACCCGATAGCTTATCTGGACTACTATATGAACCAGAACCTAAGCAAGTCCCATTACATGCAGAGCAGCTTCTATGCAGAACTGCAACCCATCAAGAACCTGCGTATCAAGAGCCAGTTCGGTTACATCATGGGAGCCTCCAGTTATCGTTCCTATTTGCCGAGATTCGATTATCTGAGTGCGTCACTCAACAACGCAGAAGACAAGGTTACCCAATCCATGTCTATGTATAACCGTTGGTCATGGGACAATACAGCCAACTACATCTTCAATATCGATGACCACAACATCGACGTCCTGGTAGGTCAGAGTATTGAAAAATGGGGTATGGGAGAAGAAATGAGCGGTTCAGCCATAGGCTCAAACTTCTATGATTTCAAGCACGCTTATTTGTCCAATGTTCCATTGACCGCCAACAGTGTGTCCTCCTTGACTGGCAAGCCTAACGGGGAAGGTTCCATCGCCTCCTTCTTCGGACGTGTCAACTACAACTATCAGGAGAAATACATGGCTTCTGTCATCATGCGTGCGGACGGTTCCTCCACTTTTGCCCGCGGACACCGCTGGGGATACTTCCCTTCAGTATCCGCAGGATGGGTTATCAGCAACGAGTCCTTCATGTCAGGAATCAAATGGCTGGACTTCTTAAAGCTACGCGCTTCCTGGGGGCAAAACGGTAACTGTAATGTATCTACTTTCCAATATCTTTCACTGATAACTTCCAACAACGGATATGGCGGTTATACGTTCGGCGACTCCATGGACCTCATCAGTACCGGTTCATACGCCTACCGACTGACCAACCCGGACCTTACCTGGGAAACACAGGAGCAATTGAATTTCGGTATCGATGCACGCTTCTTGAACAACCGCCTGGGCTTTGAATTCGACTGGTATAACAAAAATACCAGAGACTGGCTGGTTACGGCTCCGGTACTCTCTTCCTTCGGTGCCAATGCAGTGTCCGTCAATGGCGGTAATGTAAAAAACACGGGTATTGAAGTAGGACTCCACTGGAACGACAACATCGGAAAGGATTTCCAATATGGAGCCAACCTGACCCTTGCTCACAACAAGAATGAAGTGACCAAGATTGCCAACAAAGACGGAATCATCCACGGTAGCGGCAGCGTTCTGTGGGAAGGAGCCGAAGAGTGCTTCCGTGCTGAAGTAGGCAAACCCATCGGCTACTTCTACGGCTACAAGAGTAACGGCATATTCCAGAACCAGGAACAGATAGACAACTACAAAGGTCCGAAACTGAACGGCGACAAGACACAGCCGGGTGACGTAATCTGGGCAGACACCGACAATAGCGGTACGCTCGATGCCAATGACCGTACTATGATAGGTAACCCGAATCCCGACCTGACAATGGGACTTTCCCTGAATGTCAGCTGGAAGGCCATTGACTTCTCAATCACTACTTACGGCGCATTCGGCCAGCAGATTCTGAAGTGTTATCGTGACTTCTCCTCCTCACCCTTGAATAACTATACAGCAGAGATATTCCAACGCTGGCACGGCGAAGGTACGTCCAACAAGTTCCCGAGACTGTCCAGCGCTTCCAGCTCCAACTGGAACAGAGTATCAGACATTTATATCGAAGATGGAGACTATCTTAAGATAAAGAACATCACTGTGGGATTCGACTTCAAGAAAGCATTCAAGAAGTTACCGGTACAACAGCTGCGCCTGTATCTGACCGCACAGAACCTCTTTACCTTCACCGGCTATTCCGGTATGGATCCGGAAATCGGTTACGGTGGCGACGATTATGGTTGGGCATCAGGCATCGACCTGGGCTACTACCCCAGTGCACGTACCTATATGATAGGCTTAAATGTAAAATTCTAATTAACCGAAGAAATTATGAAAAAGATATTATTCATAGCATCAGCAATACTGATTCTTCTTTCAGGATGCGAAAACTTCCTCGATTCGGAACTTTTGACCGAAAAGACAACCGCCAACTTCCCGGAGACAGAAAAGGATGCCCAAGAGATGGTGACGGCCATATACGCCCATCTGTTGTTTGAAAGTCCTGAAACCTCTTCCCAGTATTACATTGCCCAGTTGGCAGGTGACGACTGTCTGGGAGGCAACCTCTCCTACTCCAACAACTGTGCCACCAACTTCCTTATGTACAGTGGCAATCTGAATACATTTGCCGGCATCTGGGACCGTTGCTACACCCTTATCAACCGTGCCAACAATGCCATCAACACAATGGAGAATGTGAAATCATGGTCCAGCGAGAGCGAACGTAACCGACTTTTCGGTGAGTCCTACTTCCTGCGTGCCATGGCTTATTATGAGCTGGCACAAGTCTTTGGCGGAGTTCCTTTACGCACCACACTGGAAAGTACCAACCTGCCGCGTGCATCCGTAGACGAAATCTACACCCAGATTGCAGCCGACTTGAAAAACGCTATCGAAATGATGCCGGCAAAGATTTATCCGAAAGGCTCAGACATGACCGGACACGCTACAAAATATGCTGCCGAAGCCATGATGGCACGTGTATTCCTTTTCTATACCGGACGCTACGAAAAAAACGAACTCCCCAACGGAACTACCAAAGAGGAGGTCATCTCTTGGATAGATGACTGTGTAAACAACTCCGGTCATAAACTGGTGTCCGACCAACGCAACATCTGGGCCTACACCAACGATGCTACCGAAGACAATACCGAAGGGTTCCGTTACCAATACGTTATCAACCATAACCTGAAATGGGAAGGAAACAGTTCCGACGAAACTTTATTCGCCAACAAACATAACCTGAAATCCGACTGGACCTATACCTGGTTCTCCAACACATGCGCGCAATTCTATTCACCGTCTGCCGACAACTATTCCAACAAAGACAGTTATCCCTTCGGCACCGGTTGGGGAGCTGGCCCCGTATCTCCGGCTATGGTCAACGAATGGAAAGACTGGGCCGCCAAGCAGACCTATACGGACGGTTATAAGGAGGATCCCCGTCTGACCGGTTCCATATGGTCGTACAAAGCACTTGATCCGAATGTTGCCGGCAATGTGCTGATGGACTGCACCATGGACGAGGGTGAACCGGAATATACCGTATCCTATCGTTACTATGAACAAACCGGCTATTTCCAGAAAAAATACATCAATATCAATTCCTACAATGAAGGCAAAATCGAACCTTTCGGCAAGCAGATGTTCCCCGGAATATCTTCGCAGACATCCCAACAGCTACTCCAAATTGCCGACTTGATTCATATCCGTTTTGCCGACGTCCTGCTCATGCAGTCCGAGCTGAAACAAGACGCTACGGGTCTGAACAAGGTACGTGCCCGCTCCCACTTGGCTCCGGTGGCCTACTCCCTGGAAGCCATCAAGCAGGAACGCCGCTGGGAACTTGCATTCGAGTCCATCCGCTGGTGGGATATCCTTCGCTGGTCGGGTCCTTCGCTTGAGGAAGCCGGTGACATACTCAACAAACAGACCGGGTTCAATATAATAAATGCCGCTACGGTGGTACCGATGGTAAAATTCGACTATAAGAAACGCCTACAAGCAACCCAAGGCTACTGGCCCATTCCGCAAGACGAAATCGACATCTCCAATGGAGTCCTTGAGCAGAATCCAGGCTGGGATGCATCTGCCCAGTTCTCGGATTGGAACAATATGTAAGAGTATTAACCTATAAATAAAGACAATATGAAAGTAACAAAAATATTGATAGCAATGCTTGCTTCAGCCTTCATCGTTACTGCATGCGATCCTATCGAAGACGAAGACTTGCGAGACAAATATGTGACTGATGCCGGTACACCCATAACCAAAGAGGCATTACAAGCCGCCATATCCATTACCCAACCCTTCCCCAACCAAGACGGAGTAGTGGAAGGCGACCAGTATATAGCCCTGAAAAACTCCCGCCCGGACATTGGCGGTTCATGGCACATAGAATGGGGGGGCGAAGGAAGTAAACAAAGTAAGACTCTGGTCACGGACAACGCTACGGTCATCATGGAGTCCAATGCGGACTATTCCATCTACTATATGGGCATTTCCGCCAATCAGATTATCAAGACAGATCCGGTTGTAGTGACTGTGACCAATGTATTCGACGATTGGTCCACTTACTTCACCGGTGCAACCGACAAGAGTGACAAATCTGCCAAGAAGACCTGGAAATTCCGTGAAGTCAGCTGGGGTTCCGTCTGCAATATGGGGGCTCATGGAGGCTGGAAATATACCAGTGCAGGCTATACTCCCGAATCAAATTTTGCCTGGTGGGCCAATGTCACTGCCGCCGAAGCGGGAGACCAGTCCATGGTATTCGAATTCGACGGAAACAAGATGAAAACCTATGATGCCAGCGGAAACCTGAAGGCAGAAGGTACTTTCTCCTTCACACACGAAAAACCGGAAGACGGAGTACTGGGTGAACTGATAACAAGTATCCCCACCATCGGAGGAAATTATGACGACAACGGACAAAGCGTAGGCAGCAACAAATTTTGGCTGCTGACACTGGATGAGAACTATATCACAATCTATCATCCCGGCAAGTATAGCGGTGGTGTGGATTGGGACGACAGCGGCTGGTATGCTTATTTCAAGACTGAAGCAGAAACCGATTCTGAATAATATGCACTCTCTATGAAAAGGAAACTGCTATTTATAATAGCTACTGTCTTTCTAGTAGCCGCATGTCACAATGACGACTACATGCCCGGACTGCCAGCTCCGGGAAATGAAGACAACGAGACCGAAATGGCCGAGCAGGTTGCAGGCCGGGTTGCATTGGGCTACGTCACTTATTATGGCACATCCATACCCGATGCCAAATACCTGACCCACATAAACTACGCTTTTGCAGAATTATATGTTAAAAACGGAATTTATGAAAAGTTTGGCCTGCAAGGTGATAAATCCCGTTTTGATAAGGTAAAGAAAATAAAGAGCCAGTATCCACATGTGAAGATATTACTCTCTTTTACCAATAGCGTTTCCAATACTGACAATTCCCAGGACGGAGGTTTCTCCGCCCTGGCGAAGAGTCCGGAAATGCGCAAGCAATTCGCACAAGACTGCAAAGCCTTTGTTTCGAGTGAGGGCATAGACGGTATTGACATTGACTGGGAATTTCCCGGTATGACCTTCGGCAGCAATGCCTATGACGAGTTGGTAGATGTGGAAAACTTCACCCTATTGATGAAAGACCTGCGTGCAGCGTTGGGGCAGTCCACCCTATTGACCTATGCAGGTTATTGCATGGACAAGCGTCCCCAAGGCGAAGGCTATAAATATATTGATGTAAAGGCCGTAGACCCGTATGTAGATTTCGTCAATATCATGGCCTATGATCTGGTTGATGCCCCCCAGCATCAATCAGCATTGAACAAGCCAAGTAATTACTGGGACTGCCAGCGTTCCGTAGACGAATACCTGAATGCAGGGGTATCTGCCGACAAATTAGTGTTGGGAATTCCGTTCTACGGAAGAGCCGATTTCAATGCCGGCGGCAGCATCAATTATCGGGATATTCTCAACCTGAGTAAGGATGACGGCTATGTCATCGAAAATTGGGATACAGAAGGCAATGTCCCCTATGTCACCAAAAACGGCAGTTTCTACTGTGGTTACGACAATCCCCGCAGTATTGCCGCAAAAGGTGAATGGATATTAAAAAATGGCATGAAAGGCATGATGTTCTGGGATTATGAAGGCGATGACACCATGGGAACCCTACGCAAAGCGCTGTGGAATGCCGTCATGAAAAAATAAGTAACTTAACACACATTCTCAGGAGGTTATTCCGGAAATTAGGGTAAGGGTAATTTTGCATACGATCTTCATTCAAGGCAAGAATACTGACGGAATAACCTCCTTTCCTCCTCCAAGACTACAAAACCTTTTTTCATTTAAGTTGTTGAAAGCACATTCATCAAAACCTAACTTAAATGAAAACAATCTTAAAAGCAATGTTTCTGTTGTGCGTAGCCGGACTTCCCTTGTCCACTATCCATGCACAAAAAAAAGAGATTATCGATGACGAAGCCCCCAACGGCATTGTCATAGTTACTATCGACAAAGCGGGCGACGAGATTATCCGCATCATGAATGAGTCACAATTGCCTTACATCCATGACCCGAAAGCTCCCCGCTTCTTATTGATGGACAAACAAGGCAAATTCGCCCTGGGTATCGGAGGGTATGTCCGTGCCACCGGCGAGTATGATTTTGGAGGTATTGTGGATGATATTGACTTTGTTCCTGCCAACATTCCAAGCAGTAGTAAAATCAAAAATCAATTTCAAATGGATGCCAGTACGGCCACTATCTTTCTGAAATTAGTCGGACACACCCGGCTATTGGGTGACTTCACAGTCTATACAGCCGGAAATTTCCGAGGAGGAGACAAAACATTCCAGCTACGGAATGCTTATATGTCATTCCGAAATATAACGGTGGGATATACTTACGGCGGTTTCATGGACTTAGGCGCCCTCCCCTCCACCATTGACTTCCAGGGGCCCAACGGTGCCACGTTCTACCGCGCTACACAATTGTCATATACTTATAAAGGGCTGAAAGACTTTCGTTTCCAAGCTTCCATCGAGGCGCCTGCCGTTGACGGCACAACAAGCAGCCAATTCGAAATTGCCCAGCAACGCATGCCGGACTTCACAGCTTCGGCACAATACAGTTGGAACAGCAGCAGTCATCTGCGTATAGGAGGTATCATCCGCAGCATGACATATACCAGCACGAAAAGGGACAAGGCTTCCAGCGTCACCGGATACGGTGTACAAGCCTCAACGACCTTCAACCTCGGTAAAAAATGGCAGGCATTCGGACAAGTCAACTATGGTAAAGGTATCGGGCAATACCTGAATGACATCAGTAATCTGAACGTCGATATTGTCCCCAATCCCGAAAAGGAAGGCAAAATGCAGGCATTGCCCATGCTGGGCTGGTATGCAGGTCTACAATATAACATTTCTCCAAAGATATTCCTTTCAAGCACTTACAGCATGTCCCGCCTTTACTCTGAAGACGGTTATCCCAACGACCTGCCAAGTACCTACCGCTACGGACAGTATTTCGTAGCCAACGTATTCTGGAACGTAACCCCGAACATGCAGGTAGGCGCTGAATATCTGCGTGGCTGGCGCACCAACTTCGACAATTCCACCAACCATGCCAACCGTATGAACCTGCTTGTACAGTATTCTTTCTAATCCAATATAAAATAAGAAAGAAGCCGCCTCAAATCGATATTTGAGACGGCTTCTTAATATATAAAGGTAGGATTGTGAAATCAGAACTTATAGTCAACACCAAGACCAAACACTTTATTAGTACGGCTATAAACATTCTTGGTGGTTTCACTTATCTTCTTTGTATAATCATCATAGTTTGTCCAAAAATAGGCTATATTCATAGTCAAATGCTTTGTCATTTTGATGGCAGCACCAAACCCCAGTGAATAAGAG
>OMDF01001627.1_pt1 | contig 10335 bp, 7 predicted proteins | sample 1673631 | NCBI WGS metagenome assembly OMDF01 (sample SAMEA103958117, study PRJEB25191) | human gut metagenome | biome: human-associated habitat [ENVO:00009003]; feature: intestine environment [ENVO:2100002]; material: feces | place: Germany | collected 2013/2015 | reverse complement strand
AAGGTGCTCAGATTATTGAAAACCCGATTCTTTCTAACTTTAAGGAAGGTTTGTCCGTGTTGGAGTACTTTATCTCTACTCACGGTGCTCGTAAAGGTTTGGCCGATACCGCTTTGAAGACTGCCGACGCCGGCTACTTGACTCGTCGTTTGGTTGACGTCTCTCACGACGTGATCGTAAACGAGGAAGACTGTGGTACATTGCGTGGCTTGGTTTGTACGGAATTGAAGAATAACGAGGAGGTGATCGCTTCCTTGTATGAGAGAATCTTAGGTCGTGTATCTGTTCACGATGTGATCCATCCGATTACGGGCGAGGTTATCGTTCGTTCCGGTGAGGAAATCCGTGAGGATGCCGCTAAGGCAATCCAAGACTCTCCGATCGAGAGCGTCGAGATTCGTTCCGTATTGACTTGTGAGTCTAAGAAGGGTGTCTGCGCTAAGTGCTATGGACGTAACTTGGCTACGAACCGCATGGTTCAGAAGGGTGAGGTTGTCGGTGTAATTGCCGCGCAGTCTATCGGTGAGCCGGGTACACAGTTGACGTTGCGTACATTCCACGTCGGTGGTATCGCATCCAACATCGCAACAGAGAATAGTATTACATCTAAATATGATGGTATTTTAGAGATCGACGAGCTTCGTGCTGTTGAGGCGGTAGACGAGGTGAGCGGAAAGAAACATTTGGTAGTAGTAAGCCGTTTGGCTGAAATGCGCATTGTTGATCCGAACACGAAGATCGTGTTGTTGACTCATAATATACCTTATGGTTCTAAGTTGTTCTTCAACAACGGTGACTCAATTAAGAAGGGTGACGTGATCATCGAGTGGGACCCGTTCAATGCCGTAATCGTATCAGAGGTTTCCGGTAAGATCGAGTTCGAGAGTTTGGTAGAGAACGTAACTTACAAGGTTGAGAGTGATGAGACTACCGGTTTGAAGGAGAAGATCATCATCGAGTCTAAGGATAAGACGAAGGCTCCGGCCGCTCATATCGTGGATGAGAATGGTAATTACTTGAAGAACTACTCTTTGCCGTTGGGTGCTCACGTCGTGAAAGACAATGGTGATGTAGTGAAAGCTGGTGAGGTTTTGGTTAAGATCCCTCGTGCCGTAGGTAAGGCCGGTGATATCACCGGTGGTCTTCCTCGTGTAACCGAGTTGTTCGAGGCTCGTAACCCGTCTAACCCTGCTGTCGTATCTGAGATCGACGGAGAGGTAGGATTCGGTAAGATCAAACGTGGTAACCGTGAGATCACCGTAACGTCTAAGTTGGGTGAGGTTAAGAAATATATGGTTCCTCTGTCTAAACAATTATTGGTTCAGGAGAACGACTATATCCGTGCGGGTATGCCGCTATCAGACGGTGCTACCACTCCTTCGGATATCTTGGCGATCAAAGGTCCGACGGCTGTACAGGAATATATCGTGAATGAGGTTCAGGATGTATACCGTCTACAGGGTGTGAAGATCAACGATAAGCACTTCGAGGTTATCGTTCGTCAGATGATGCGTAAGGTAGAGGTGGTTGATCCGGGAGATACTCGCTTCTTGGAGCAGCAGATTGTTGATAAGTTGGAGGTAATGGACGAGAACGATCGTATCTGGGGCAAGAAAGTTGTTACCGATCCGGGAGATTCTCAGACATTGCAGGCTGGACAGATCGTGACTGCACGTAAGTTGAGAGATGAGAATAGTATGTTGAAACGCCGTGACCTTAAGCTGGTCGAGGTACGTGACGCTATTCCGGCTACAGCCAACCAGATCCTTCAAGGTATCACACGTGCCGCTTTGCAGACGAACAGCTTTATGTCCGCCGCATCTTTCCAAGAGACGACGAAAGTATTGAACGAGGCTGCTATCAACGGAAAGGTAGACCGTTTGGAAGGTTTGAAAGAGAACGTTATCTGTGGTCACTTGATTCCTGCCGGTACCGGTCAGCGTGAGTTTGATAAGCTGATCGTAGGCGCAAAGGATGAGTTCGATCGTATCTTCGCTAATCGCAAGAACGTGGTTGATTTCAATGCCATGGACAAAGATGATGAAGAATAGGAACGTTTAATAAACTATAAAGAAAGGCCGGCAGAGCAATCTGTCGGCCTTTTTTGTTCTTCCTTATTTGCTTAATAAATGGATAAACTTTATTTTTGCGAGGTAACAAAGACCATAGATAAATACTGAGACATATAAGAAACATATAATAATCAATATCATGAAGAGAATTTTACTTTGTTTAATGGTGGCTTTATTTGCCACTGGCTGCTTATTCGCTAAAAACAACGATGAGAAAATGAATGTAATGTCTTATAACATCCGTTACGATAATTCGGGTGATAAGGATAATCAATGGAAATTCAGAAGAGATTTCGCTGCTGATTTAGTGAAATTCCATGAGGCGGATGTGTTCGGTGCGCAAGAGGTCTTGAATAATCAGCTGAATGATTTGCTTGATCGTTTACCGGAATACGCTTATGTGGGTGTTGGTCGTGAGGATGGCAAGACGAAAGGGGAGTACGCTCCGATTTTCTATCGTAAGGATCGTTTCTCCGTTGAGAAAAGCGGTAATTTCTGGTTAGCCGAAGATATAAATGCCGTTGGTAAGAAAGGTTGGGACGCCGCATGCGAGCGTGTTGCTACTTGGGCGATCTTGAAAGATAAGAATACGGGAAAGAAATTCTTTTTCTTGAATACGCACTTGGATCATATGGGGAAAGTGGCTCGTCATGAAGGAGCTTCTTTGGTGCTGGAGCAAGCGAAGAAATTATCCGAGAATTTGCCTATAATCGTGACTGGCGATTTCAATGCCGTGCCTTCTGATGAGCCGATACAAGTATTGACTAATCCGAGTGATCCTCGTCATTTGACTCATTCCCGCACGATCGCAGGGTTTACTTACGGCCCGGAATGGACATTCCATGATTTTTGGAAAGATCCCTTACGACAAGCGTGAATGGATTGATTATATCTTCGTGAAAGGGAATATCAAGGTATTGCGTCATGGTGTATTGACTGAAACGTTGAATAACCTGTTCCCATCCGACCATTGCCCGGTAATCAGTACGTTGATACTCGAATAAAAAAGCTTTGTGTGTATGGGGAAAGTAGACGTATTGAAGGAAACTACCCCGCTTTCATCAGAAGATTGCTTCTTGGTCATGCAACGCCCGAAATCGGGGTTTAATTTTCCGTTACATGTACACATGGAGTTTGAGTTGAACTATCTGGAGAATGCCGCTGGTGCTATCCGGATAGTTGGCGATTCGGTCGAGGAAATCGATGATCTGGATTTGGTGTTGATCGCGGGAGGAACGAAGCATGCTTACTCGAACCATAAGTGTCCGTGTAATGGGATCTTTGAGATAACGATACAATTTCATAAATCGTTATTTGATAGCTTAATCAATAGACGGCATTTCAAGACCATGAAGGATATGTTTGATAACGCTTCCAGTGGTCTTGTTTTCAGCCGGGAAATGATACTTGGCATTCAAGATAAATTAAGAATGTTGTCGAACGATAACAAGCCGGATTCTTTCAAGAACCTGTTGCGTTTGGTCGAGATTCTTAAGATTCTATCTTTGGATAAAGCAGCCCGTCGGTTGAATGCCGTGAACACGGTAAAGAACTATAATAATAACGATACCGATCGTTTAGATAGTATCATGTTATATTTACACGAAAATTATCAAAAACGTATCACCTTGTCGGAAGTGGCTAAGTTAACAAATATGAGCGATGCCTCATTGATGCGTTTCTTGAAGAAGTGGACGGGAAAGACATTTATCGATAACTTGAACGAGATCCGGGTAGCCGAGGCGGTATGCCGTTTGACCGATACAAGTGACAGTATTTCTGAAATATGTTACAGGTGCGGTTTTAATAATCTATCGAATTTCAACCGGGTATTCAAACGGCGTAGGGGGAGTACCCCTACAGAGTACAGGGAGAAATATTCCCGTTCGAGGTTTATAATTTAAAACATGATTTAAAGCATGTTTACATTGATTTGTGTCAAGTGTTGATGATATAGTATTATTTATTGCACATATAGTATTTGGTGGTCTTTGCTAAAGCCCTTACTTTTGTAAAGTTCAAGTGAAAGAGATTAGCACTTAGACAAAACAAACCTTAACTAAAACGCCAAAACCAATTATATCAAACACAAAAGGTATTTTTACATTGGTCTAAAGAATTGAGAATTAAAAACACAACTAGAAAACGACTGCCTGAGAAGGTAGTCGTTTTTGCATTTATAGTCTTCAACCCCTTTGTAACCCAGAATAAATATGTATATTTGTCTTCGCAATTTTTAATCACCATAAATTTAAAAGAAGAAAGTATGGAAAACAACAAACCTGCCAATAACGAGATTCAGATCGAGTTATCTGAAGAGATGGCACAAGGAACTTACGCCAATTTGGCTATTATATCTCATTCAAGCTCTGAATTTATCCTAGATTTCATCCGGGTGGTTCCGGGAGCTCCTAAGGCACAAGTGAAAAGTCGCGTAATCTTAACTCCGGATAACGCTCAACGTTTGTTATTCGCTTTGCAAGACAATATCAAGAAATTTGGGGAGCAACTTCAAGCAGGAAATAATAATAACAAAACAGCTAATTTTGAGGACTTCGCAGGTCCGACAGGAGAGGCTTAATAGATTTGTTTTCAGCCATAGAAAGAGTACTTTTCTACAAGAGTAGGGGAGTACTCTTTTATTGTTGGGATGGCTCGTTTACATTGAAAAACCTTGATGCCTATTCTTAGATGCTTACAATGGGCATTCTAAGGTGTTAAGAATGCCTGTTATAAACACCTAAGAATGCCCATCGTAAAGAATACCCTATCTCTCTATCCTAAAGATTAGATAATCCCATCAATATTTTCTTCAATACGGTTTGTGCGGAGATCTCACGGTTTGCCGCCTCGGGGATTACGATACTTTGCGGACTCTCTATCACGTCATCGGTAACGATCATATTGCGACGAACCGGCAAGCAATGCATGAAATAAGCGTTATTCGTAAGCGCCATTTTCTCAGCGTCTACGGTCCAGCTACGATCTGTGCTGATTACTTGTCCGTAATTCGGATCTTTATAAGCGGACCAGTTCTTTGCGTAAATGAAATCCGCTCCTTCAAAAGCCTTCTTCTGATCGTATTCCACTTTAGCGTTGCCTACGAATCTAGGATCAAGCTCATAACCTTCCGGATGAGTGATAACAAACTCATAATCTGTAGCGTTCATCCATTCGGCAAAGCTGTTTGGTACGGCTTGCGGCAATGATTTCGGATGAGGAGCCCAAGTCATGACTACCTTCGGACGAGCTGTTTTCTTATATTCCTCTATCGTGATCAAGTCGGCGAAACTTTGCAACGGATGGCGTGTCGCCGCTTCCATGCTAAATACCGGCCGGCCGGAATGCTCGATGAACTGACTCAATATCTTTTCGTTATAATCATCTTCTTTATTCTCAAAGCGTGCGAAAGAACGGACCCCGATCACATCGCAGTAACAGCCCATTACAGGAACAGCTTCCAGCAAATGCTCCGGTTTATCACCATCCATGATAACACCTCGCTCTGTTTCCAGCTTCCATGCACCTTGGTTAACGTCCAAAACGATCGTGTTCATACCTAAGTTCATGGCAGCCTTTTGGGTGCTTAAGCGGGTACGTAGGCTTGAGTTGAAAAATATCATCAACAACGTCTTGTTTTTTCCCAGTTCACTAAACTGGAAACGATCTTTCTTGATCTCGAAAGCTTCATTAAGCGCTTGTTTCAAGTCACCTAAATCCTGTACGCAAGTGAAATGTCTCATATCTGTTACAATAATATTTTGTTAAAGGCAAAGATAATGACTACTTGTCAATTATCCTTTAGAAAGACCAAGGAATTGTTTAAGAGATCGTATCCGGAGGTGTTATGGGTAGTTTGAAACTGAAGGTAGAACCTTTCCCTTCCTCCGAGTTCACCCAAATGGTACCTCCCATGGCGGTGACCAGACCTTTACAGATTGAAAGTCCCAATCCGGTACCCGGTTCAAATTCGTTCAATTGCAGGAATCGCTCGAAGATGTGCCCTAGTTTGTCCTTCGGGATGCCGTTGCCTGTATCGGACACGTAAAATTGCACGCTGACCGGATACAACGATTGGTATCCGAAATGAATTTCTCCTTTCTCCGTATATCGGAGGGCGTTAGAAAGTAGTTTTTTCAAGATAAGCATAAGCTTATGTTTATCCGTGTGAAGAGATACGTTTGGAGAATCATCCAAGATTAACCGTACGTTTTCGGATATGCGGGGAGAGGCGTATTCGTATACATCGTGCATGATAGCGAGCGGATTTACATCCTCATATGACCAATTGATCGTATTGGACTCGATTCTGGACATCTCGAGTGTGTCATTGATTAATTCGAGCAAAGCCGTGTTATTTTCTTTAATCATGGAAATATACTGTTCACGCATTTCCGGATCATCTTCCAGTCCTAACATATCGGAGAAGCCGACGATGGCATTTAACGGAGTCCGGATCTCGTGCGTCATATTTGCCAGAAACGTAGATTTCAATAGGGAAAGATCCTTGGATTTCTGATGATTCGCGATAGCTAGCTCGTCGTTTTCCTTTTCGATAATGCTACCTATAATGACATGTGGGGTGCCGCTTTCATCAATATCCATGCTTTTACCCGATATTTCATACATCTTATAAGTCCCGTCTTGATTCTTCAGGTGGAAGGTGACGTTGTGAGACGATAATTTCTCGTCCCGGATTTTATTGAACAGATAGAAGAAATCCAAACTATCCTCGGGCTTACGTACGGATGATAAAGCCCTACATATAAACCTGTTTTTATCTAATAGAGTATTGGTCGTGCCGTAGAATTGAAAACAGCGGTTACAATGCTTTTTGTCGCAAGTGGAGAAACGGTCGAAGCTGAATGAGTAAGCGGCTAATTTACCGTCTTCCAACGCTTGCCGCATCAATATCCGGCTCTCGTTCAATTGTCCCATCAATAGTTTATTTTCCCTGTCAGTTTCTTTTTCTCCCTGCTGCGTAAGCCAAAGCGTATACCCGCTAAGCCCCTGTTCATCGGTATAGATGGGTTCTACTTTAAACGTGACGGGCTCTTCGCATATAATTGCGTCACCTTTTCTTAAAGATGACTTCAAGGAATCGGTTAGTACGATATTATTAAATAGATGTTCTATAATAAAGTCATGCTTATCCGCCAAGGAAAAATGAGCGAACATCGCCTTATTCAAGTCTATCAGATTTCCTTCCGTATCATAGATAGCCCCTCCTAAAGGACAGGAATAGAATGTATTTGAAACTAAAGTATTGAAAATATTTGAATCTATTACTGTTGACATTATTCGTTTAGATTTAAGTGTTGTTCTAGAAGAAAGAGACAGGCGAGTTCCTATATTCTCGTCTGCCCGTCTCCTTCTATGATGTATTTATAAGTCGTTAATTCAGGAAGCGCCATCGGTCCCCGGGCATGTAGCTTTTGGGTACTGATTCCGATCTCCGCCCCGAATCCGAATTGGGCCCCATCAGTAAAGGCGGTAGATACATTTGCGTATACGCAAGCGGCATCTACCAATTGCTGGAAGCGCCGGATAGTTTCCGGATCTTCGCTGATTATGCTTTCGCTATGTTTTGAACTGTACCGGGCGATATGTGATAGAGCCTCGTCTAAAGAGGATACGGTACGGATACTCATTTTGTAATCGAGGAACTCGGTACCGAAACTGTTTTCGTTAGCCTGTTGTAAAAGCGTCTCCGGATAATGTTCAGATAGAGCGGCATAAGCCGGTTCGTCCGCATAAATGATTACGTTGCTGTCCGGAAGCTTTCCACAGATATACGGAAGATCAGATAGACGTTCTCGGTGGATGATTAAGCAATCCAAGGCATTACATACGCTGACCCTCCGTGTCTTTGCGTTATTTACGATCTCACGTCCCTTGCCTTTATCTCCGGAGCGATCAAAATAGGTATGACAGATACCAGCCCCAGTCTCGATCACCGGAACTTTCGCATGTTCCCGGACAAAGTGAATCAAGGAACTGCTTCCACGAGGAATGATTAAGTCAACCAAGCCGACCGCTCCCAGTAATTCCGCCGTAGCCTCTCGATCCGGAGGTAGTAAAGTGCATACAGCCGGATTTATACCCTGACGCTCCAATACAGAATGGATGATGCGTACCAAGGCTCGGTTAGAGAAGTCCGCATCCGATCCACCCTTTAGCACGCAAACATTACCGCTTCGGAAACATAAGGAAAAAACATCGAAGGTAACATTCGGACGAGCCTCATAGATCACGCCGATCACCCCGAAAGGCACGGTTACTTTTCGGATAACCATTCCGTTCGGGCGGATAGTCTCACTCAAGACCTTATTTAATGGAGAAGGTAATGTCGATACGTTCTCCATATCGGCGGCTATACCCTGTAACCGTTCCTCTGTCAGTTTCAACCGGTCGTATTTTGGGTTTGCCGGGTCCATACGTTCCAGATCTTGGCGATTCGCGGCGAGTACCTCCTCCGTATGAGTCCGTAGAACCTGCGCTGTCTCCTTTAAGATCCCGATAATCGTTTGATCCGATAGCGTTATCAATTGTTTAGCCGCATCCGATGCCTGTCGCAGCATATCTTTTACATTCATACTTTTTAATCCAAATATAGATAATCATAATGTATAAGCGGTTTTAAATCCCGTTGCCCTATTTGCTTACGTGCTTCCTCGCTGTCATAGGCGGTACAGCCTACGCCGATTTGCACGCCTTCCTCATTCATTATCTTTACGATATCATCCTCGATGCGGGTTACTCCAACCAATAATACGCTAGTCGCTTTCGGGGCGGTCAATGCTTCCTCGGCTCCTTTATTGATATGTATTTCCCCTTTGGCGAAACCCTCGGAGTGGGCGATCCATTTCTTTACGCTGCTGACGGGTTTCGAGGCCGGAATGAAACGGGTGCAGACCGTGTCGCTATCCACCGCCAATAACATCGGAAGGATATTATCCTTTTTGCCGTTGGCGATGATAACCGCAATACCTTCGTCTGCCACTTTTTGGGCGATATGACATTTCGTCAACATACCTCCGCGTCCAAAGGATGATTTGCTAGTCTGTACATATCCCGACAAATCTGTTTTCCCACATTCGATTTCCCGGATCACGGAACTATCCGGGTCCGACGGATTTCCATTGTAAATCCCGTCTATATTACTGAGAATCACCAAGGCATCCATTCCCATCATCGTAGCGATCAAGCCGGATAACTCATCATTATCCGTGAACATCAGCTCGGTTACGGATATCGTATCATTCTCATTCACGATGGGGATCACCTTGTTTTCAAGCATTACCTCCATGCAATGCTTCTGGTTCAGGTAATGCGTACGACTCCCGAAATTCTCTTTTGTAGTAAGCACTTGCCCGCAAGTCATGCCATGCTCCCGGAATAACTCGTAATACCGGTTGATCAACTTGGCCTGTCCTACCGCCGAATACAGTTGCCGGGCTGATACGGGATCCAGCTTTTTGCCGGCCTTTATCTCGCTTCGTCCGGAAGCCACGGCACCGGAGGAGATCAAGACGATCTCCATACCTTGCCGATGCAAGTCCGCTACTTGGTCAACCAACGCGGACATGCGGGTGATATCTAGCGTCCCATCCTTGCGGGTCAGGACATTACTTCCTATTTTTACAGCGATCCTTTTCAAGAAAGTTATGATTTATTATTTATTATCTTTATCCCGGATCTCTACCCGTCGGATCTTTCCGCTGATTGTTTTCGGCAGTTCGTCCACGAATTCGACAACACGGGGATATTTGTAAGGAGCGGTGACACGTTTCACGTGATTTTGCAATTCTTTGATCAAGGCATCACCCGCTTTATCCTTATAGTCCTTCGCCAATACGATCGTGGCCTTTACTACCTGTCCGCGGATCTCGTCGGGGACACCGGTGATAGCACATTCCACTACCGCAGGGTGAGTCATCAAGGCACTTTCCACCTCGAACGGCCCGATACGGTAGCCGGAACTCTTGATCACGTCGTCCGCGCGGCCAACGAACCATAAGTAACCATCCTCGTCACGCCAAGCCACGTCTCCCGTGTAATACAGGCCATCGTGCCAAGCTTCCCGGGTACGTTCCGCGTCCCGGTAATATTCCTTGAATAACCCGATAGGCTTGCCATTTGTTGTGTGGATCACGATCTGTCCTTGCTCGCCATCCTCCGCACGGCTTCCGTCCGGACGCAATAAATCGACATCGTACTGCGGGTTGGGAACACCCATAGAGCCCGGTTTCGGCTCCATCCA
>OMDF01001615.1_pt1 | contig 10365 bp, 7 predicted proteins | sample 1673631 | NCBI WGS metagenome assembly OMDF01 (sample SAMEA103958117, study PRJEB25191) | human gut metagenome | biome: human-associated habitat [ENVO:00009003]; feature: intestine environment [ENVO:2100002]; material: feces | place: Germany | collected 2013/2015 | reverse complement strand
ATCTTATCTGGTGATAACCATAAGTATGTGACTTGGTCTATGCGTTTCGTAAACAAGGAAGTTGCCGCTAATGAGGTAGAAGCTGATAGAGCATTCTTGTTCGAGTCTATGAAGAGTAAACATGTTCCTGGTTACAATAATTCTGCTATGGGTGACATCGCTCCTACATATGCGGCTTGGTTGAGAATGCAGAATGGTTGTTTAGTTCTGTCTGATGATCGTTCTTCTAATTTCGATGAGATGAATACAGGTGGTGACGATGCTTTGATCTTTAATGTGGAGCAAGGTGATGATATCGCAACAGATAACGAAACAATCGATGCTGTAGAAGGTATCTCTGTAGTAGCCGGTAACGGTACCGTAACCGTTCAAGGCGCAGCTGGTAAGTCTGTAGTTATCACGAATATCTTGGGTAAGGTAATCGCTGAGACCGTTCTTACCTCCGATAACGCTACAATCTCTGTTCCTGCCGGTATCGTAGCTGTGGCTGTTGATGGTGAGGAAGCTGTTAAGGCTATCGTTAAATAAGAATTTAACAAAATAAGATAATCATACAATTCCCGTGCGGGTATCGATCCAAGTAATCCGTGACGGATGAACAGGCGGGAGTTGGATTAATATTAATACTAAAGTAATAAATTAAGAGGTCCGTAAGTACCTCCGTGAGGAGGAAGTACGGATAAAGGAACAAGAGGATGCGTCGATATAATGTACGCATCCTCTTTTGTGTTTATAGCGGGTGTTGAGGATAAATCCTGCTTCTACTTGCAAAAGAGCGAGATAAGCAACGGCACGCTGATCTCGAGGATAATCCCGTGAATAATAGCCACAGGTACGATATTCTTTCCGGAATACCGGCTGATAACGGGAAGACAAACATCCATAGAATTGATTCCCGCCACGGATACCGGAGCGAATTTACCAAAGAAAGAGGCATACAACGGTGCCCCGAATAAAGCTAACATTTCCCGGATGATATTAGCCAATAATGCGATAGCCCCGAGTTGCGAAGCGATTTCTATCCCTGCCGACGCCTCTTTCAGTTGTACGATAAGCAAGGAGGATAAGGAATAATAAGCGAATCCGCTTCCTACAGCCATACAATCATATATATTCCACGAGGTCAATAACAAACTCGCCGCCGCAGAGAATACTAACGTGCCGATGATCGTAAAGAACGGCAGTAGCAAACTGGAAAACCGGATATCCTTTACCATCTTTCCTAATTCGGCGTTTGCTCCCAGGTTCAATCCTACTTGGATAACGAGGGCGTATAGCAAGAATTGCGGTAGTTTTTCGCAATACGTGGAGATAGTCGTGTTGGCGAAGGTTCCGCAAAAGATTCCCGCTGTGAAACATAAGATAACGATTAGGTTATTTTTCATTGAGACCTCCTTTCTTGATAAATAATTTATAAGCGATAAAAGATGCTACCAGACTTCCCAATACTCCGCAAATAGCTAGTATGGCAGCTTGTATTCCAAACTCACCAATATTATTCAGCAAAGATTGGTTGGCTCCTATGGTAATACCAAATATGAACAACATCGCGAAAATCGTATAAGAGATGGAATGTTCCAATCCCTTGAAAGCGGGGACGTGTCGGCATAAATAACCGACGCTTATCCCCAGACCTAATAGACCTAGAATGATAAACATAAGCATATTGTATTTTGAGATGCGCAAGACATCCTTTCCCCGGAAACGAAGCATACGAATACTCCCTCTTTTCCGCAGAAGTTAAACTTGAGTGCAATTAAGACCTAGATGTAGGTGTAAGAAGAGAACTATAAAAAGAAGTCCTCTCAAGAAGAGTATGAATGGATTTAGACAAAACCGCTGAACCAATGAACATGCACGATCGTGTTACCCGAGAAAGCTCGGGTATACCATCTTTTTGAGTTGTTCAGAAGCTTCTTGTTCATCTTATTTGTATCATTGTTTGATTTCCGGCGCAAAGGTAGTAATAAATTAGAGATTCTAAAACTTTTTCTAGGATCGGATATATAAGGGACTTGACTTGGATTTTGGATCTTTTTATGTACATTTGAGGTCCTACCCGCTATTGGGCCAACTAAAAACGGATAGAACAGATATGATTAAAAGAAAAGATTGGTTATGAGGAAAAGAATGATTTTAACAGCATTGGCGGCTGTCGCTATCCCTACGTTGTTGATGGCGGCGGATGAGGCGAGATTAATGCGCTTTCCGGCTACAAATGGTTCAGAGATTGTATTCTCGTACGCTGGCGATTTATATAAGGTCCCGGCTACAGGTGGTGAGGCACAGCGATTGACATCGTATGTGGGGTATGAGATGTTTCCCCGTTTCTCCCCGGATGGTAAGACGATCGCTTTTACGGGACAGTACGACGGTAACACGGAAGTGTACACGATGCCCTCTTCTGGCGGTGAGCCATTGCGTATCACTTACACGGCTACGAATAGCCGTGATGATCTGGGCGATCGCATGGGCCCGAACAATATCGTGATGACTTGGACACCGGACGGTAATGGTATTGTTTACCGCAACCGCATCAGCGATGGGTTCTCCGGTAAGTTATATACGGTAAATAAAGAAGGTGGCCTTTCCGAGGTGGTTCCCTTGCCCGAGGGCGGCTTTTGTAGCTATTCGCCCGACGGAAAACAATTGGCTTACAACCGGGTAATGCGTGAGTTCCGTACATGGAAATACTATAAGGGCGGTATGGCCGATGATATCTGGGTTTATAATCCGGAGAAGAAAAGTGTAGAGAATATTACGAACAATGAGGCGCAAGATATCTTTCCGATGTGGATTGGTGATGAGATCTATTTCCTTTCGGATCGGGATTACACGATGAACTTGTTCGTTTACAATACGAAGACTAAACAAACAAGTAAGGTGACGAACTTCACTGAGTACGACGTGAAATTCCCTAGTAGTTTCGGGAATACGATCGTTTTCGAGAATGGAGGCTATATCTATAAGATGGATGCGGCGTCGAAGAAACCGGAGAAAGTGAACGTTACCCTTGCCTCCGATAATGTCTACGCACGTAGCGAGATCAAGGATGGCTCCAAATATATCACGAGTGCCAGCCTCTCCCCAAAAGGTGAGCGTATGGTGGTGACGGCTCGTGGCGAGGTATTCAATATCCCGGTAGATAAAGGGGTTACGAAAAATATCACCCGTACTCCGGGAGCGCACGAACGTGACGCTCAATGGTCTCCGGACGGAAAACATATAGCCTATATCTCCGACGCTACCGGCGAGACCGAGCTGTATCTCCAAGATTCCGAGGGGGGCGAGCCTACCCAGTTGACCAAGAATAACGATACGTATATCCGTACTTTCCAGTGGAGTCCGGATTCCAAGAAGATTGTCTATACGGATCGTAAGAATCGGATCAATCTTTTGGACGTATCTAACAAACAGCTAACAACTATCTCACAAAGTCTGTTAGGTGAAGCCCGCAACGTAAGTTTCTCTCCGGATAATAATTGGTTGACTTATTCCCGTGTGTCCGATAATAATTTCTCGATCGTCTATGTCTACGATATCGCGGGTAAGAAAGAATATCCCGTGACCGATAAATGGTACGAGTCTTATTCTCCGGTATTCAGTACGGATGGCAAATATCTGGTATTCACTTCCGCCCGTGATTTCAATCCTACGTATAGCCAAACGGAATGGAATCATGTGTATAATAATATGGGTGGCGTATATCTGGCGTTATTGTCTAAGGATACCGCTTCCCCGTTTATGGAAACGGATGCGGAGGTCGCCATTGAATCTACCCCAGCGAAAGCGGATGCCTCTAAAAAGGACGAGACAAAGAATGAGGCTTCTACTCCGGTCGTAAAGATTGATATAGAGGGTATCACGGATCGAATCGTTAAGCTCCCCTTGCCGGGATCGAATTACTACGATCTTTATTCCGATGGAACGAACGTGTATTATTTCACGAAAGGCGGCATGAAGATGTTTGACTTGAAGAAACAGAAAGAGGAAACCGTTAGCGATGCCGCTATGATGGTTGATCCGGCTGGCAAGAAAGCTGTTTTCTTTAAGGACGATCAACTATTCGTAACCGATATACCGAAGGGTAAAGCGGATTTAAGCAAGCCGGTTAATCTGGCGAATATGAAGATCACGGTAGACTATACGAAGGAATGGGCGCAAATCTTCGATGAGGCTTGGCGTGCTTTCCGGGATGGTTTCTATCTGGAGAATATGCATGGCAAGGATTGGAAGGCGATCAAGGAGAAATACGCCGCCCTTCTTCCTTACGTGAAAACACGTTTGGACTTGAATTATATTATTGGCGAGATGATCGGCGAGCTGGGAGTAGGGCATGCTTATGTGAACCCCGGTGAGGTGGAAAGTCCTAAACGGGTATCGATGGGTCTGCTAGGTGCTGAGGTTTCTCGGGATAAGAGTGGTTTCTTCCGCTTGGAAAAGATCCTGCCGGGGGCTTCTTGGAGTAAGGAATTACGTTCTCCATTGACAGAGCCGGGTGTTGAGGCGAAGGCCGGAGAGTATATCGTCGCTATAGACGGAGTACCTACGAATAGCGTGAACGATATGTATAAGTTGTTGATCGGAAAGGCGAACGTTCCGACCGAGTTGTCTTTGAATAGCAAGCCTCAGTTGGCGGGCGCTCGTAAGATCGTAGTCAGTCCGTTGGCGGAAGAGTATTCTTTGTATCATTATAATTGGATCCAAGATAATATCAAGAAGGTGGATAAGGCGACGAACGGTAAGGTCGGTTATATCTATATCCCGGATATGGGGCCGGAAGGCTTGAATGAGTTCTCCCGCTATTTCTATCCGCAATTGGATAAGGAGGGTTTGATTATCGATGATCGTGCGAATGGCGGTGGAAATGTCTCCCCGATGATTCTGGAACGTCTGTCTCGTGAGCCGTATCGTTTGACGATGCGCCGGGGTTCTTCTTTGATCGGGACCGTGCCGGATGCCGTACAGGTCGGCCCGAAAGTTTGCTTGATCAATAAGTATTCCGCTTCCGATGGCGATTTGTTCCCGTGGGGCTTCCGTGCGCTTGGCTTAGGTAAATTGATTGGAACCCGTACTTGGGGAGGTATCATCGGTATTAGCGGCCCGCTTCCTTATATGGACGGTACGGATATCCGTGTGCCTTTCTTCACGAGCTATGATCCGAAGACGGGTAACTGGATTATCGAGAACCATGGTGTGGATCCGGATATCTTGATCGATAACGACCCCATCAAGGAATGGAACGGTGAGGATCAACAGTTAGACCGTGCTATCGAGGAAGTCATGAAACAATTAAAAGAACGCAAACCGCTAGCCCCTGTCCCCGCACCAAGGGACTGGAGCCATAAATAATGAGAGGTTATTTGTAGAGACGGGGCACGCCCCGTCTCTACAAATAAATAGTAAACGGATTAAAAACTAGTAATCTATCTATGGAACGATTCGCAGCCATTGACTTTGAGACCGCTAATGGAAAGCGGAGCAGTATTTGCAGTATAGGTATCGCCATATTGGAGGATGACTGGGTAGTAGATAGCATTTATACCTTGGTACGTCCTACCCCTAATTTCTATACCCGTTGGACTACGGCCATACATGGATTGACTGCTGAGGATACGAATGACGCGTTATGTTTCGAGGAGGCTTGGGAAAGCATCGCCCCGAAACTAAAGGATCTCCCCCTTGTTGCCCATAACAGTCCGTTTGATGAGGGATGCCTGAAAGCCGCCCACGAGGTGTATGACTTAGCCTATCCGAAATATTCCTTCTATTGCACTTGCCGTCTCTCCCGGAAGATGTACCCATTTCTGGTAAATCATCAGTTGCAGACAGTAGCCGCCCACTGCGGTTACGACCTTACCCGACATCATAACGCCATGGCCGACGCTTACGCCTGTGCCCATATCGCCCTTACGATGATGCGGGAAAAAGAGGTCGATACCTTGGAGGCACTTATGGCTTCCTGTTACTCTAGGTAACTATGGGGTGTTTTTCCCGGCTATTTTATCCACCACGACAGCGATAGCGCCATCTCCCGTCACGTTGCAAGCGGTGCCAAAACTATCCATGGCAATATAAAGGGCGATCATTAACGCTTGCAGCGTCTCATTGAATCCCAGCATACTTTGCAAGATACCCAAAGCGGCCATAATAGCCCCTCCCGGAACCCCCGGAGCCGCTACCATCGTAATTCCCAGCATCATGATAAATCCGCTGAAATTGGAGAAGGTAACCGGTTCTCCCGCCATGATCATGATAGCCATAGCGCAAGCTACGATTTTCATGGTGCTACCTGCCAGATGGATCGTTGCGCAAAGCGGTACGGTAAAGATCGCTATATTCTCCCGTACGCCATTCTTGACAGCCTGCGCCAGTGTCACGGGAATCGTGGCGGCGGAGGATTGGGTCCCCAGAGCCGTAGCGTAGGCCGGTAACATATTCTTCAAGAGGCGGAGCGGATTCTTCCCGGCTATGGCTCCGGCTATCGTGAATTGGATCAATAACAATAATACATGTAAGGCAAAGAAGACTATGATAACCTTGAGGAACATCGTGATAATACTCATGACTTGTCCGCTCACGGTCATGTTCAGGAAGATACCGAAAATATGGAGCGGTAATAACGGGATGATAACCACCTCGATTAGCTTAATGATAATTTCCTTGAAATCCGTGAAAGAGTCACGCAGGGTGGTTCCCGCTATATTAGAAAGCCCTAGGCCAATCGTAAAGGATAGCAGCAAGGCTGTCATGACATCCATTAAAGGCGGCATATTTACCACGAAGTAAGGTGTCAGCATGAAATCTTCCGGATTCTCCATCGCCGTCAATTCCGTGTTGGTCGGTAGTATGTGCGGGAATATAGCCGATCCGCTCAGGAACGTGAAGAAACCCGAGAAGACTGTTGAACCGTAAGCGATCAAGGCGGTTATCAACAATAGCTTTCCGGCTCCTTTACCCAGATCTCCGATAGCGGGAGTCACCAGCCCCAATATGATTAGAGGGATGGAGAACGATAGGAAGTTGCCGAACAATGAATTGAAGGTTACAAAGATACGTGCGATTCCTCCCGGTAAAAACTGGCCGAACAATACGCCGGCGGCGATAGCGATAACGACTTTAGTTAACAATGATACTCTGATCTTCTTCATGGTGTTGCTTTATTTTGAAGCCAATGGCGGCCATCGTAATACTCATCAACGGACTGATCAGGTTAAAGAAGCAATAAGGAAGATACGTCAGGGTCGCTACGCCTAATATCGTGGCTTGCGTCATGCCGCAGGTGTTCCACGGTACCAGCACGGACGTTACGGTTACGGAATCTTCCGTCGTACGGCTTAACAGGCGACTCTCATATCCTTTTTTCTTGTAGATATCCTTGAACATATTTCCGGTAAGGATAATAGATATGTATTGATCGGCCGTAACGATATTCAAGAATAAACCAGAGAATACGGTAGACGCCACCATGCCGACCCTCCGTTTCATAAAGCGCAGGAATACGGACGTAAGGCTTTCCAGCATACCGCTGGCCGTCATGGAACCACCGAAGCACATGGCGCAGATGATCAGCCAGATCGTATTCATCATACCCGCCATACCCCGGGTAGCGACCAAGCTGTTCAAGGCCTCGTTGCCCGTATCGATTTGGGTACTCCCGTAGAATGTCATGAATAATCCCTTAAACAGGGAGGAGGCATCCGCTACCGACGCTCCCGCTACCTCTTGCAATAAATGAGGCTGGAAAAAGATCGCGAGCCCCCCCGCCATCGCTGTCGAGATAAACAAGGTGATCAAAGACGGTACTTTCTTGGCGATTAATATACCCGTTACCACCGGTACGATCAGTAGCCAGAGTGAGATATTAAAACTTTCGTTCAACGAGGCGGCGAACTCGGCTATTTGCCCGGATGCGTTCGAGGTATGCGTAAAACCCGCTATGGTAAAGATAATCAACGTGATCACCATAGACGGTATTGTCGTAAGCATCATATACCGGATATGGGAGAACAAAGGGGTATGCGTTACGGAAGAGGCTAATACCGTCGTGTCCGAAAGCGGTGAGATCTTATCCCCGAAATAAGCGCCCGAGATGATCGCCCCGGCTACCCACCCCGTAGCGAAGCCCTGTGCCTCACCGATACCCATCAAGGCGATACCGATCGTGGCGATGGTAGTCCACGAGCTACCGGTCATAACGGATACGACAGCGCAGATCACGCAACAAGAGGCAAGGAAGAAACTCGGATGGATGATTTGCATCCCGTAATAAATCAAGGTCGGGACGATACCGCTGATCATCCAGCTACCGGATAAGGCGCCAATCAACAATAGGATAATTATAGCCGTGGCCACTCCCAATATGTTTTTACATATCGCCTCTTCTATATCACGCCATTTGACTTTACAGAAGATCATGGCCAAAAGGGAGGCGACCGCCGTGGTGGTAAGTAATACGACTTGGCTTCCGCCGCTCAACGCGTCGCTGCCAAAAGTGCGTATGGTTACAAACAAAAGAGCTACCAGCACGAGGATAGGCACTAGTGAAAGTAGAGGGGAGGGCATCTTCTTAAGATGATTTTCCATTGTTCATTCAGTCGCTTAAATAATGATGGTGCGAAAATACTAAAAATACCTTGAATAACGCTATGAATTATAGATTGATTTCCTTATTTCACAGTCTTTTGGACGATCTTATAACCGGTTGCCGCTATAAGAATGCTCATAAACGGGCTGACGATATTAAAGACGCAATAAGGGAAATAAGTCCAAGTAGATACGCCGAGGATTGTAGATTGCGTCATGCCGCAAGTCGTCCACGGGATCAGCACGGAGGTGACGGTGACGGAGTCTTCCGTTGTCCGGCTAAGCAGGCGGCTCTCGAATCCACGTTGCTTATATACTTCTTTAAACATTTCGCTGTTCAGGATGATGGCGATAAACTGGTCCGCCGTGCAGATGTTCAAGGATAATCCGGACACGACGGTAGAGGCGACCATGCTGGTACGGCCTCGCATGAAATGCAAGAAGATACGTGTGATGCTTTCCAGCATGCCGCTAGCGGACATGGCCCCGCCGAAACACATGGCGCAAATGATCAGCCAAATCGTGTTCATCATCCCGGCCATTCCCCGGGTAGAGACTAGAGAGTTCAGGGCCTCGTTGCCGGTCTGTATCTGCGTGCTGTCATAGAAAGTCATCAGCAGGCCTTTGATATAGGCGATAATCCCGCTATCCGTGATCCCGGAAATCTCCAATAAGGCGTTTGGCTGGAAGATCAAGGCGAATATTCCGGCGAGTATGGAAGAGGCGAAAAGCACTACGATCGAAGGTGTCTTCTTGGCGATCATGATTCCGGTAACGATCGGTACGATCATAAGCCAAGGCGTGATATGGAACGAGCCTTTCAAGGCTTCGGAGAAAGCGGCTATCTGGGACGCGTCCGCTGTCTCCCTCGAGAATCCGGCGATGCTGAATACGATCAGTGTGACGATCATAGAGGGAACGGTCGTATAAAGCATATACCGGATATGCGTGAAAAGGGGCGTGTCCGTTACGGAGGCCGCCAATACCGTAGTGTCTGATAACGGCGACATCTTATCCCCGAAATAAGCGCCCGATATAATCGCTCCGGCTACCCACCCCGTACTGAAGCCTTGCGCCTCGCCAATCCCGATCAAGGCGATCCCGATGGTGGCGATGGTAGTCCACGAGCTACCCGTCATAACCGATACGATACTGCATAGCAGGCAACAGGCCACGAGGAAGAAATCCGTTTGCATGACTTGCAACCCGTAATAGATCAAGGTCGGCACGATCCCGCTTACCATCCAACTGCCCGATAGGGTTCCGATCAATAAAAGGATGATGACAGACGGTGCGATCCCGTAGATGTTACGGGCGATTTGCCCCTCGATATCTTCCCACTTGATCTTGCAATGAAAGACGGCGATCAAAGAGCAGATCGAGGTGGCTATCAATAATACGATTTGGCTGGCTCCTCCAAGGGAATCGCCCCGGAAAATATAGATGGCTACGGCCAGCATGATGACTAATGTCACTACGGGTAGTAAAGAGATCGCGATGGAGGGTGTCCGGGGCTTTTCTGCCATGGGTTTATTCACGTCGTTTGTTATTTATCATGGATAATCCGAATAAATTCTTTATACGGACTTGCCTTGTGTTATCGATTCTAATTAATTTCGCTGCAAAAATAAAAAAGGATTTGGATAGGAGGGTAACTTATGGTAGTAAATAATCGGTTAGGCTATTTATTTGTCTTTTTGGGGATGAGTATGGCGCTATATGCCCAGCGAAAGACGGAAGTGATCCGTTATGGCGATCTGGATCAGTGGGTGGTACGTA
>OMDF01001612.1_pt1 | contig 10382 bp, 9 predicted proteins | sample 1673631 | NCBI WGS metagenome assembly OMDF01 (sample SAMEA103958117, study PRJEB25191) | human gut metagenome | biome: human-associated habitat [ENVO:00009003]; feature: intestine environment [ENVO:2100002]; material: feces | place: Germany | collected 2013/2015 | reverse complement strand
TTGCTTCAATGTTTTCCTAAGTCACCGCCGCTTCCCCCAGCGGTTTTCCACAAACCCCACAAAAACGGTTAAAAACGCACCGGAAAGCCCCATAGCCGCACCGCTGACCCCCGTTGCCAGCCCTTTGCGGCTGGCATACCACTTTTGGGCGCAGGCCAGCACCGCCGGGGCCAAAAAGGCGCTGCCTACCCCCGCCGGGATGCTGTACACCAAAAAGAACAACGCCGCATTGCCCTGCGGCACCAGCGCCGCCCCCATGCTGCCGCCGCCCAGCAGCGCGGTACCCCACAGGGCCGCATAGCGCGGGCCGTGCTGATCCTGCACAAAACCGCCGATGGCGCAGCCGATGCCATACCCTGCCACCAGAATGGCAAAGCTGAGCATGGCCTGCCCGCGGGAAAAGCCGTACTGCGCCATGACCGGCTTTTGGAACACGCCCCACGCCGCCGGAATGCCGGTCAGCAGCTGTACGGCCGCACCGGCAGCCAGAATTTTGGGGTTGCCGTTTTGTTTTGGCATGGTGTTCTTCCTCCTTGTCCTTCCAGTTCCACACAGTTTGATACAGCTTCAGTATGCCCCGTTTTTGTTGACAAAAAACGCCGGGACAGATATGATAAAGAGGTATATCTTTTGATCTTTCCGCGGGCCGCTGCCCGCGCAGATAATAGGGAGGAACAACCATGAAAACACAGCCGTTGAAGGGCATGCGCGACCTTTTGCCGCGCGAACAGGCATTGCGTGATTACATTCAGGGCCAAATTTTGGATACTTACCGTGCCGCCGGGTTCCAGCGCATTTCCACCCCCATCCTGGAGGATATGGAAAACCTGGACAAATCCGATGGCGGCGACAACCTGAACCTGATCTTCAAGGTTCTCAAGCGCGGCGAAAAGCTGGCCGCTGCCCTGCGCTCCGGCGATGAAAAGCAGCTTTCTGATATGGGCCTGCGCTATGACCTGACCCTGCCGCTTTCCCGTTACTACGCTGCCAACCGCAACGAGCTGCCCAACCCCTTCAAGGTGATCCAGACCGACCGCGTTTACCGTGCCGAGCGCCCGCAGAAGGGCCGCCTGCGCGAGTTTGTGCAGTGTGATATCGACATTCTGGGCGATTCTTCCCCCAACGCCGAGGTGGAGCTGATCGATGTGACCACTCGCGCTCTGCTGCGCATCGGTTTCAAAGATTTCACTGTCAACATCAACGACCGCCGCATCCTGCGCGCCATGCTGGAAAAGATGGGCTTTGCCGCTGACCAGCTGGATTCCGTCTGCATCAGCTTTGACAAGCTGGATAAGGTCGGTGCAGACGGCGTAAAGAAAGAGCTGCTGGAAAAAGAGTTTGACGCCGCCGCTGTGGAAGCGCTGGATGAGTTCCTGCGCGCCGGTGATTTCAGCCTGGACGCCGTGACCGCCCGCGTTGGGGACGAAACCCTGACCGCCGACCTGCGCTATGTCATCGCCACCGCCGAAAAGATTGCCAACGGCCGTTACGGCATTGCCTATGCCCCCAGCCTGGTGCGCGGCCAGGGATACTATACCGGCATGGTGTTTGAAGTGACCTGCCCGCAGTTCAGCGGCGCTGTTGCAGGCGGCGGCCGCTACGACAATATGGTTGGCAAGTTCATTGGCCAGCAGGTGCCCGCCGTTGGCTTCTCCATCGGGTTCGAGCGCGTCTGCGGCATTCTGCTGGAGCAGGATTACCAGATCCCCGGTGCCAAGCAGAAGCTGGCCCTGCTGTATCTGAAGGATGCCGATTTCGCCGCCGTGCTGGCCAAGGCCGATGCCCTGCGCGCAACCTATGATGTGACGGTTCTGCCCCAGGCCAAAAAGCTGGGCAAGCAGTTCGGCACATTGGAAGCCGCTGGTTACAATGCTGTTGCCTTTGCGGACAATGACGACATCAAGGTTCTTGGTCAAAAAGCTGAATAATTAGAATTATTTTTGTGGGGTGTGCCGGTTTTGCGGCGCACCCCGCTTTTTTTGACATCAAGCTGTAACATTCCGGTGTCACTTCCGTGTTATACTGGTAAAGGAAGCAGATATTGCTTTTGGCTTACCCCTTACCACACAACACAATAAGGAGCGTGCCCTATGAAACATACAACACTATCCCGCTTTGCCAGCCTTGCCGCATCCGCCGCGCTGGCGCTCAGCCTTGCTGCCTGCGGTTCCACCAGCCGCAGCACCTACTCCGCCGCTGTTTCTAACGATACCGCCGCCCTTAGCAGCCAGGATGCCGGAGACTATGAATATTACAGCGCCGAAAGCGCCGCAGCCGGGGAAGGCAGCAGTTTTTCTTCAGACGATCTGACCAGCTCGATGCTGGATCCTTCCACGGTGGAAAGCAGCCGCAAGATCGTGTATAACGCCAGCGTGCGGATGGAAACCACCGACTATGATACCACCCGCGCCGCCTTGCAGGAGGCCGTAACCGCCGCGAACGGCTACCTGGAAAGCACTGACCAGGGCGGCAGCAAGGATTCCGGCAGCCGCTATACTTATTACACCGCGCGCATCCCCGCCGAAAACTACCGCAGCTTTTTGACCGCCGCCGGGGAAGCCGGGAACGTGACCTCGCTGAACGAGAGCGCGCAGGACATTACCGCTGAGTATGTAGATGTGGAAGCCCGCCTGAAAGCCCTGAACGACCAGCGTGACCGGCTGAACGCCCTGGCCGACAAAGCTGAAACCACCGCCGACCTGCTGGAAATTGAAAGCCAGCTTTCGGATGTGCAGTATCAGCTGGAAAGCTACACCGGCCAGATGCGGCTGATGGATAACCAGGTGCGCTATTCCACCGTGGATATTTCCCTGCAGGAAGTGCGGGTACTGACCCCCACCGCCACCACCTTTGGCGAAAAGTTTGTGGAAGCCGTTACCAGCGGCTGGCGCGGCTTTGTGGATGGGGCCGAAGATCTTATCCTGGTGGTGGTTTACCTGTGGCCGGTGGTACTGATCGTGCTTGCCATCCTGCTGGTGGCACGGCCCGCCCTCAAGCGCCGCAAGGCCCGCCGGGCGGAGAAAAAGCAGGCTAAGCTCGCTGCAAAGGCTGCCGCCCAGGCGCAGCCCGCAGAGCCCGCCAAACCGGACGACACCGTAAAATAAATCGCACCTCTTCTTTCCAACTTATATCGCAAAGCGGGCGCACCGTCCTACAGTAGACGGTGCGCCCGCTTTGTTTTATTTTTACCGGCTGTGCTTACAGGCCGTACAGCTCGGTATATTTGTTTTTCAGGTAGTTGGTGTAGTGGGCGGCATCAAATGCGCCGCCGCACAGGCTTTGCACCAGCCACTGCGGTTCCTTGGCGCGGCCATGCTGCCACACGCGGCTGCGCAGAGCGTCTTTCAGCGGCTGCATGTTGCCTTCGGCCCACTGGGCGTCCAGGTCCATGGTTTTGCGCAGGTCATCCACCGCCTGTGCGCTGTAAGCACTGCCCAGCGCATAGCTGGGGAAGTAGCCCATATCGCCCATTGCCCAGTGGATATCCTGCAAACAGCCGTGGGTATCGTCCGGCACATCCACGCCAAGGTATTCCTTATACTTGGCGTTCCAGGCGGCGGGCAGGTCGGCCACGGTCAGGGTGCCCTGCATCAGGGCCTTTTCCAGCTCATACCGCACCATAATGTGCAAAGAGTAGGTCAGCTCGTCCGCCTCGGTGCGGATCAGGCTCGGCTCAGCGCGGTTGACGGCGCGGTAGATCTCTTCCTCGGTCACGCCGTTCAGCTGCTGGGGGAACAGCTCCAGCAAAGTGGGATACAAATAGTGGATGAACGCGCGGCTGCGGCCCACATAGTTTTCAAACAGGCGGCTCTGGCTTTCGTGCAGGCCGGTGGTTGCGCCGCCCGCCAGGATGGTATAATCATACTTGGGGTCAACATTCAGCTCATACAGGGCATGGCCGCCCTCGTGCGCCACGCTGTACAGGTTGGAGAACATATCCTGCGGCATATAATGGGTGGTAATGCGCACATCGCCGTGCCAGAAGCCGGAGGTAAAGGGGTGTTCCGTTTCGCCCAATACGCAGTGGTCCGGGTCCAGCCCCCACACTTCCATGATTTTTTTGGAAAGCTTGCGCTGCTGCTCAATGGGCCAATTCTGATACAAAAAATCGGTGCGGATGGCGCTGCCGCGCTCTTTTATGGCAGCCAGCAGCGGCACAATGGTCTCGCGCAGGGCGGCAAAGAAAGTATCGCACTGGGCAATGGTCAGGCCGTGTTCATAGCGGTCCAGCCAGACTTCATACGGGTCGCGGTCAGGGGCAAAATAGTGGGCCTGCGCGCGCAGGGATTCCACAATTTTTTCCAGATACGGGGCAAAACTGGCAAAGTCATTGCCGCGCTTTGCCTTGCCCCATGCGGGCATGCTTTCCTGCGTCAGCTTGGTGAACGCGGCGTACTCTTCTGCCGGGATCTTGCCAATCTCGTCATAGCTGCGCTGCAACTCCCGCACTTCTGCCTTTTCCTGTTCGGTTTCGGCATCAGCGGCAGCGCGCTGCAGCAGGGCGGCGGTGTCAGCGCTGACCAGCTGGTCAAAGTAGGCGCGGCTCAGCACCTCCATGGCTTCGGCGCGGCCCGCGCTGCTTTCCGGCGGGGCTACCGTCTCACTGTCATAATCGGCAACGGCCATTGCGTACTGGTAGGCATACAGTCTTTTCTCCAGCTCGCGCAGAGCTTTGATGGAATCTTTCATTGAGTTCTCCTTTCCGCCGGGGCGGCGGTTTTTATTCATGACTTATTATAGCACACCCGGCGGCTGTTCGGCCAGTTAGCAGCACAAAACCGAAAAACTTTGCCCTGCGGCATATTTTCCCCCAACTGCCCATTGTCAGGCGCGGGAGCGGGCCTGTATAATGGTTATAATGTTTTTTATTTTGCCCCTGAGCGTGGGGGATTCAGGAGAACGCCATGAAAAAACAAGCCTCAACCCTGCTGCCTGCACTGCTGGACCTGCTGCGGCAGTATCTGGCGCTGGATATGGCCGTATACGCCGGACACGCCACCTTGCTGCTGCTTACGGCATCGCTGCCGCTGCTGATGTGGGTGCTGGTCATCATCAACATGCTGCCGTTTTATTCGGTTTCGGACATTGCCGCGCTGGTTGCCCAGCTTTTGCCAGATATCCCGGCCATCCAGTCAATGGCGGTGGATGTGATTGCCAACCTGAATGATCAGTCCACCACCTTCATGGCTTCCTTTGCCGCCATCACCACGGTGATTTCCGCTTCCGGTGGGATGGCCGCGGTGCAAAAGGGGCTGCAAAAGCTGACCCCCGGTGCCCGCAAAACAATGTTTGACCGTTTGTGGGCTGTGCTGTATACCTTTTTGTTTGAGGGCCTGATGCTGGTTGCCATGGTGGTGCAAAGCCTGAGCCCAATCCTGCGCGGGCTGGCCGGGCTGCTGCCGCTGCATACCCTGGTGGGCGGGCTGCTGCAGCGGCTGCACAGCCTGCTCAGCATCAGTGCGGTGCTTTCGTTGGCGCTTTCGCTGCTGACGGTAACACTGATCTACACCTATGTGCCCGGCGGCAAGCGCCGCATACGGGATCAGCTGCCGGGGGCCGCCGCTGTGGTAGCGGTGTGGACGCTGTTTTCCAAAATATTCTCGTTTTACATCGGGCATTTCTGGAAGTTATCGTACATTTACGGTTCTTTGGCTGCAATCGTGCTGATTACGCTTTGGCTGAATGTGAACATCAATGTGCTGTTTTTGGGTGCCGGGCTGAACGCAAAGATTCAGGGGATGGGGCAGGAGAAAAAGGAACCGGATGCTTGAGATACACCCTAGGGCGCGATGCCCTCATCGCACAGGGAAGAAACGCAAATATTGGGCTGCGAACCTGCAAACCATGTGTAGGAAACGATGCTCGCATCGTCCTGCATGGCGGTCCGTAATATGCGCACACGTCGGGATGAGGGCATCCCGCCTTACGTGGCCGGGCGTACAATGTGCGCTCCCACGGGCTCCACAGGGTCAAACGCTTTTTTCTAACGCATTAAACCCATACAAACACTACCTGATACACCAACAGGGCGGCCGGGAAGTTTTCCCGGTCGCCCTGTTTTATTGCTCTCGTTTTATTGCTTTCTTTGAACCGTGAACTTATTCAGCGGTCTTATACCCATCGGGGTTGTGGCTCTGCCAGTTCCAGCTGTCGCGGCACATTTCGTCAATGCCGTACTCAGCTTCCCAGCCCAGCTCACGCTTGGCCTTGCTGGGATCGCACCAGCACTCGGCAATATCGCCGGGGCGGCGCGGGTCAATGACATAGGGCAGCTCCTTGCCGCAGGCCTTGCTGAATGCATGAATCACATCCAGCACACTGTAGCCGTGGCCGGTGCCCAGGTTGCAGATGAACAGGCCGGGCTTTTCTTCCAGCTTTTTGACGGCTGCCACATGGCCGCGGGCCAGGTCTACAACGTGGATGTAGTCGCGCACGCCGGTGCCATCGGGGGTAGGGTAATCATTGCCGTACACATGCACTTTTTCCAGCTTGCCAACGGCAACTTTGGCGATGTAGGGCACCAGGTTGTTGGGGATGCCGTTCGGGTCCTCGCCGATTTTTCCGGAAGGATGTGCACCGATGGGGTTGAAGTAACGCAGCAGAGCAACGTTCAGCTCCGGGTCTGCCTTGCAGCAGTCGGTCAGGATGCGCTCGGTAAACACCTTGGTAGTGCCATACGGGTTGGTGGTTGCACCAACAGGGAAATCTTCGCGGATGGGCACGCTGGCGGGGTCGCCGTAAACCGTTGCGGAGGAGGAGAAGATGATGTTATGGCAATCGTAACGGCGCATAACATCCAGGATGTTCAGGGTGCAGTTCAGGTTGTTGGAGTAATACTCGATGGGCTTGGAAACGCTTTCGCCCACGGCCTTGTAGGCGGCAAACTGGATCACACAGTCAATGCCGGGATTTTCCGCAAAGACCTTTTCAACTGCCGCATGGTCGGTCATGTCTGCTTCCACAAACTTGAAATCCTTACCGGTGATCTCGCGCACACGCTTCAGGGCTTCGGGGCAGGAGTTGTAATAGTTATCTGCCACCACAATATCGTAACCCGCATTGAGAAGCTCCACACAGGTATGGCTGCCGATGTAACCGGCGCCGCCGCTGACCAAAATAGACATACTGATCGCTCCTTTACACAATATGGAAAGTTGTTGCCGGGATTTTGTATCTTCAACAGGGCATCCGCAGGGTTTGCTTCGTTCCCTTGTTGATTTTATTCTAACGTCTTTATCACAATATGGAAATAGATGTTTCCATGTTTGATATGTAACTTTGTTGTTACCTTTACCGTTCGCACAGATGCAGCGGGTGCGGGGCGCGGCGGTAAGCGCCGGGCGTTTGGCCGGTCAGGGCGTGGAACCGCCTGCTGAACCACGCCAGGGAGCCATACCCCAGCATACGGGCCGTTTCGCCGGGGCCGTACCCCTGGGTCAGCAGCAGCGCTGCCTGTTCGGCTTTCATGCAGGAGAAATACTCCATCGGCCCCATGCGGGTGCGGGCGCGGAACGCCTGCTGCAATGCCACGCGGGAGCAACCATTGGCATCGCACACCTGGTCCAGCGCCAGCGGCTTTTCAATGTTCTGCGCAAAGTACAGGCGCACGCTTTCCACAAGGGCTGCCTGCTCCTGCTCGGCGCGGGCACGGGGGCTTTGTTTGCGGGTGCGCTGCCTGCGGCGGGCCAACAGGTACAGCAGCTGTGCCAGATAGATGGTTTGCAGCTCTTTGCCGCCAAACGGGATTTCCGCGCGGCGGGCGGGCATCTGGCAGGCATCCTGCACCGGCTGGAACACCTCGCGCACCGTTTCTGCCAGCTGGCGCAGACAGCTCTTTTCGGCGTTGCCGAGTCGCATATGGCAGCTGCGGAAAGAATCCATCGCACTTCCGTCCGCGGTAAATTCCACGCGGAACACCTCCGGCGGAACTTCGCCCACTGCGCGCATGGCAAACAGCTCTGCGGGCTGGTGGAACAAAATCTGCCCGGCGCGCAGCAGCACCCGGTGGGTATCGCACAGCTCTTCCACCATACCGCTTTTTACATATACCAGCAACCAGCCCTCACAGGTGCGCTCCGGCGTTTGCTGGCCAATGCGCCATTCGGATTCCGCCGCGCTGGCAATCCCTGTTACCCGCAGCGGCCATTCATCCCCATACATGCCTTCGCCTCCCCTGTTCAAGCTGATTCATCGCTTGCGGTCCAGTTCTGGCCTGCACCGTTGCTGAACACGCCGGGCGGGTCCTGCGTTGCCGCCGGGAACTGCTCGCTCCCGGGGAAGCTGTCCACCAGCCCCAGGCGGTAGGCCGTCAGCGGGCAGAGCGTTTTTTCGATATGGTCATAGCTGATGCCGTTATCGCTGTTGTAGGTGTAATACATAATAGCATCCGGCCAGGTGTTCAGCACATACTGCGCCAGCGGCTGGGTCACAAACGTATCCCGGCTGCCGACGTAAAGGTCTGCCGCACCAAACAGATGCAGGATCTCGTGGGCATACACGGTGGGGCTGTTGTAGGTTTTCTCCCCCGCATAGGAATCATAGAGATAAAGACAGCTGAATTCATTCAGGTAATTACCGCCATCCTCCAGATAATGCAGAATGGAGTAGGAAGCCCCCTCCACCGGCAGAAAGATCAGGTAGCCAACGCTTGCCGTGCCGTATTGCTGCTGGATGAATTCCACATCCACCTGTGCGGTCAGGGTGTCCACATCGTCATAGAACGTTGTGCCGGTGGTGGTATCTTCCGTCAGACCAGCTTTGTAGGCGGCAAAGGTGCTCAGATTGTTTTCGCCGGTATCGTAATAGATTTTCGGCTGGGCGTTATAGGTCTGCGCCTGCTGGGTGATCCAGTCCACCGCCACGGCAAGGTTCTGCCGCGTCTGGGCCAGGGCTTCCTCGGTCCAGGGGTTGGCGTCGTCCTGCAGATAAATGCTGTACAGCACGCTGGGCCATGCCAGCAGCCCGCAGCTGCCGTACACCTGCTGTAAATCTTGCTGTTGGGCTGGGGGCCACGGTGGGCTGGGGGCTGGTTTCGATATGGGGGATCGTTGCCTGTGCGGGTGCGGCAGGCTGTGCCGCGCACCCGGCCAGCAGGCAGAGCCCCATGGCAAGGGCGGCAAGGTGGAGCAATACGCGCGGCTTTTTCATTCGCGCTTACTCCGGCAGCACCAGCTGCGGCTTGCCGCCAGCATCCGCTGCCAGGGTCACGGTCTGACCACCGGTCAGGCGGCCCGCCACAATGGCTTCGGCCACGGGGTCCTCCAGCGTTTTGCGGATGGTCTTGCGCAGTTCACGCGCACCAAAACGGGTGGATGTTTCGTCCACGATGGCTGCCAGTGCCTGCGGGGTATATTCCAGCTTCAGGCCGCGGGCTTCCAGGCCAGGCTTGTACTCGTCCAGCATCAGGGCAGCGATCTTTTCCAGGTCAGCCTGTTCCAGCGGGCGGAAGGTGATCACTTCATCCACACGGCCCAGAAACTCCGGCCGCAGGAACTCCTGCAGCGCTTTCATGCTCTTTTCGCGGCTGACCTGCTCTTCGGTGCGGCCAAAGCCAGTCAGGGCGGTGCGGTCCGAAGAACCGGCGTTGGAAGTCATACAGATCACGGTATTGGAAAAATCCACCGTGCGGCCCTGGGCATCGTTGATCTTGCCCTCGTCCAGGATCTGCAGCAGGATGTTCATCACATCGGGGTGGGCCTTTTCGATCTCATCGAACAGCACCACGGAGTAGGGCTTCTTGCGGACCGCCTCGGCATTGACCTTGATGCGGCAGTCAACGCCAAAGTGGCAAAGAATGCCGCCAAGTATCCCGTTGCAGAGAGCTACGGAAGCTCCGCGAAATACAACGCACTCAAAAAGCAGGCACGCTCCTGAAGCGTATAGCGCACCGGTCAAAACAGCATCATCAGAGATCCCAGACGGGAAGCGCCGTCACATTGTCCGAAAGCTTCTGTGTTTTGTCACAGAGGCACACAACAGCCCCCGGGCCGCGCCTCACCAAGAGGCCGTTAAGAACGCTGAAAGGCACCGTCAGGCGCGCGTCCGGCGTTTCTGTTGCACTGACGGCTACCTAGGCCGGTGTTCGAGTGTTTTGCCGACGTCGCCGAAAAAAGAGGGAAGCAGGTAAAGGATGCCGAGAGCGCCTGCGAGGTTAAGCCTGTCACCGAGCTCATCAGAGTCAAGTCCGGTTTCAGCAAGCATTGTTTGGCTGTCAAATGCCTCCGTCGTGTGACGCGCCATTACCCGCAGAAAGACAGTAAACGCTGCCGGATTTTTGAGGCCGGCATCTCTCAGTTCCGGTTCAAGGGACGAGCGGATTAAGTCCCGGCATCGATCCGAACCAGATTCGTTCCCAAACGTCCCCCTGCGGTCATCGCGGGGAG
>OMDF01001608.1_pt1 | contig 10415 bp, 10 predicted proteins | sample 1673631 | NCBI WGS metagenome assembly OMDF01 (sample SAMEA103958117, study PRJEB25191) | human gut metagenome | biome: human-associated habitat [ENVO:00009003]; feature: intestine environment [ENVO:2100002]; material: feces | place: Germany | collected 2013/2015 | reverse complement strand
ATTAAAAGTCAATGTAGGATGCTGAAAACAGAGGAAGAGCTAAAGCATTTAAAAATTGGGGAAAGGAGTCAGAAAAGTATATGAAATATGGAGGTCTGGTGGGAAATGTGATAATGGGAGTGTATTTGATATCACTTTCTTATTCGGATATGAAAAGAAGAAAACTAAGTGTTGGAGTGATTGTATTGGGATTTCTTTCGGCACTGGTTTTTCAGGCAATTACTGGTATCGAATCATGGAGAGCTGTTGCAGGAGGAATTTTAACAGGGTTTCTTTTTATGGGAATCAGCAGACTTACAGAAGAGAAGATTGGATATGGAGACAGTCTTCTGATTATTGTACTCGGTACTTTCCTTGGAATGTGGAAGTTACTGATATTACTTTTGGGAGCGTTTGGACTGGCGGCAGCAGTATCAATTCTGTTGATGATAAAAAGAAAGTTTACGAGAAAAAGTATGATCCCATTTGTCCCATTTCTTACAGTTGCATATATGGGTGAGATGCTAGGAGGGATGCTGAGTGGAGGAGTCTGAATCAATGGGATATGTATCAGGGAGTACGGTTGTTGAGATGTCTTATATTATGCCACTGATTCTGTTGATGTTTGTTCTGATCATCCATACAGTCTTTTACTTCTATGACAGGGCAGTCTTAAATGGAGCAGCCGCAGAAACGGCAGTTCTGGGAGCTGAACTGGAGCGGAGACATGGAGCAGAGGAGGAAAATCTGAAAGAATTTTTTGAAGAGAGAACTTCGGGAAAACTGATTCTTATGACAGATCCATCAGTGGCGATCACCCGGACAGATAACAAGATTCAGGTGACTGCAATGGTACAGAAAGGAAGATTTGAACTGGAAGTCAGGCAACGGGCAGTAATCGTAAATCCGGAGGAGAAGATCAGATGGATAAAATAAAGTCACAGAAGCAATTGAATATACAGACTGAGGATCGGTGGGATGCATCCTGTATTCATGTGGATGTTCCCAGTTTACAGAAAGAAGATTACCAGCTTCAGATGCTTCAGAATAATCGGATCAGAGGACTGCTGGAATTGTCGGTGACAGGGCGTGAAGAGAGCAGTCGGTATACTTATAAGACTTTGAATGGTGCATCATTGGAAGAACGATATCGGATGGAGGCGATGGGAAAAAAGGAAATCCTGGAATTAACGGAGCAGTTACTTTCACTTGGAGAAAAAGTGAAAGAGTATCTTCTTGATCCCAACAGGATCTTGCTGATGCCACAATGCATTTTTAAGATCAGAGGAGAATACAATTTTTGTTATTTGCCGATTGAATATCAAAGTTTTTGTGAGGCATATCATGGACTGACAGAATTTTTTGTGAAAAAAATCGATTACAAAGATATAGAAACTGTATTTTTGACCTGTATGCTCCATAAAGAGACGATGAAGGATACCTATGATCTGAAAGAGATTCTAAAAAAATACAGAGAAGAGGCAGGTGAAATCTCTCTGCCGGAAAAAAGAGCAGAACAGAAACTGGATATTTTTGTAAATGAGGAAGGTGAAGAAGAATTATTTCCGTTGGAACATCCCCAAAAGCAGGAGATGGTATGCGAAGAAAAGAAGTATGGATTTTTTAAAAAATTTGGAAAGAAGATAAAAAGTGGATACTGGGGGATTGGGATGATCTGCTCACAGAGGCAGAAAATAAAACTGAAATGTGAATTTCTCGAAGAAAATGTGGACAACTTTTCAGAAACCTGCCTATAATGTAAAAAAGTCAGGTGAAAAGAGGCATAAATATGAGAAAAAAACCGAAGGCAGTCTGTACTGTCGGACTGATTATAGTGAATATCGCAGTCTTTATGGTATTAAGTTTACTGGGGGATACTGAGAATGGATATTTTATGCTTCATCATGGAGCAATGTATGAACCGATGATATTGGAGAATCAGGAATATTACCGCTTTTTTACTTGTATGTTCCTGCATTTTGGAATCCAGCATCTGCTGAATAATATGGTCATGCTGGGAGCTTTAGGATGGCAGTTAGAACCGGTAATCGGAAAAGTAAAATATCTGTTGATTTATTTTATCAGTGGACTTGGAGGCAGCGGTCTGTCTTTTGCATGGAACGTTATGCATGAAGAGCAGAGTGTATCGGCAGGAGCATCCGGTGCGATTTTTGGATTGATGGGAGCATTACTGTATGTTGTGATTGCCAACAGAGGAAGGCTGGGTGATCTTTCAGGAAAAGGTATGATGCTGATGGTCCTTCTTGGTCTCTATTGTGGAATGACCAGTACCGGTGTTGATAATCTTGCTCATATAGGCGGTCTGGTCTGCGGATTTATCCTGGCACTGATTCTGTATCGTAAAAAGAAAAAGCCTGCTTATACAGCCGAGTGGATTCGGCAGTCAGCAGGCGATGACTTATAGAAAATTTAGATCGGGAGGGAGACAGTAAAGGTTGTCCCAGGGCCTTTTTTGGACTCAAAAGAGAGCGTCCCTTTATGGGCTTCAATAATTCTTTTTGAAACGGCAAGTCCCAGTCCTGTTCCACCGGGTTTGTGAGTGATGAAAGGTTCAAAGATCGTTTTCTGAAGATCTTCTGGAATACCGCACCCGTTATCTTTACAGCGGATCACGATCCGGTCATCTATGCGGTCGGCAGTGAGCCGGATCTTTCGGTAAGACTGCTCCATAACCGCATCTTTGGCATTGCGGAGAAGATTTAAAATAACTTGTCACCGGTGAAACTCCCCATATCAGGCATGATGCGGGAGGTAAATTCAATGGGATATACAGACTGTTCTGATTCAAGTGAAATTGCAAAGGAGACTGCAATATTTTTTAATAACTGTTCGATGGAAAAGACAGAAAGATGAAGTGTATTTCCATTGTTGTAATCAGAAAGTTCATTTAGTAAACTGCACATAAAATCAACATCATCCATGGTCTGCTTCCAGTTGAAAAATTCTTTTACTTCAGGATGTTCCAGTTCCATTATCTGTAGAGAGGAAGAAATTAAAGTAAGTGGATTTCGTATTTCGTGAGAGATCAGGGAGACAGCTTCCTGATGATTTTTCAGAAGCTGGGTAATGATCTGACGGGCATCTTCATTCGTTTCCAGTAAGTGGTTCATCTTGTTGATATCTATATTGGTAAGCATGAGTAAGTCCCTCACTTTCTAAAAATAATCAGAAATAAAGATTTCTGACGGACTATTCTAACATTGGATAATTGAAAATGCAAGAAAAATCGTTCGACCTTTTTCGACCGAAAAAATAAGTCTGTGGGTGAGAAAAAATCACTTCTCTTTTGGTAAAAAATAGTCTATACTACTTGTGAATACCGACGAGAAAGAGGATGAAATAAATGAGAGATGAGAATTGTATTTTTTGTAAAATAGCAGCAGGCGAGATTCCTTCCGCCACACTTTATGAAGATGATGATTTCAGAGTAATACTGGATTTAGGACCGGCATCAAAGGGACATGCCCTGATTCTTCCAAAGAATCACTATCGTAATTTATATGATATTGATGATGAGGTAGCATCAAAGGCAATTCTTCTGGCTAAGAAGATGATTACGAAGCTGACAGATGTACTGAATTGTGATGGATATAATATTGTCCAGAATAATGAAGAAGCAGCAGGTCAGACGGTATTCCATTTTCATATGCATATGATCCCGAGATATAAGAATGATAATGTGGGACTCGGATGGCATATGGGTGAACTGTCAGAAGCAGATAAAAATGAAATCTTAGAAAAATTAAAATGATACCGGAGAAGATATGTTAACAGGAAATCGTGAATTTAACGAGAGTTATGAGAATTATAAAAATCTCATCCTGAGAACGGCATATACTTATTCAGGCAATCGAGAGGCAGCAGAGGACATTACGCAAGAGACTTTTCTGAAATTGTATATAGGATACGACAGCATGAAGAAAGAGAATATCCCTTCATGGCTGTATACCACTGCGAAAAATATGGCATTGAACTATAAGAAAAAGGCAAAGTGGGAAGTATTGGCGATGGATGATGATGAGAGTGCTGTGCCAGAACCAGGTACAAAAAGCACAGAGGATGAATATCTGGGAGATGAACTGAAAAGGGAACAGAACGTACTTTATAAGAAGATCAGTGAGGAAATGAATAAAAAGAATCCACGATGGTATGAAGCAATGGTTCTTGTTTACTATATGGATATGCCTCAGGTGAAAGCGGCAGAACTGATGGGCATCAATCTGAGAACACTGCACAGTCTGCTACATAGAGCAAAGAACTGGATAAAGAAAAATTATAAAGCCGAATATGAAGAAATGAACCGGGAAGACTGATAAAAATACGTAAGACTTCCCGGTGGATTGGAGCAGGGGTAAAAACTAAGAAACTTCTTCGATCAGACTGATGATCGTACCGATGGAATCCTGCTGACCGGAGTTCTTCATAGAATTTATGAAAGTAGTACGGTTTTCATACAGAGTTTTTACAGCATTCAGAAGAGTTTCTTTTGTAAGCTGTTCTTCTTCAAGAACCAGACTGAATCCCTGACGTTCAAAAGAACGTGCATTGAGGATCTGATCACCGCGGCTTGCATTGGCAGACAGCGGGATAAGAAGGTTTGGCTTATGAAGTGCAAGCAGTTCACAGATCGCATTTGCTCCGGCTCGTGATATAACGATATCAGCGAGTGCGAACAGATTGCGGAGTTCATTTTTGATGTATTCAAATTGACAGTAGCCTTCAACATCCTTTAAAGATTCATCCATCTTGCCTTTACCACAAAGATGAATGATCTGAAAGTCTTTTAAAAGCTCAGGCAGTGCTTCACGTACAGCATGATTTACTGCTACAGCTCCGAGACTTCCACCGATAACGAGGATAACCGGTTTGTCGGATGTGAAGTGGCACATATCCATTGCTGCAATCTTATTTCCAGACAGAAGTTCCTGACGAATCGGAGAACCTGTAAGGACTGCCTTACCCTCTGGAAGAGATTTGAGCGTCTCAGGAAAATTACAGCAGACTTTGGCTGCTGAAGGAATAGCAATTTTATTAGCAAGACCCGGCGTCATATCAGACTCATGAATGATAACCGGTACTTTGCAGCGTTTCCCGGCAAGTACAACGGGAACAGATACAAATCCTCCTTTGGAGAAGATAACATCAGGCTTTAACTGTCTGATCAGTTTATGGGCTTCACGAAAGCCTTTAAGTACACGGAATGGATCAGTAAAATTCTGTACGCTGAAATAGCGTCGTAATTTTCCCGAAGAGATTCCGTGATAAGGGATACCGAAAGGTTCAATAAGTTCCTTTTCGATTCCCGTATAAGAACCAATATATTGGATATCGTACCCGAGTTCCTTAAGACGAGGAAGAAGGGCGATATTTGGAGTGACATGTCCGGCTGTACCACCACCGGTCAGAATGATTCGCTTCATTATGGATAACCTCCCAATTATTGAATTTAGACTATTTTCATATTAATCTTATTTGAAAAAATGTCAAGATAAAAAGAAGGTGTGACGGTGGACGAGAAGAAGGAAGTTTGCACGTCTACAAAGAGACGGAAAAGGTGTAAGGAATGAAGAATCTGAAAAAATTGTCATTGGAAGATGAAATTAACAGAGAAGCGGAAGAAATAGAGAAAAAGGTAAAGGAGAATAAAGAAATTGAGGGAATGACTGTATCCGAGGATATGGAGACTGCCCTGTTCAATAAGATACAAGAATATGAATACGATAAGAGATTGAAGAAAGTAGTCTATCGTAAGAAGAAGCGGACATATGTGATCGGGGCGATTGCTGCAATTATCATTTTGATTTGTGGCAGTGTTATGACCAGTGTAGGAAGTAAATCCTATGTGAAAGTGTTGTGGGATAAAGTAATTGGTGATGAGAGCGTCTCATATATTGATGTAGAGGACATGGATTCAAAGAAATCAAAAGATTATGATGAGGGACAAGTGTATAAGGAACTTACAAAGACCTTTGGGGATTATTTAGTTCGTTTGAATTATAAACCGGCAGATATGAAATTAGTTCGTTATACGATTGATGAGGAACAGAGAAAGGGAACATTATTTTATCAATATGGCGATGAGATAGTGAGATATTCAATGTATTTCAATGATGATGATTCTTCTTTTGGTCAGAAAGAAGTAGATGAGCAATCCAAAGAGTTTGCACTGGATTGCGAGAAGTTCATTGCAAATATAAAGGAGTATACGATTAAAGGCATTGATCAGAAACGATATGTAGCAGATTTTGAATATATGGGGATTCATTATCAGTTAAAAGGCTGCCTTCCGAAAGAAGAATTAGAAGAAATGCATATTCAAGTAAAACTTGCCGGAAGAATTATGACTAAACGTCGTCAAGGTAAGATTGGTTTTATGCATATTCAAGATCGCTTTGGTCAAATACAAATTTTTTTAAGATACGATACTTTAGGTGATGCACAGTATGACTTATTTAAGGTTGCTGACATCGGAGATATTGTAGGCATTGAGGGAGAAGTTATGAAAACCCAAACAGGTGAATTAAGTGTTCGAGCTTTTGTATATACTCACCTCACTAAAGCTCTCAGGCCACTTCCAGAAAAATTTCATGGTCTTCAAGACAAAGAAGAAGCACGTCGTAAAAGATATCTAGATTTAATTATGAATGATGAGGCAAGAAGAATTGCTTTTGCCAGACCTAAAATTATTCGCTGTATTCAACATTATCTTGATTCTTTAGACTTTGTTGAGGTAGAAACACCTGTTTTAAATCCTATATTAGGTGGAGCAGCAGCGCGTCCTTTTGTTACTCATCACAATGCTCTTGATATGGATTTTTATTTAAGAATTGCCACTGAACTACATTTAAAACGTCTAATTATTGGTGGGATGGAAAAAGTATATGAAATTGGTCGACTTTTTAGAAATGAAGGAATGGATGCTACTCATAATCCCGAATTTACAACTGTTGAAATTTATCAAGCATATGGTGACTTGTCTGATATGATGCGGCTTGTAGAAGAATTATTCAGCACCCTTGCAATGCACCTTTTAGGAACTACTGAAATCAGTTATTGCAATCAAGACATTTCTTTAAAAGCTCCTTTTAAAAGACTTCATATGGTAGATGCTATTAAAGAACAAACCGGTATTGATTTTTGGCAAATCACTGATATTGATGAGGCTATGCGTCTTGCGAGAGAACATAACATTGAAGTACCCAAACATGAACAAACAGTGGGTCATATTATTAATTTATTCTTTGAAGAATATGTAGAAAAAACCCTAATCCAGCCTACTATTTTATATGGTCATCCAATTGAAATCAGTCCACTAACTAAAAAGAACAAAGATAATCCAAGATTTACAGATCGCTTTGAGTTATTTATTAATGGAAAAGAATATGGTAATGCTTATACTGAATTAAATGATCCTATTGATCAAAAAGAACGTTTCCTAAATCAATTAAAAGAACGCGAACTAGGAAATGATGAAGCAAATGATATGGATAATGACTTTATTGAAGCTTTAGAATATGGAATGCCCCCAACAGGAGGTATTGGTATTGGCATTGATCGTCTTGTTATGCTTTTAACTGGCACAGATACAATTCGTGATGTTCTTCTTTTCCCACATATGCGAAATAAACAATAAAAAATAGTATTTAAAAACCTTACTCTTAAAAAGTAAGGTTTTTTTAATGACTTATACGAATCATTATATATCTTTAAATCCCTATAGAGGAACAATTGTTATTGAATAAAAAATTTGACTGGTTAGATTATATTAGCTTCAATTCCTATAAAGGAACAATTGTTATAACGCTCATATGTTTCCATTTTTAAAAATCCATTTAAGCTTCAATTCCTATAAAGGAACAATTGTTATTTTTTGGTGAATATTTATTTTTTTTAGATGATTTGAGCTTCAATTCCTATAAAGGAACAATTGTTATTGTTGGAAAGCAAAATAAAGAACTTTATGAAAAGCTTCAATTCCTATAAAGGAACAATTGTTATAGTTTAGATATTTATTTTGCAAAACATAGAGGAGCTTCAATTCCTATAAAGGAACAATTGTTATGAAAAGAAGTTTTTGTCTTTTGTTTTAGATATTAGCTTCAATTCCTATAAAGGAACAATTGTTATGATAATGATGAAATAAAACTGGAACGAAAGCAAATTGCTTCAATTCCTATAAAGGAACAATTGTTATTATGAGGGTTCTCTTGGTTTGGGTAAAACTTTGTTGCTTCAATTCCTATAAAGGAACAATTGTTATAGACAACGAGCATAAATCCTTACGTTTACTATAACGCTTCAATTCCTATAAAGGAACAATTGTTATATGGTGATAGTATGGAAGAGTTACAAAACAAATAGCTTCAATTCCTATAAAGGAACAATTGTTATAATGTGAATGATATGCAAATATATTTAGATAAAAAGCTTCAATTCCTATAAAGGAACAATTGTTATTTGATTATGGCTAATTTGGTTCCTAATTATACTGGGCTTCAATTCCTATAAAGGAACAATTGTTATGGGTATCCAAGTAAAATATTTTGAATGATTAAAAAGGGCTTCAATTCCTATAAAGGAACAATTGTTATAATTTAATGCCTAGAGGAAGAAATTTTGCTATAACGCTTCAATTCCTATAAAGGAACAATTGTTATATAATTTAGATTTTAGGACATTAAACTTTAATTTCTGCTTCAATTCCTATAAAGGAACAATTGTTATTACTAAAATGATTTATTTTACTCATGACCAGAATAAGCTTCAATTCCTATAAAGGAACAATTGTTATTTGAAATTCTTTAATCGTGAAAATGATAACTTATTGCTTCAATTCCTATAAAGGAACAATTGTTATTTTAGAGATGAGAATGTGCAACAACCAGTTTTAATGCTTCAATTCCTATAAAGGAACAATTGTTATAAAAAAAGAAAACGAAAAATTAAGAGATTTGGATAGCTTCAATTCCTATAAAGGAACAATTGTTATTTAGAGGTTCTACAAAACTTTTCACCGATTTTATCGCTTCAATTCCTATAAAGGAACAATTGTTATTATTTACACGTTTTAAGAAATAATAGAGGTGATATGCTTCAATTCCTATAAAGGAACAATTGTTATATTAAGTGTGTTTATATCCTAAGAAAGCATTGATTGCTTCAATTCCTATAAAGGAACAATTGTTATCTATAACAACCAAAAATTAAGAGAGGACTACAATTTGCTTCAATTCCTATAAAGGAACAATTGTTATTTTTATTGTTGATATTATTTTTCTTTTTGATGTAGCTTCAATTCCTATAAAGGAACAATTGTTATAAAATGGATATGGAATTTTTGCTTTTTTTAGTTTTTGCTTCAATTCCTATAAAGGAACAATTGTTATTGTTAAAAAAGGATAACGAAAATTTAAGAAAATAGCTTCAATTCCTATAAAGGAACAATTGTTATTATTGTTAGAATGGAGTGTGATAATTTTGAGTAATTTGCTTCAATTCCTATAAAGGAACAATTGTTATATGATTATCAGTACTATTTGTTATTACTTATTTATTTTGCTTCAATTCCTATAAAGGAACAATTGTTATTTGTTGCTGTTTTTACTTTATTGGTTTTTTTTCCTGCTTCAATTCCTATAAAGGAACAATTGTTATTTTTTGATGAATATTTTCGTTATTTTAGGCAAGATGCTTCAATTCCTATAAAGGAACAATTGTTATATTTCCTTTTGGTGTGATTTTATGAAACTTAGAGATGCTTCAATTCCTATAAAGGAACAATTGTTATGATGAAATTTATTCATTTTCATTATGAGGCTTAATGCTTCAATTCCTATAAAGGAACAATTGTTATAAAAAATGAAACTAAAAAATTTAAATTTATATAGTGAGCTTCAATTCCTATAAAGGAACAATTGTTATAAACTAGGAGATTATATGAAATTAAAAGATTTATTGCTTCAATTCCTATAAAGGAACAATTGTTATATTATAAAGAGGCTTAATATGAAAACAACGATAAATGCTTCAATTCCTATAAAGGAACAATTGTTATCGTATCAGGTTGCAAATAAACAACAACCCAAAATCTGCTTCAATTCCTATAAAGGAACAATTGTTATTGAGTGTTTTGGTGCCGAATTATACGGGTTTAATTGCTTCAATTCCTATAAAGGAACAATTGTTATTTTAATTATCGTAAAAAGATAAAATTCCGATTATAGCTTCAATTCCTATAAAGGAACAATTGTTATATGAGTTATGATTTGGTTTATAATAGCTTTAATTTTGCTTCAATTCCTATAAAGGAACAATTGTTATGATTACTCGGATGTCATTAATAATTTAACAGACGAACGCTTCAATTCCTATAAAGGAACAATTGTTATAAGGTTTTTTTAATAAAAAATTAAATT
>OMDF01001607.1_pt1 | contig 10417 bp, 7 predicted proteins | sample 1673631 | NCBI WGS metagenome assembly OMDF01 (sample SAMEA103958117, study PRJEB25191) | human gut metagenome | biome: human-associated habitat [ENVO:00009003]; feature: intestine environment [ENVO:2100002]; material: feces | place: Germany | collected 2013/2015 | reverse complement strand
ATAACCACGACCACAGCCACATTTTGGAAGTAGGACGCATGATGCTGACCGACGCAGGTGCAGAACGACTGAGCAATTATTGTTCCGACCATACCCGTACCGTTCCTGTCGGTGGAAAATTCCAAGGACGTCAAAAAGACGTATATAATATAGTATTGGCCTGCCACGACAAAGCATTGGAAATTGCCCGACCGGGCATCACTTACATGTCGGTACATCAAGAAGTATGTAAAGTATTGGCACAAGGACTGAAAGACCTGGGACTGATGAAAGGCAATATAGACGAAGCTGTTGCAGCCGGTGCACATGCCTTATTCCTCCCTCACGGATTGGGCCACATGATGGGACTGGATGTACATGATATGGAAGATCTGGGACAGATTTATGTCGGTTATGACGATGAAGTACGCCCTTCGTCACAATTCGGACTTGCTTCTTTGCGCATGGGACGCCGTCTGCAAGAAGGTTTTGTTATCACAGACGAACCGGGCTGTTACTTTATTCCCGCTCTCATTGACAAGTGGAGAGCCGAAAAGATGCATACCGACTTCCTGAATTACGATGCAATTGATAAATTTAAAGACTTTGGCGGCATACGTCTGGAAGATGATATTCTGATTACCCCCGAAGGCTCTCGTTTTACCGGAGAAAAACGCATCCCCATCACCATCGAAGAGGTAGAAGCAATTATGAATGAATAATAATTTAATATCAAACAAAACTATTATCACTGAATGAAAAGATTTACATTACTCGCCGCAGCCGGACTCTTCAGCATGAGTCTGTCGGCTCAAGAAGCAAAAGAAGAACCTAAAGAAGAAGGATTTGTATTTACTACCGTAAAGGAACTTCCTATTACTTCTATTAAGAACCAAAACCGTGCAGGAACTTGCTGGTGCTACTCAAGTATGGCCTTTTTGGAATCAGAATTACTCCGTATGGGAAAAGGAGAATACGACTTGTCCGAAATGTACATCGTACATCAAACTTATCTTGACCGTGCCGATGCAGCAGTGCGCACTCATGGAGATGTATCTTTCTCACAAGGAGGTTCTTTCTATGATGTAATATATGGTATGAAAAAATTCGGTTTGGTGCCGGAAGAAGAAATGCGCCCGGGTGTGATGTATGGAGATACATTAAGTAACCATACAGAACTGACTGCCGTATCTGATGCGGTTGTTGCTGCCATCGCAAAAGGAAAACACCGTTCGCTCCAAACAGACGAAAACCGTAAACCGCTGTGGAAGAAAGCTATTGCTGCCATCCATGACATTTATTTGGGTGAATGTCCCGAAAAATTCACTTACAAAGGGAAAGAATATACTCCGCAGTCATTCTTCGAATCAACCGGACTGAATCCGGACGATTATATTTCATTGACTTCTTACACCCATCATCCGTTCTATGAACCGTTTGTTCTTGAAATTCAGGACAACTGGCGTTGGGGACAATCTTACAACCTACCAATTGACGAACTGATGGAAGTATTTGACAATGCCATCAATACCGGCTATACTATTGCATGGGGGTCTGACGTCAGCGAACAAGGATTTACCCGCGATGGTATCGCAGTGATGCCCGATGCTGAAAAAGTACAAGAATTAAGTGGTTCCGACATGGCACATTGGCTGAAAATGAAACCGGAAGAAAAGAAACTGAACAGCAAACCGCAACCTCAGAAATGGTGCACTCAGGAAGAACGCCAGGAAGCATATGACAACTGGGAAACTACCGATGACCACGGAATGCAGATTTATGGTATCGCCAAAGACCAGGATGGAAATGAATACTATATGGTAAAGAACTCTTGGGGCAAAGCCGGCAAATATAACGGTGTATGGTATGCATCAAAAGCATTCGTGCGCTATAAAACCATGAATATCGTTGTCAACAAGAAAGCACTTCCTAAAGAAATCGCTAAAAAGTTAGGTATTAAATAATGCTGTAATATACTAGTATTTAAAGCACTACCGTTAATTCCGTAAAAATATATACGGAATTAACGGTTTTTTTATTTGTTTTTTCCTAACTTTACGGATTAATTGGAGACTGCCTGAAACAAATAGAAGCGAAGCCTCCCCATGCGAGAAGAAAAAGAAAAAACAATATATAAAATGAATCACAAATGGAATTACCAACCTCCAAGCCAAGAACAGACAGAAGCAGCTAAAGCATTAGCTAAAGAGACAGGAATCAATCCCGTCCTCTGTAAGCTATTGCTAGAAAGAGGTATAACCTCAGCAGCAGAGGCTAAAAGATTCTTTCGCCCACAGCTTAGCGAACTACACGATCCTTTCCTGATGAAGGATATGAGCATTGCCGTAGAACGCCTAAACCAAGCTATGGGAAAGAAAGAACGCATATTGGTTTATGGAGACTATGATGTAGACGGCACAACAGCCGTAGCATTGGTATACAAGTTTCTCCAGCAGTTCTATTCGAACATTGATTACTATATTCCCGACCGTTACAACGAAGGCTATGGAGTATCAGTGAAAGGGGTGGATTATGCATACGAAACAGGTGTAAAACTAATTATCGTATTGGATTGTGGCATTAAAGCGGTGGAAGAAATTGCATATGCAAAAGAAAAAGGAATTGATTTCATCATCTGTGACCATCATGTACCCGATGATGTACTGCCTCCTGCAGGCTTTTGCTTTGAACAACGGTATCGAGTTCAACCAGCTGACTCCCCTTTTGGATTTGGTTGCAGTCAGTGTAGCCTCTGATATTGTCCCCATCATGGGAGAAAACCGTGTACTGACTTATCATGGGCTGAAACAGTTGAATTCCAACCCAAGCGTAGGACTTAAAGCAATTATTGACATTTGCGGATTATCCGAGAAAGAAATCACTGTCGGAGACATTGTGTTCAAAATAGGTCCGCGCATCAATGCTTCCGGTCGTATACAGAACGGTAAAGAGGCTGTAGAACTATTGATAGAAAAAGACTTCTCTTCTGCTTTGGAGAAAGCCAATCTGATTAACCAGTACAACGAGACCCGAAAAGACCTTGACAAAACCATGACTGAAGAGGCCAACCACATTGTGGACAGTCTGGAAGGATTGGCAGACCGTCGTACCATTGTCATTTACAATGAAGCATGGCACAAAGGAGTTATCGGGATTGTAGCCTCACGCCTGACCGAAATTTATTACCGTCCGGCAGTGGTACTGACACGCACGGATAACCTGGCAACCGGTTCGGCTCGTTCCGTTTCCGGTTTTGATGTGTATAAGGCTATTGAAAACTGTCGTGATTTACTGGAAAACTTTGGTGGTCATACGTATGCGGCAGGTCTTTCGATGAAAGTAGAAAATGTAGAAGAGTTCACCCACCGTTTCGAAACATATGTATCCGAACATATTTTACCCGAACAAACCAGTGCGGTGATAGACATCGATGCCGAAATAGATTTCCGCGACATTACCCCGAAATTTCATGCCGACCTGAAAAAGTTCAATCCGTTCGGCCCGGATAATCACAAACCGGTATTCTGTACACATAATGTATATGATTACGGAACCAGCAAAGTAGTAGGCCGTGATCAGGAACATATCAAGCTGGAGCTGGTCGACAACAAATCAAATAACGTCATGAACGGAATCGCTTTCGGACAAAGCTCACAAGCCCGTTACATCAAGACCAAGCGCTCGTTCGACATCTGTTATACCATCGAAGAAAACACGCATAAGCGCGGAGAGGTGCAGTTACAGATTGAAGATATCAAACCTAGTGAGGAATAGAAAAGGGTGACCTACAAAGAGATTCTAAAACAATACTGGAACTATGATAACTTCCGCGGTATTCAAGAAGAAATCATAGAAAGTATCGGAAAAGGACATGATACATTGGGGCTGATGCCTACCGGTGGAGGTAAATCCATTACCTTCCAGGTACCGGCATTGGCACAACCGGGATTGTGTCTGGTCATTACTCCTCTCATTGCGCTCATGAAAGATCAGGTGCGCAATCTTCGAGACCGGGGAATTAAAGCACTGGCAGTTTACTCGGGCATGACGCGCGAAGAGATTGTTGTTGCACTAGAGAACTGCATATTCGGTGACTATAAATTTCTTTATATCTCTCCCGAACGATTGGACACTGATATATTCCGCGCCAAACTGCGGAATATGAAAATCAACATGATTACAGTCGACGAGTCTCATTGTATCTCTCAATGGGGATATGACTTCCGCCCTGCCTATTTAAAAATTTCCGAAATTCGGGAGTTGCTTCCTACTGTTCCGGTATTGGCACTTACCGCCACAGCTACCCCCGAAGTAGTAAAGGATATTCAGACTAAATTAGGTTTTAGAGAAGACAGCCGCATTTTCCGCATGAGCTTTGAGCGAAAGAATCTGGCTTACATTGTCCGCAACACAGAAAGCAAACAGGAAGAATTGCTGCATATTCTGAACAGCGTGTCAGGAAGCGCCATCGTATACACCCGAAACCGGAAGCGTACCCGGGAAGTAGCGGAATTACTGGTAAACAATGAAATTACAGCCACCTTTTATCATGCCGGACTGAACAATGACGTCAAAGACCAACGGCAGAAAAGTTGGTTATCGGGCGAAAGCCGTGTCATGGTTGCCACCAATGCATTCGGAATGGGTATTGACAAGCCGGATGTACGTCTCGTCATCCATGTTGATTTGCCGGATTCACCCGAGGCCTATTTCCAAGAAGCCGGACGTGCGGGGAGAGACGGACAAAAAGCTTATGCCGTCCTGCTCTATGCCAAGAGCGATAAAGCAACACTCAGCAAACGGATTACCGACACATTCCCCGACAAAGAATACATCCGCAAAGTATATGAAGATGTGAACTACTATTTCCAGATGGCGATGGGAGACGGTTTGGGATGTACCTTTGCCTTCAATCTGGATGAATTCTGCCGTAACTTCAAGCATTTCCCTGTACAAGCAGACAGTGCCTTAAAAATACTGACACGTGCCGGATATCTGGAATATACAGATGAACAAGACAATGCTTCCCGCATTCTGTTCACCATCCACAGAGACGAGTTGTACAAACTCCGCGAGACCGACCCCGAAACAGAGAAACTCATCAATGTCATCCTTCGCTCTTACACCGGCTTGTTTACCGACTATGCCTATATAAACGAAGACTCTCTGGCCATCCGCTCGGGACTGACCCGCCAACGCATTTATGAAATTCTCCTGATGCTGACCCGCCGCCATATACTGCACTATATTCCGCGCAAGAAGACACCTTACATTATATATACCCGTGAACGGCAGGAGGCCGGCCGACTTGCCATCACCCGTGACATCTATGAAGAGCGCAAGGAAAGCTATATCACCCGAATCAAGGCCATGACAGAGTATGCCACTGCCGAAGACAAATGCCGCAGCCGTATGCTGCTCCGCTATTTTGGCGAGAAAAACGAGCATAACTGCGGTTTATGTGACGTATGTCTCAGCAAACATCATTCGGGTATGAAACTGGGGGAATTTCAAGAGATGGAAAATCAAATCCGCGAACAGCTCGAAACTTCTCCCCTCTCTGCCGCCACTCTGTTAAACCGCATAAACGGAGAACGCGAAAAAGCAGAAAGAGTGCTTTCATACCTCCTATCCGAAGAAATAATACAATCAAATGATGGAATTCTTTCTTTATAAGTATTATCTTTGCCACTGATTTATTAACCTTTTACCCCCAATAAGACATGAGAAAAGCGTATTTAGCAATTATTTGTCTGTTTACAGGATTCAATGCATTTGCACAACATACAGACATCCAGCCTGTTCCTCAACAGATTTCCGAATCCGGACAGCTAATCACTTTACCCGGAAGCTATCAATTCACGGGAGACACGGAAGCCAACCCCTATGCAGTACAACAATTAAAACAATTATTGGCAGGCAATCATTCTGCCAAAGAAGGTCTACGTATCTATATCGGGGAAAAGGGAGACAAAGCCATCCGCAAGTTTGCCCGCCGCATTCCCAATCAAAAGGAAGGCTACTATCTTTGTATCAACGATAAAGAAATCGTATTGGCAGGAAATGACGAACGAGGAACATTCTATGCCTTGCAGACTCTCAGCCGCCTGTTGAAAGACAACCAACTTCCGGCTGTCGAAATAAAAGACTACCCCTCCATCCGCTTCCGCGGTGTAGTGGAAGGATTCTATGGCACTCCGTGGAGCCATGCCGCTCGTCTGCGCCAACTCAAATTCTATGGCGAAAACAAGATGAACACGTATATCTACGGACCTAAAGACGACCCTTACCACAGTTCTCCCAACTGGCGTCTGCCCTATCCCGAAAAAGAAGCCGAACAATTGCAAGAACTGGTAAAGGTGGCTAAAGAAAATGAAGTCGATTTCGTATGGGCCATTCATCCGGGACAAGACATCAAGTGGAATCAGGAAGACCGTGACAACTTGTTGGCAAAGTTTGAAAAGATGTATGACTTGGGCGTGCGCTCTTTCGCTGTTTTCTTTGACGATATTTCGGGTGAAGGAACCAACCCTGTCAAACAGGCAGAGCTGTTGAACTACATCGACGAAAACTTTGTAAAAGTGAAAAAGGACGTGACTCCCCTTGTCATGTGTCCCACAGAGTATAACAAAAGCTGGTCCGACCCTAAAGGCGGGTATCTCACCACACTGGGCGACAAGCTGAATCCGAGTATCCAAATCATGTGGACAGGCGACCGCGTTATCTCCGACATCACCCAAGAAGGCATCCAATGGATTAACGAACGTATCAAACGTCCGGCCTATATCTGGTGGAACTTCCCTGTTTCCGACTATGTACGCGACCACCTGCTGCTCGGTCCCGTATACGGCAATGACACCCGGATAGCCGACCAAATGTCCGGCTTCGTGACCAATCCGATGGAACATGCCGAAGCATCGAAGATTGCCATATACGGAGTAGCATCCTACTCATGGAACCCCGAAAAGTATGACAGTGAAAAGACTTGGAAAGATGCCATCAAAAACATTATGCCTGCATCTGCCGAAGAACTGGAATTCTTTGCGGCACATAATTCCGATTTGGGAGCTAACGGACACCGATATCGTCGTGACGAATCCGTTGCCTTGCAACCCGTTGCCCAAAGTTTTACCGACAGTTATATAAAAGGCGAGAAATACAATGAAAACGATTATGCCGCCCTGCAGGAAACTTTCGGCAGAATGGCAGAATCCGGTGATATCTTGCTGACTGACGCCGAAAACACTCCATTGGTGAAAGAAATGAAACCATGGCTGACACAATTCAAACTGCTGGGCGAAACAGGAGAAGAAGTCCTGGCCATGGCAAAAGCATACGAAAACGGCAATCAGGAACTGTTTATGCACAAATACAAACATGTAAAAGCGTTACAGCAACAGATGTTCCAAATAGACCAGACTTACAATCAGAATCCATACCAGCCGGGCGTAAAAACTGCCACAAAAGTGATTAAGCCATTGATTGACCAAACTTTTGCCACAGTCACAGAACGCTATAACAAGAAATATAATACCCTACTGGATGCAACTACCGATTATATGCCGCATAAGCTTATCAGTGATGTGGAACAAATCAGAAACCTGCCATTACAGTTAAAGACCAACCGCATCCAAGTGTCTCCGGCACTGGAAGTAATCAAATGGCAAGGCAAAGGTTTTATCACCATCGAACTGGACAACGTTTATCCGGCACAAAGCATTGACATTGACTTCGGCAAACCCGAAGTGGCAACCTGGGGAGTACTTGAAGTTTCGACCGACGGCAAAGAATGGAAGAAAATAGATTACAAGCAGGAAAAGAATCGCCTGACAGCAGATCTGCAGAAAGCTCCCGTCAAAGCTGTGAGATTCAGTAACAGCCAAGACAAAGAACAAGAAATCTATCTCAGACGATTCGTTATTACTGTAGACAAATAAAACGATTATAAATTATGGGCTTTTTTAAATCTTTATTCGGTGGGAGCAATACCCCTGAAACAGAAAAAGAGAAAAACGATAAAAAGAACTTTGAGATTTTAAAATACGATGGTATCCGCGCCCGGCACATGGGCAAATTGCCATACGCCATCAAATGTTTTGAGGAAGCAGTTGCCATCAATGACGAAATGGAAACGCTCACCTTGCTTGCCAATGCATACATCCAGGCCAACCGCCTGGATGATGCACGCATCACCTTCAACCGCATGGCAGAAAAAGAGCCGGAACAGGTCAACACTTTTCTGTCATTAGCAAGTATCTGCTTCATGCAGGAAGACTATGAAGGCATGAACGATGCCTGCCAAAAAGCACTTGCTTTAGACGACAAGAATCCGCTGACCTATTATCTCACTGCCAAGGCAGCGGTGGGAATGAAAGAAGAAATCAATGCCATTGCCATGCTGACCAAAGCAATTGTCTTAAAAGAAGATTATACGGAGGCATACCAATTACGTGCTGAAGTATTATGGGGCATGAAGCAAGCAAAAGATGCCGCAGAGGACATTCAGAAATTACTGAACCTCAACCCCGAAGACGAACAAGCTCTGCTGTTGAAAGGAGAAATCCTTGCAGCAACCGGTGAAGAGGAACAGGCAGAGGAATGTTTCAATCAAGTATTGTCGCTCAATCCTTTTAATGAAAAGGCATATCTGCTGTTGGGAGAGCTTTTCCTTACAAAGAAAGACTTCGACAAGGCCATCGGAGTATATGATGAAGCCATCGAAATCAATCCCAACTTTGCACAAGCCTATCACGAACGAGGTCGCATCAAACTGTTGAAAGGTGACAAAGACGGCTCTGTGGAAGATATGAAAAAGGCTATGGAACTGGCTCCCGAAACAGAAGGAAACATCAGCGGGCAATATAACAATTACGAGAACATGACAAAGAACGTTCCCTTCTGATGAAATGAACATTATGCTCTGTTTTATTGTTTATCCACCAGGAGATATACAATAAAACATGAGCGTAAAAGAACAATACCGGAAATACTCCCTTATCACCATCATACTAGGATTAGGGCTTTTGCTCTTCTTGAAAATGACTCCTTTTATGGGAGGAATATTAGGAGCATGTACTATCTACATCATGGTCAGAGACCAGATGCTCTATCTTACTCAAAAGAAAAAAATAAGGAAAAGCGTCACTGCCATTATCCTGTTGATAGAAGCCATACTCTGCTTTCTTGTTCCTCTCTCATTGGCTGTATGGCTGCTCATCAGCAAGTTACAGACCGTCAATGTAGACACCGCCACTTTTGTCGACACAATTACCAACCTTGCCGACTGGATTCGCCGGAAGACAGAATATGACTTACTAAGCAAAGAAAACATAAGCTCGATAGCATCCATACTCCCCGGCATCGGCCAATTTCTGATGGGCGGCATCAGCAGTTTTGCCGTCAATCTGTTTGTTTTGGTTTTTGTACTCTACTTCATGCTGATTGGAGGAACAAAAATGGAACAATATATTTATGAGCTTCTCCCCTTCAGTGACAGCAACAAGAAGCATGTAATGAACGAAATCAATATGATTGTCCGGGCAAATGCGATAGGTATCCCATTATTGGCAATCATTCAAGGAGCAATCGCTACGCTGGGATATTACCTGTTTGATGCTCCCAGTGCATTGCTCTTCGGTTTCCTTACCTGCTTTGCCACCGTCATTCCTATTGTGGGAACAACCCTTGTATGGTTTCCCTTAGCTGCTTACATGGCTATATCGGGTGATTGGCCTCATGCCATCGGCTTGCTTCTTTACTGTGGGTTAATAGTAACCAATATCGATAACCTCATCCGCTTTATTCTCCAAAAAAAGATGGCAGACACCCATCCTCTCATCACGATATTCGGAGTTGTCATCGGACTGTCTCTATTCGGTTTCATGGGAGTGATATTCGGTCCGCTACTGATTTCCATCTTCATTCTATGCGTCAATATCTTTAAAGAGCAATACCTGAAATAAACAACTATCCTGCTTCTCGCAGAAAAGGGAAGACCAAGCAACTCTTTACTGTCGGCTAAGCTCTTTCAAACGGAAGATTATTACAGTCTGCTACAGCAGACCGTACAGTCTACTACGGCAGACTATACAGTCCATTACAACGGACTGTATGGTCCATTGCCGAAGTCTGTAATAATCTGCCCTATCAAAAGACTTAATCAAAAGGATGAAAAGGCTTAATCCGGCTAATATCGGGGCCAAGCATCGGAATAAATACAGACAGGAAGCAAAACATACCCCCGGATTTCTTTTTATTTTTGTAAAACTCAAGGCTATAAGCAAAATAATAGCTATTTTTGCGCATTCAATTGAACAAAACATTTAACTCATGAGTAATCAACGATACATGCAGCGCGGCGTGTCAGCATCCAAAGAAGATGTACACAACGCCATTAAGAACATTGACAAAGGTATTTTTCCGCAAGCTTTTTGTAAAA
>OMDF01001605.1_pt1 | contig 10429 bp, 8 predicted proteins | sample 1673631 | NCBI WGS metagenome assembly OMDF01 (sample SAMEA103958117, study PRJEB25191) | human gut metagenome | biome: human-associated habitat [ENVO:00009003]; feature: intestine environment [ENVO:2100002]; material: feces | place: Germany | collected 2013/2015 | reverse complement strand
CAGGCACAGGAGCGTTTGTCCCTGATTGTTGAGCAGATGAAGGTATCTGAGGGCGTGACTGAGGAACTGAAAGCCAGTGACCTGAACGGGAAAGCAGGTATCAGCGCACAAGCTCTGCCTTTCTATGCAGGCAATAAATTCTATCTGATTTATCTGAAAACCTACAGCGACGTACGCATGGTTGCCGCTCCACCTTCATCCATCGGTAAATTCGGTGGTGAAACAGACAACTGGATGTGGCCCCGTCATACTTGCGACTTCTCCGTCTTCCGCATTTATGCGGATGCCAATGGCGAACCGGCAGAATATAATGAAAACAATGTTCCTCTGAAAGCCAAAAAGCATCTGGCTATCTCCCTGAAAGGTATTAACGAGGGTGACTATGCCATGATTATGGGATTCCCCGGAAGCACCAACCGCTATCTAACTCAAAGTGAAGTGAAACAACGGATGCATTCCACCAACGAACCCCGTATCCGCATACGTGGTGTGCGTCAGGATGTACTGAAGAAAGAAATGGCTGCCAGTGACAAAGTACGTATCCAATACGCCAGCAAATATGCAGGTTCCAGCAACTATTGGAAAAACTCTATCGGCATGAATAAAGCCATTATCGACAATAAGGTATTGGAAACAAAAGCAGAACAGGAAGCCAAGTTCGCAGCATTTGCTAAAGCCAAAGGCAACACCGATTATGAAAAAGTAGTCAGCGAAATTGATGCCGCCATCGAAAAGAGTAATCCTATTCTTTATAACTACACCTGTTTCCGTGAAGTCTTTCAAGGAGGTATAGAATTCGGCACACCTTATCTGATTCTGGACAAGCTGAAAGAAGCAATCAAAAATAAAGATAAAGAAGCGATTAATAAAAATATTGAAACGCTGAAAAAAGTATATGCCGATGTACATAACAAGGACTACGATCATGAAGTAGACCGCAAAGTGGCCAAAGCTCTGTTGCCCCTGTATGCCGAAATGGTTCCTGCCGATGCCTTACCTGCCTTCTACACCACCATCCAGAAGGATTTCAAAGGGAATTATGATGCATACGTAGACCATTGTTATGACAATTCCATCTTCTCCAACGAAGCGAATTTCAATAAATTCATCAAGAAACCTACCGTGAAAGCCATAGAAAAAGATCCGATGACAGCATATGTACGGGCTAAATATGACTTGATGAACAAGCTGGGAAACGAACTGGCCGAATCTATGAAAGGCATGGACTTATTACATAAAACTTATGTACGCGGCCTGTGTGAAATGTATTCACCGGAACCCAAAGCCCCGGATGCAAATTTCACTATCCGCCTGACATACGGTAATGTGAAGTCATATAACCCTAAAGACGGAGTACATTATAAATACTACACCACACTGAAAGGTGTCATGGAAAAAGAAGATCCGACCAATCCGGAATTTGTTGTTCCCGCCAAACTGAAGGAATTGTATGAAGCAAAAGATTTCGGACGTTATGCATTACCTAACGGTGATATGCCTGCTTGCTTCCTGACTACCAATGATATTACCGGCGGTAATTCAGGTTCTCCTGTCATCAATGGTAACGGTGAGCTCATCGGCGCCGCTTTTGACGGTAACTGGGAATCACTGAGTGGTGACATTAATTTCGACAACAACCTGCAGCGTTGTATCGCAGTGGACATACGTTATGTATTATTCATCATCGACAAATTGGGCGGATGCAAACACCTGATTGACGAAATGACTATTGTTGAATAATGAAAAAGACACTATTACTCTCGCTATTTACCCTCACAACCCTTGCCGGCCATGCCGACGAGGGGATGTGGATGCTGACTGATCTGAAAGAACAGAATGCGGCCACCATGTATGATATGGGACTGGATATCAGCATTGATAAAGTATATTGTCCGGACAGCATCAGTCTGAAAGATGCCGTAGTGCATTTCGGAGGCGGTTGTACCGGTGAAATCATTTCTGCTGAAGGTCTTGTGCTGACCAATCATCATTGCGGTTACAGCTATATCCAACAACACAGTTCAGTAGAACACGACTATCTGACTGACGGCTTCTGGGCTATGAGCCGCAAAGAAGAACTTCCCTGCAAGGGGCTGACTGTCACCTTCATAGACAAAATTCTGGACGTCACTCCTTACGTAAAGAAACAACTGGCCAAAGATGAGGATCCGGAAGGACTGAACTACCTGTCCCCCTCCTATCTGAGCAAAGTAGCCAAACGTTTTGCCGAACAAGAAAAGATAGAAATCACTCCGTTCACCGCTTTGGAACTAAAGCCTTTCTACGGAGCCAACCGCTATTACTTGTTTGTAAAGACCATCTATAAAGATGTCCGCATGGTAGGCGCTCCTCCTTCTTCCATCGGAAAGTTCGGAGCTGACACCGATAACTGGATGTGGCCCCGTCACTGTGGCGATTTCTCCATGTTCCGCATTTATGCAACACCCGACGGTAAACCGGCTGACTATAACGAAAGCAATATACCTTTGAAGGTGAAAAAACATCTGACCATCAACCTGGGAGGAATCAAAGAGGGAGACTTCACTTTCGTAATGGGATTCCCCGGACGCAACTGGCGCTATATGATTTCCGATGAGGTGGAAGAACGTATGCAGACTACCAATTTCATGCGTAAGACAGTGCGTACGGTACGCCTCAACAATCTGCTCGAAGAAATGCTGAAAAGTGATAAAGTACGCATCCAGTATGCCAGCAAGTATGCATCTTCTGCCAACTACTGGAAGAATGCCATCGGCATGAACGAAGGACTCGTACGCCTCAAGGTGCTCGACACCAAGCGTGCCCAGCAGGAAGCTTTGCTGGAACGTGGCCGCCAGATAGGCGATACCTCCTATCAGGCTGCTTTCAACCGTATCCAAGCCATCGTGAAGCAACGCCGTCCGGCCCTCTACCATCAGCAGGCCATTCAGGAAGCACTGGTCACTGCACTCGACTTCATGCGCATCCCCAACACCACTTCCCTGACCACGGCTCTGAAGAACAAAGACAAAGCTGCCATTCAGGCAGCCAGCGACAGCCTGAAAAAAGCTGCCGACAAATATTTCGCCTCTATTCCCTACCCCGAGGTTGAGAAACTGGTAGGCAAGGAAATGCTACGTACATATGCCCGCTATATTCCCGAAGACCAACGCATAGGCATTTTTAAAGTCATCGACCGCCGGTTCAAGGGAGATACAGATGCTTTCATCGATGCCTGCTTCAAGTATTCTATCTTCGGCAGCCGCGAGAATTTCGACAAGTTCATCCGTAAGCCCAAACTCTACAAGCTGACGGGCGACTGGATGGTGCTGTTCAAATACTCCATCACCGACGGTCTGTTACAGACAGCCCTTGCCATGATGGACGCCAACCACGACTACAACAACGCTCACAAAATTTGGGTAAAAGGTATGATGGACATGCGCCAAGCTAACGGACAGCCCATCTATCCTGATGCTAACTCTACCCTGCGCCTGACCTACGGAAAGGTGGCTTCGTACGAACCGGCTGACGGAACGGTATACGACTACTATACCACTCTGGACGGTGTGATGCAAAAAGAAGATCCGACAAATTGGGAATTCGTCGTCCCCGACAAACTGAAGCAACTATGGAAGGCTAAAGACTTCGGCCGCTATGCCCTGCCCGACGGACGCATGCCAGTCTGCTTCATCGTCGATACCGACAACACGGGTGGCAACTCGGGTAGCCCCGTGTTCAATGCCAAAGGCGAACTCATCGGTACCGGTTTCGACCGCAACTATGAGGGTCTGACAGGCGATATCGCTTTCCGTCCTTCGTCGCAGCGTGCGGCCTGTGTAGACATCCGCTATACACTCTTCATCATTGAGAAATATGCAGGTGCCTCACACCTTATCGACGAACTCGACATTGCTGAATAATTGACTGGAAGAACAAAAACGGCACACTGTTTGTTAGAAGTATCAAGAACTATTTATTCAGAACAATTATGGAAAAATTTGAAAACTTGATCAACAGCACAACAGTGCCCGTACTTGTAGACTTCTACGCAACCTGGTGCGGTCCCTGTAAGATGATGCACCCCATATTGGAAAACGTAAAAAGCCGTGTGGGCGACAAGGCACGCATCGTTAAAATAGATGTAGACGAACAACAGGCATTGGCCATGCAGTACCGCATACAGGCCGTACCCACCCTGATGCTCTTCAAGAACGGACAGCAGGTATGGCGACAGTCCGGAGTGGTACAAAGCAACGAACTGGTCAGCCTGATTGAACAATATGTATGATAGCTGCGAGTGACGAGCTACAAGCTACAAGCTACGAGTTACGAGTGACAAGTGTATGATGAGGGTATAATTCACGATTTATAAGTTTATAGCTCACTACTCGTAGCCCATATCTCATCACTCGTAGCTCGTAGCTTGTAGCTCGTAGCTAATAACTAAAACTAATAAAGATATGAAGAAACTATTGCTAACGCTGGCTCTCGCAGCCACCACACTTCTGGGTTACGCCCAGGAAGTTGTTGTGATGGACAAAGCCATGTTCATCGACAAAGTATTCGACTATCAGAATGAAAAAGAATGGAAATACAAAGGCGACAAACCCGCCATCATTGACCTTTATGCCGACTGGTGCGGTCCATGCCGCAAGGTAGCTCCCATCATGAAAGAACTGGCCAAAGAGTATGCCGGCAAAATCACCATCTATAAAGTAAATGTAGATAAGGAGAAAGAGCTGGCTGCCTTGTTCAATGCTACCAGCATTCCTCTCTTTGTGCTCATTCCGATGAACGAGAAACCTCAACTGTTCAGCGGAGCTGCCGACAAGGCAACATACAAGAAAGCCATCGACGACTTCCTGCTGAAGAAGGAATAAACCTTCAGACCGGCTACCTTAACGGAACTTCTGCCCACTGACCCGCACGCAATTGCATCACAGATGCAAAGCCAGCATTCCGCAAAGCCCGAAAAGCAGCGGACATGCCATTGCTAATACGTTCGGGATAGTGGGCATCACTGTTTACTTGAATACGGATTCCCAACTCACGCAGCAAAGGGAAGTAACGTTCGTCCGGATAGAAAACACCCAGCTCCTCATAAGCTTTCGTATTGACTTCCATCTGATATCCCCGACGGGCAATCTCGGCAAAGTAATCGCATACCAGCTGGTCGTACCAAAGTTCATCCATGATACCGGGACGACAACAAGCTGCATTGTAATGCACTTTGTCGGCATGACCTACAATGTCGAAACCACCCAGTTTCACCATCCGCCACGAGCGTTCGTAATACTGGCGTACCACCTGTTCCACATCACCATGAAAATGTTCGTCAACCATCTGCCGGAACTTTCCAGCGGGTAGATCGGCATCTACCACCTTGCCCGTTTCATCGTATAACAAGTGAACCGACCCGATGCGATAATCCAACGGCAAACGCTGGAAACATTCGGCTGCCGGATTGCTTTCTTCGTTCAGATAATCTATCTCCAACCCGATATACAGCTCAATCTGTCCGGCATACTTCTGCCTCAATCGTTGGAATTCGGCCAGATAATCCTCCATACGATCCCACTCCATCGTCCAAGCTGTAGAGAACGGAAGAGGAGCGTGCGACGAGAAACCGTAAGAAACAAAACCACGGCTTACGGCAAAACGTACAAAGTCTTCCATTCCGGCACGGCCGTCGCAGTAGAGAGAATGGCTGTGGTAGTTAGCCTCACCCCCCTGCTCCCCTCTCCCAAAGAGAGGAGGAAGTGGACGGGTCTGGTTATCAGTTATCGATTGCATATTATATACATACTATTTAATAAAAGGAAACTTCTACTCCCCTCTCCTTGGGAGAGGGGCCGGGGGTGAGGCTTTTATTCTATCTCACTCAACTCCAGCCATCGCATCGTCTTCTCGTCAATCAAATCCGTCAACTGTGGCAAACGTTTCGACTTCTCCGTCAGCTCTTCCACCGACAGCGCTCCGCTGCACAACGCTTCTTCTATGTTTTTCTTTTCGGCTTCCAGAGTGGCTATCTCCTGTTCCAGTTGTTCGAACTCGCGACGTTCCTTGTAAGTCATACGACGCTTATCGTTCAGGCGTACCTTGGCAGTCTTAGCTTCCTGTGGCTTAACGGCTGCCTGCTGCTCTTTGTCATGACGCGCCTTTGACTCCTTCCATTCCCGATACTGGGTATAGTTACCGGGGAAGTCGCGAATATCACCTCCACCGTTGAACACCAAGAGATGATCTACTACCTTATCCATAAAGTAACGGTCGTGGCTCACGACGATAACACACCCCTTGAAGCTTTGCAGATACTCTTCGAGCACTTGCAAGGTAACGATGTCCAGATCGTTCGTCGGCTCGTCGAGCACCAGGAAGTTCGGATTGCGCATCAGCACCGTACAGAGGTAAAGCCGTCGGCGTTCTCCGCCGCTCAGCTTATAGACGTAACTATGCTGAGTTTCGGGAGTAAAGAGGAAGTGTTGCAGAAACTGCGAAGCGGTAAGCCGCTTGCCGTTGCCCAGCTCGATGACTTCGGCAATGTCGCGGACTACGTCGATCACCTTCATCTGTTCGTCAAACTGAAGTCCGTCCTGCGAATAGTAACCGAAGCGAACTGTCTCACCAATATCCAGTGTGCCACTGTCTGGTTTCACCAGTCCCATCAGTATCTTGATAAAGGTCGATTTTCCGGTACCGTTGTTACCGACAATACCCATCTTCTCGTAACGGGCAAAGATATAAGAGAAATCATCCAGTATTTTCAGATCACCAAAAGACTTACTCAGGTGGTCGGCCTCGAATATCTTGTTGCCGATGTACGAAGCCTTCACATCGAGTTTGACGTTGGCATCGTAAAAACGCTGCTTTGCCACCTTCTCCAGTTCATAGAAAGCATCTTCGCGATAACGCGCCTTGTGTCCGCGTGCCTGCGGCATACGGCGCATCCACTCCAGCTCGGTACGATACAAGTTGTTGGCACGTTCGATTTCTACCGTCTTAGCATCGATCCGTTCCTGTCGTTTCTCCAGATAGTAGCTGTAGTTTCCTTTGTACGAATAGATCGTACGGTTGTCTATTTCGATAATCTCAGAACATACCCTGTCGAGGAAGTAACGGTCGTGAGTCACCATCAGCAAAGTCAGGTTCGTACGCCGCAGATACTCTTCCAGCCACTCGGTCATGTCGAGGTCAAGGTGGTTGGTAGGCTCATCCAGAATCAGCAAATCGGGTTCGGTAATCAAGGTGTTGGCCAGCGCCACACGTTTCAACTGTCCGCCCGAAAGGTGCTTTACCTGCTGGTCGAAGTCGCGTATCTTCAGCTGAGAAAGTATCTGTTTGGCTTTCTGCTCATAATCCCAAGCTTTCTCCTGATCCATGCGAAGCAAGAGTTCATCCATACCGGGATGACCTTCGGTTGCCAAGCATCGTTCGTACTCCTTAATCAGATCCACGGTGCTGTTGCCATGATGAAAGCAGGCTTCGAGCACCGTCAGTTCTTCGGGGTAATGCGGACTTTGCTCCAGATAGCCCACGCGAAGGTCTCGACGAAAGGCTATCTTTCCCTCGTCGTAACCTTCCTTACCCGACAGGATACTCAGTAAAGTGGACTTTCCGCTTCCGTTTTTGGCAATCAGTCCCACACGCTGCCCTTCGGCCAGCCCGAAGGATATATTTTCAAATAAGACCAAATCGCCGAACGACTTGGTAAGGTTTTCTACTTGTAATATTGAAGACATTATTTAAAATGAAGAATGATAAATGAATTAACCATTGTTACAGTAGGCTTCGGCCAGGTTGACTTTCTCGCCCGCTTTCACCTTGCTCCATGCCAGCTTCATGGGATCGACCCACTGCCCGGTGGCAGTGTTGAGCAATACGGGAGCTTCACGGTTGCCGTCAATCAACGTACGCCACTCCATTCCGTCTTCCTCGTTTGCCATAATGACACAAAGAGTAATACCCATAGCCAGCCAATGGTCCTTTTTCTTAGGCCCTATCACACCACGGTCTACCACCTGCTGCATATTTTCCACATCGGCTTCCACTCCCTGGAAATCTTTCTTCAGCAAGTCTTTCACCGTATTCGACACCCATTCGTAAGCTTCGTTAATCTGGCAGATTTCCGAAACACGCACAGGTATCAGTTCGGCCGGATATTTCACCCCCTGCTTCCGCACTTGCAACGAAGCAATCACCTGTTCGGCTTCGGCCACAGGCTGACCCTTGCGAACGGTAAACGAACATTCGAATGCTACATCGTCGATACCCGTTATCCAGATGTGCGAAGTGTAATGTTCGCCATCCTCTTCGAACGTTTCACGGCTGTAGGCACAGTCCAAGGCTCCTACCCTGGCCCGGCGTGCGGCAGGATTTTCTTTCAGTTCCAGGCTGACGCACTCACGTCCGTACCCTTCCTGACCCCGATATGCCGAAATGCGGAAGTTTCCAGTCCATTCTTCGGGATTATAAAAGAGGAACGAACCTTCACCGTCCTCGAATTCGTTCCATGTTGCCGGATATTGCATGGAGAACCAGGCTCCCGGCGAAATATACTTTTTCTGTTGTTCCATAATGTGATTCCATTCAGAGTTGGTTGGGCAAAGGTAACATTCCCGCAGCTCATTTGCAAGCGAAGCCCGCAAAAAGCAGCCTATCTGCCAATGGGCTGAATCTTACGCCGGACGTCCTTCGATATTTCCAAAAACATGTAGTTCAGCTTGTCCGAGTGAATACCTTCCTCATGTTGTTTATACTTACGGTTGGCATACTCTTTCGACTTGTCGAAGGTGATGCGCGACATCTGGTTCTGCGTCTTGCCCACCATAGTCGAGTCGAGCCGCTCGTCGGGAAAGAAATCATCCAAATCGACATCGCCAATCATCGTAGTTTCCAGAAAATCCATATTCTTATGTCCGTTGTCGGTATAATAACCTACAAACATGTGGCCGGGTATACGCACCAGAATGGGTTCGATGTTGATAGCCCGCAGCAGCGAAGCAAACAGTACACTACCGTCCACACAGTTGATTTGCGAAGAATTGAGGGCATCATCGAATGTACGTACCCGCTGTGAAAAGACAACATTACTCGACAGGCTTGTGTTCGACACCGAGCTATAACGGAAATTCCGCTTCTGCAACACATTCCACAAAGCGTATACTTGCTTGTCCACCGACCCGACCGTACCACCTTGATAACCCAGGAAGCGATTGACGATGCGTGTGTTCAGCGCCTCACGCAGCAGTTGGTCTATCATGGGGTTTTCTTCGTTGACGTAAGCAGCAAAGAAAACGCCAGTATCGTGAAACTTAGTACCGTCGGTCACATAGCCCAGCAGGCATTCGTTGATGCTGCGCACCGAAAAAGTACGTACCCGCTGCCCCATCTCCTTACCGTTGAGTTCGACCGTTACTGCCACGCTGATAGGTTCGGCCTGCTTGTTGTTCTTCAACGCTTCGTAATTCCAGATAATATCGGGATAAATGGTATACTCCGTATGTGGCTTGGCCAATACGAACTCCGACACCGAGAGCGAAAAGAAAGGTGTTTCGGCCACTTCGATACGCACACGGCTATATGCCTTGCCCGAACGGACTCGTATGCTGATACACGACTTCGGATTGCCTACATACAAAGAATCGGAAGGCACAATGACCTGTGCATCGGTCGTAGCTACAGACAATATACTCGAAGGAAAAATATTTCCTCCCAATTCATCGGTTATCTCAAATCCCGAACGGAAAGGAGAAGTGTTCAGCCACACCGAACCACCCACCACAAGAACCAGTAAGCCCACTATCAACGGCAACCGCCAACGGTGTTGCTGTCCTTTATTCCAGTCTACAATAGGAAACGATTTCATCTCTTTTACATCATTGGTACCTGACAAAATTAGCACTTTCCATGCATAATTATCTTCTTCAAAAGAAGAAAAATGAAAATTCTTTTGGCAAGAAATATATTATTTGTATTTTTGCGAACAACAAACAAGAAAAAAGACAGCAATGACTCAAAAGAAATATTCAGAAGAACAGGAAAGGATAGCTCGTTTTGCCAAAGCCATGGGGCATCCAGCACGCATTGCCATACTCCAGTTTCTGGCAGCTCAGGAATGTTGCTTTTTCGGTGACATCCACGAAGAACTGCCCATAGCCAAAGCTACGGTATCGCAACACCTGAAGGAGTTGAAGGAAGCCGAACTGATCCAAGGAGAAATTGAGGCACCTAAAGTAAGATACTGCATCAATAAGGAGAACTGGGAAATAGCCAGAAGAATGTTTGCCGACTTCTTCGGACAGCCGGTATGCAAAAAAGAGAGCTGCTGCGGTTAAGCTCTTTTTTTGCAATAGATGTTCGTTGTTTTGCGAATTACTAACATTTAATATATAATAATACTTCGTTAAATTAATAGCTAATCCGTTGATAACAAACATGTTAATTAATA
>OMDF01001604.1_pt1 | contig 10437 bp, 9 predicted proteins | sample 1673631 | NCBI WGS metagenome assembly OMDF01 (sample SAMEA103958117, study PRJEB25191) | human gut metagenome | biome: human-associated habitat [ENVO:00009003]; feature: intestine environment [ENVO:2100002]; material: feces | place: Germany | collected 2013/2015 | reverse complement strand
CTGCCGCCCGGCTTCAGCAGATATGCTGCTGCTTCGATCACATCCGAAAGCGTCACGCAGATTTCATGTCTGGCAATATTCTTCGGTTCATCCGGATTCGTCAGTCCATGATTTCCGCTGATATATGGAGGATTCGATGTCACAATATCAAAAAAGGCCTTCCTGTAATTACAGGAGACCTCTCTGATATCTCCATGATCGATTCGAACCTTCTGTTCCAGATCATTTAATCGGACACTTCTTCCAGCCATCTCTGCACAGGCATCCTGAATCTCCAGACCGATAAATTGGCAGGTGCCGTCAGACGGCTCTTTTGCCGCCAGCAGGATCGGTATCACACCGGTTCCTGTTCCCAGATCCATGTACATGCCATCCCGTCTGTGCTTTACAAAATTTGCAAGCAGCACCGCATCCATACCAAAGCAGAACATATTCGGATTCTGTATGATCTGATGTCCCTTGCATTGCAGATCATCGATTCGTTCATCAGGGAGAAGATCAATCATCAAACTTGGATTTCCCTCCCTTATCTTCCAGTGCTTCCAATGCCTTATATTCTTCGTCGCTGATACGCTCTGTACTTCTGCGTTTCTTCGGCTTGAATTTTAATTCACTGACCGGATATTCCATAACCTCTTTATTGTCATCCTTATCCGTAACAACAATCCTTACCTTCTGGCGAAGAACGCTTACAGATAAGACTTCACCTTTGTTTCCATCTGTTGTACGGACAAAATCGCCAACATTTGGAAGTTTTTCATTCAAATATTCATATGTGTCCTGTTCATGCTTCAGGCAGCACATCAGTCTGCCGCACACACCGGATATCTTTGTCGGATTCAGAGACAGATTCTGTTCCTTTGCCATCTTGATCGATACCGGAACAAATTCCGAAAGATGCTTATGGCAACACAGCTCCCTGCCGCAGATACCAATACCGCCGACCATCTTGGTCTCATCACGGACACCGATCTGCCGGAGCTCGATCCTGGTCTTGAATACAGATGCCAGATCCTTTACCAGCTCACGGAAATCAATTCTTCCGTCGGCGGTAAAGTAAAACAGCATCTTGTTATTGTCAAACGTATACTCTGCATCGATCAGCTTCATCTCCAGGTTGTGCGCCCGGATCTTCTTCTGGCAGATTTCAAACGCTTCTTTTTCTTTCTTGCGGTTGCTCTCCTCCCGCGCATCATCCTTCGGCGTTGCAATGCGGATGACTTCTTTCAACGGCTGGATCACCTTAGAATCGTCAACTTCTTTTGGCCCCAGCACAACGAAACCATACTCTACGCCGCGCGCCGTCTCAACGATAACGTGGTCGCCCACGCAGATGTCCAGCTCTCTCGGCGAGAAATAATATACTTTTCCTACGTTTCGAAAACGTACTCCTATAATTGTTATCATGTTATCAGTTTTCCTTCATTGTCAGGAACATAAGCTCCATGGTTAAATCAAAATTAACATTCGCGTTCAGGCGGGCTCTCGCCTTCTGAATCGCCTCTATAATCTTCTCCAGGCCTTCGTATGAGCTCTTATTTGCTCTCTCACGGATTCCATTCAGCTCCTGCTTGAACACAAGGGAATCGACCTCTTTTGTCGCCTTAAAGAGCAGAACGTCGCGGAACCATAAAGAAAAGATATCGAAGTAATCATCAATATTGTCTTTTTCGGCCGTCAGTTTTTTGATCGTCTCCACGATTTCATACAGCGGCATACTGTCGGCGTACTTTGCCATGCGGAGTGCATTTTCCAGCGTCTCCTCGTATTCCGGAGAACGGGCAATCCGCTCTGCTTTTCCGATATTTCCCTGCGCCAGGGACGCATCAACCTCTGCCTGGTAATCCGGCACATGCATTTCGTTCATCAGATAATCTTTCACAAGCTGGTCTCCCACTGGTTTTAAATTTAACTGCACGCAGCGTGACGAAATCGTCGGAAGCAGCGCATCCGGGTTGTCTGCCAGAAGCATGACAACTGCGTAGGCCGGCGGCTCCTCGATCGTCTTCAGCAGCGCGTTCTGCGCCTGAAGTGTCAGCTTCTGCGCCTCGTCGATGATATAAATCTTGTACGGACTGCTGTACGGCTTGATCATCACATCGTTAATGAGCTGCTCGCGGATTTCATCGATGCTGATGGTGTTCGGCTTTTCATGCTTCACATAAATAATATCCGGATGATTCTGGCTCTGTGCCTTTTTACAGGACGGGCATTCCATACAGGGCTCGACCCCGTGCTTCTCGCACTGAAGCGTCATCGCAAACAGTGAAGCCATCATTTTCTTTCCCGATCCACTCTCTCCGCCAAAAAGATAAGCATGAGATACTTTATTCATCGAAATGGCATTCTGTAAATGCGTTATGATTTCCTGATGTCCTACAACCTTCTGAAAACCCTGCATAAAATCACCCCCTGGAGTTCTTTTGTATTTCTTACTAATACTGCATTAAGTATATCACAACTTTTTCTGTTGTTCCACAAAATTCTGAATTTCGGAAAAACAGTCTTCCGGCGTAGAATTATTGGAAAATCTGCGGACAATTCCAGCTTCCGCAATTTTCTCCTCCGTAAAATCCTCACAGTCCGCCAGGAATCTCCGGCACATCTCCGCGTATTTCGGCTCTGTCTGTTTTCTTTCCCGTTCCAGTGCCCGCGAAAGCCGCAGCCCGTCGTCCACCTCGACATACAGCGGAACCATCGCCTGCTCCCCGAAGTATGCCTTTAATTTCAGATACGATTCCAGTGTCCCGATTCCGAGATAATCATGCTTCGCAAGATCAATCTGCCCGTCATCCGCCGTAAAATAATACCACGGCCCCTGCACCGTCGAATACATGCGCTCCTCGATAATCTTTCCGGCCTCCCGCAGTTCCGAAAGCCGTTTTTCATCCACAAAGAAATACTCTCTTCCGTCCTGCTCCCCGCTCCGGATCGGCCGTGTTGTATACAGGACAAACGGTTTTAAATCCAGCGCCGTCTCCTGGATCAGATGCTCATAAATATGATCTTTCCCTGACGCACTTTTTCCCATCAGATAGTAAATTTTTCCCATTTTATCTCTCCCCGAAACACAGATTCTTTATGCCTTAAACCGATATCCAACGCCCCAGATCGTCTCGATATACTGCGGCTTTGCCGTATTAAACTCTATTTTTTCACGGATCTTCTTGATATGCACTGTAACCGTCGCAATATCTCCGATGGACTCCATATCCCAGATCTCACGGAACAGCTCTTCTTTCGTGAAAACGCGGTTCGGATTCTCCGCAAGGAAGGTCAGCAGATCGAACTCTTTCGTTGTAAACTGCTTCTCCTCTCCGTTCACCCACACGCGGCGTGCCGTTTTGTCAATCTTGATGCCGCGGATCTCCACAACATCATTCTCTTTCTTGCCGTTTCCGACCAGACGGTCGTACCGTGCCAGATGCGCTTTCACACGCGCAACCAGCTCACTCGGAGAAAATGGCTTCGTCATATAATCATCCGCACCAAGGCCGAGTCCGCGGATTTTGTCGATATCATCCTTCTTTGCCGAAACCATGATAATCGGAATATCTTTCTTCTCACGCACCTCACGGCAGATCTCAAAGCCATCCACCTCCGGCAGCATCAGATCCAGAATCAGCAGATCAAAATCCTCTTTGACCGCCCGCACAAGACCGGTGTCTCCCTGGTTTTCAATCTCTACCTCAAAGCCCGAAAGTTCTAAATAATCCTTCTCCAGATCCGCAATGGATTCCTCATCCTCAACAATCAGTATCTTACTCATGAAACAGGTACCTCCTGATATTTTCTTAATACAAAGTACATCGTGGTGCCCACGCTTTCTTTGCTGGTGGCCCACACTTTTCCGCCGTGGTCTTCGAGAATCTTCTTCACGATGGAAAGACCGATGCCGCTGCCGCCTCTCGTGCTGTTGCGGGACGTGTCGGTGCGGTAGAAACGGTCGAAAATCTTCGTCAGATCCTTCGTCGCAATTCCCTTTCCGTTGTCCTCAATCTCCACCTGCACAAAATCTCCGACATCACGCAGACGGATGTTGATGACCTTATGGCTCTTGTCCATATATTTGATGGAATTGCTTACAATGTTATTGATGACACGCTTGATCTGCTCCGCATCCGCGATGACGATCGGGTCGTCCTCGAGATAATTAAAGTATGTCAGATCCACATGCTGCGCGTCAAGCTCCAGATTCAGTTCCTCCACGCAGTCATCAAAATAATCCGCAATGTGAATCTTCGAAAACGTATACGGAATGCGGTTCGTGTCAATCTTGGAATAAAACGTCAGCTCATTGATCAGACGGTCCATCTCATTCGCTTTGTTGTAAATGGTGCGGATGTAGCGGTCCATCTTCTCCGGCGTATTTGCCACACCGTCCATGATTCCCTCGACATAACCCTTGACCGCGGTAATCGGTGTTTTCAGATCATGCGAAATGTTACTGATCAGCTCTTTATTCTCTTTGTCAAACTCGACTTTTTCCTCCGCCGTCTCTTTCAGCCGGATACGCATCTCCTCAAAGTCCTCGCAGAGGTCATTAATCTCCGCCACGCCGCACGGTTCAACAGTGAAATCCAGATTTCCGTCTTTGATATTCTGTGTCGCCTTTTTCAGCTGCTCGAGCGGTCCGATCACACCGCGGTAAATCCAGAAGCTCAGGCCCAGACTGGTGAGCACCAGAATCAGCACAATCACGATGCCTAGCTCTTTTACCATGCCCGTAATCTGCGGCGCAATCTGGTCTGTCTTGGTGACGATAAACGCACTGCATTCTTTTCCGTCCGAGTTCTCATAGTCCGCCTGTTTGACCATCCACTGTTTTTCATTGCGGAAATAAACGCCGCCCTTCGAATTTGCCCCCGGGTCACCGTATTTCGGCAGCTCATTTTCCAGCTCCTCCGACGACAGCTCCTCCGAGCCATTGTAAATGATAACACCATCCTCGCGCACCGCGATAAACGACTGTTTTTTCTGCAGTCTTGCATTCAGAACAGAGAGATAATTCGTTTCTTCCAGCTTTGCCGTATCCGATTTCGCGGTATCCTCTACTTCGTCGTACTCTTCTGATGTCATCGCATTCAGCAGCAGGGTGTTGTTCGAAATCGTCCGGTATGTTGCGTTCGCAAGACCGTATTTTTCACCGATAATCTTTGCTTTATACCCTACAAAAAAGTAAAACGTCAAGGCACACATCACGATCGGAACCAGTATGATGATGAAAAAAGAAATGATTACTCTCGTCCTTAATTTCATGCTTTTCTTCTTTTTTTCCATATAAGATCCACCTGTTTTCCAACACATATTTCGTACTTTTGCGCACAAAAAATCCCCAGTACGCAGTCTAAATTTATTATAGCACAACGCCTGAGGATTTTTCATTAACTTAGATGAATCTTTCTAAACTTTCTATAAACAGAAAAGCCTGAAATTAGAGGTATTTCTTCAGGTCTTCTACTTTGTCCAGTTTCTCCCACGGCAGATCCAGATCGTTTCTTCCGAAGTGGCCGTAAGCGGAAGTCTGTTTGTAGATCGGACGGCGCAGATCCAGCATTTTGATGATTCCGGCCGGGCGAAGATCAAAGTTCTCGCGAACGATATCGGTCAGTTTGTTGTCGGAGAGTTTTCCTGTGCCGTAGCTGTCGATCATGATAGAGGTCGGATGAGCGACACCGATTGCGTAGGAAAGCTGGACCTCGCATTTGTCGGCAAGACCTGCTGCTACGATATTCTTTGCTACGTAACGTGCTGCATAAGCTGCAGAACGGTCTACCTTTGTACAGTCTTTTCCGGAGAAAGCTCCGCCGCCGTGACGAGCGTATCCGCCGTAGGTGTCTACGATGATCTTACGTCCGGTGAGGCCGGAATCTCCGTGAGGTCCGCCGATTACAAAACGGCCGGTCGGGTTGATGAAGAACTTGGTGTGCTCATCTACCATGTCTGCCGGAATGATTTCGTCGAATACGTATTTTTTGATATCCTCATGAATCTGCTCCTGGGATACTTCCGGATCATGCTGAGTGGAAAGAACAACCGCATCAAGACGGAACGGTTTGCCGTTCTCATCGTACTCTACGGTTACCTGTGTTTTTCCGTCCGGACGCAGGTAACTTAAAGTACCGTCTTTGCGGACTTTGGTCAGCTGGCGAGCCAGTTTGTGTGCCATGTAGATCGGGTATGGCATGTACTCTTCGGTCTCGTTGGTTGCGAATCCGAACATCATTCCCTGATCTCCTGCTCCAATGGCATCGATCTCCTCATCGCTCATATTGTTCTCTTTTGCTTCGAGCGCTTTGTCTACACCCATAGCGATATCGGTGGACTGTTTGTCAATTGCAGTTACAACAGCGCAGGTATCTGCGTCAAATCCGTATTTTGCACGGTCGTAGCCGATTTCGCGAACGGTATCACGTACAACCTGCTGGAAATCAATGTGTGCGTTGGATGTAATCTCGCCCATTACCATAACGTATCCTGTTGTAGTACAGGTTTCGCAAGCTACACGGCTCATCGGATCCTGCTCAAGCAGCGCATCCAGAATCGCGTCAGAAATGGCATCACAGATTTTGTCCGGATGTCCTTCGGTTACAGACTCAGAAGTAAACAGTCTTTTTTCCATTCTTTTTCTCCTTTTTTTTCTTCTCTTCTCTTTTGCTTTTCGTTCGTGGGCTTTGGCTTTCCCTGAACATTTTTCCGTAAAAAAAGATCCGCAATTTTTAGCGGACCTGAATAGTAATGTTCAAATCCCCTTATTGTTCGAAAATTTCGCTCAGGCTGGCACCTTCCCATGCAGACCAATCTGCCGGGGGTTGCCGTGGTTTCACAGATCCTATGTATCTCCACCACTCTGAATAAGAGAAAAGCAACTCAATTTTTGATTTTGTTTTTTGTTACTCTGATACACTATCGCAAAATACGCCATTCGTCAAGAGGAAATAAAAGGATTTGAGACATTTTCTTACTGTTGTCCCAAACATCCTTTCTTTTTTTCTGATTTTTCGGCTGTATCTTCTGTTATTTGTGAACAGATAAGAAAACTCTCCAAAACAGAGAGTTTTCTTATCTGCTGTATCTTTTCTTCTACTCTTCTGCTTTCATCTCGCGGACAACCTTCCGCAGCTTCAGAATCATGGACGGAGCAACAGAAAGCTCATCCACTCCCATTCGTACAAACTGCTCCGTCAATGTCAGGTCTGCACCGAGCTCCCCGCAGATTCCTGCCCATTTTCCGCATTTGTGTGCATTTTCCACCACCATGCGAATCATCCGAAGAACGGCTTCATGGTGTGGGTTGTAAAAATCATCCAGCTGCTCATTCTGACGGTCAATCGCCAGGGTATACTGCGTCAGGTCATTCGTTCCGATGCTGAAGAAATCCACCATTTCCGCCAGACGGTCGCTGATCATCACGGCTGCCGGTGTCTCGATCATAATGCCCTGCTCCGGAATTTTATACTGCACTTCCTGTGCTTTCAGCTCTTCCTCTACCTCTGCAACAATTGCGTAGATTTTTTCTACCTCTTCTGTTGATGTGATCATCGGATACATGACAGAAAGGTTTCCGTAAACGGCTGCGCGGAACAATGCGCGAAGCTGCGCTTTAAAAATTTCCGGCTGTTTCAGACAAATCCGGATTGCACGGTACCCAAGCGCCGGATTTTCTTCTTTTCCAAGATTAAAGTATTCTACCTGCTTATCTGCCCCGATATCCAGCGTACGGATAATCACTTTTTTGCCTGCCATGGTCTGCACGGCCTGTTTATATGCCTGAAACTGTTCTTCCTCCGTTGGGAAATCATTTCTTCCAAGATAGAGAAATTCACTTCGGAAAAGTCCGATTCCACCGGCATCATTTTCCATCACATAGCCAAGGTCACCAACACTGCCGATATTTGCATAGATGTTGATCTTACGGCCATCCGGTGTAATATTTTCTTTTCCTTTCAACTCCTCAAGAAGCTTCTGTTTTTCTGCTTCTTCCTGCATTCTTTTTTCGGTTTCCTTCTGCACATCCTCCTCCGGCTCAAAGATAACCTGACCTGAAAAACCGTCTACAACGGCCATCATGCCTGTTTTCAGACTGTTTAAATCCATCGGAACGCCGATTAATGCCGGAATATTCATCATTCGCGCAAGAATCGCAGTATGAGAATTGGTAGATCCATGCACAGTCACAAACGCAAGTATTTTTTCTTTGTCCATCTGTACAGTTTCACTCGGACTTAAATCGTCTGCCACTATAACAGATGGTTCCATAGAACTCAGGTCGTTATCTCCCTCGCCGCTTAAATTGCGGACCAGACGTTCGGAAATATCTTTTACATCTGCGGAACGAGCTTTCATATATTCATCATCCATAGCTGCAAACATCTCTGCAAAATTATCGCCGGTTGCTGCCGCTGCATATTCTGCATTTACCAGTTCTGTCCGGATCATGTTCTCCATTGATTCCAGATAGTCCTCATCCTCCAGCATCATCTGATGGACTTCAAAGATCGCCGCACTTGCCTCTCCAACTTCCCGGACTGCCTTGTCATACAGTCTGCCAAGCTGTTTTTTCGAAACCTCCACGGCTTCTTTCACACGTTTTACTTCTGCTTCCGAATCTTCAATCCGGGCTCTTTTAACCTGGTAATCATTTTTCTTCAGAACCGCAACCGGTCCCATAACAATTCCTTTATATACGGATTTCCCCTGAAAATACTGCATTTTTTATCCTCCGAGCGTACTTTTTACAGATTTGCTTCGAAAAACGCTTTCAGCGTCTCAATCGCTGCATCTTCGTCCTCTCCGTTTGCTGCAACGGTTACGGTATCTCCCTGCTTTACACCAAGTGACATCAGCATCATCAGCTGAGTCAGTTTTTTCGTTTTTCCATCTTTTGTGATGGTGCATTCCGATGCAAAATTTTTTGCCTCCTTTACCAGCATTCCTGCCGGTCTTGCGTGGATTCCCAGTTCATCTTTAATGGTATATTCAAATGATTTCATGCTTTTATTCTCCTTCTTCTCTGTCCATAATCCGTTCTATGTGCATAGCGAGATATCCAATTTCGATCTCCTCCATCGGAAGTTTCAGCCTCTTTTCCATCTCCTCACAGATTCGTTTCGCCGCCTGAAAGGCTTTCGGAAACTTTACGGACATGTAGTCATTCATATTTACTTTCAGTTTTTCCCCACTGACCGCTCTTGCAACCATATAGCGGATATGGTTCATCATACGGTTATACGACAACGACATCACATCGATGGTATGCCCGGTGATATGCTCCACCAAAGAAATGCTCTCCCGGACTGCTCTTGCTACTTCCATGGCCTGTGAAACATTTTCCTCCACAATTGCCGAATGAACGTGAAGTGCAAGATAGCCGATTTCATGTTCATCAATCTCGATCTGAAGCCGTTCTTTTAAAAGCTCCCCGATACAGGAAGCAACTTTATACTCTTTGTAAAACATCACACGGATATCGTCGGTGAGCGGATTGCTGATCTGCTCACCGTTCTGAATCCGCCGGACAGCAAAATCCAGATGATCTGCCATTGGAAAGACGATGGAACGGTCAATTTTTCCAAATTCCTTTTCTGCCTCGTCAAGCACGGCACTCGCCAGCTCCAGGCTGAGCGGAGAAACGCCCTGTACAATGGTTCTGGCATTTCCTCTCTCCGTCATCTCCGTCAGGGAATAAATGCGGGCATCGTCTCCCGGCTGCACACGCTGTCCCGTTTTTTTCCCAAATGCAATTCCTTTCCCCATGACCAGATATTCCCGGTTATTTTCTTCTTCCACACCAATAAATGAATTGTGGTTCAGTGTTTTTGCTATCCTGTACATTCTTCTCACCCGTTTTTAAGGCACAGCTTACGCGAGAATCTCAATCGCAAATAAAGGATCTCCTGCTTTTACCGGTCCGTCTGCCAAAAGACGGATTCTCTGGTTCTCCTCCAGCTCTGTGCAAAGAACCGGTGACGTAACCGACGGCGCATGTGTTTTCAGATATTCCAGATCCAGCTTCAGCATCGGATCACCTTTTTTCACTTTCTGACCCTCTGTTACCAGGATTTCGAAGCCTTTTCCTTCCAGTTTTACAGTGTCGATTCCCATATGAAGAAGCATAGGGATACCGGAATCTGTCTGGAAACCTATAGCATGTTTTGTATCAAAAATAAACTCAACTTCACCGTCTGCAGGTGCATATACAGTACCTTCTGTTGGTGTCACCACTGCACCGTCACCCATCATTTTTCCAGCAAATGCTTCGTCTGGAGTGGTAGATAAGTCAGCAGCCAGACCTGTGATTGGGCTTGAGATAACGATTGTCTCAACAACAGTTGCTTCTGCCGAGCTTGTGTTGGCATTTTCTGCAACGCCAGCATTTGCACCACCGTCAACATTTGTATCAACACCAACGTGTGCAGTTGCATCGACATCATTTCC
>OMDF01001602.1_pt1 | contig 10444 bp, 11 predicted proteins | sample 1673631 | NCBI WGS metagenome assembly OMDF01 (sample SAMEA103958117, study PRJEB25191) | human gut metagenome | biome: human-associated habitat [ENVO:00009003]; feature: intestine environment [ENVO:2100002]; material: feces | place: Germany | collected 2013/2015 | reverse complement strand
ATGATATAAACTAATTATGAACATCTACTTATATTCGCAGTTATATTTTTTATGATAAACTTGATCTGGAAGTTGATAGCATCTCATTCCTATCATCTCAGGGTGAGCCTCTATCAGTGGATGATTGTCGTTCTCTACAACTTCTATCATTATCGGTAGATAACCCTTGCAAGTTTTTCCACTATAAATATATTCAAAAGTATATTCATCTTGTCCAATTTGATAAGTAGTTCTACTTGTGAATTTATCGCCTTCCCATGTGTAAACATCTGTAAATATATCGCTATTTTGCATTTTTATTATCTGCTTACTTGAATTATAACTAAATGTAGCGTTTTCGATGGACATATGTTTTATAAGTCCGTTTTCAAGTGTAAATGTGGTTGCTTCTTTATCAAAACTTTCAATTACCACATTTGCTCCCCAATTGATAGTATAAGTGATGGAGTATTCATTCCAAGTACAAGTAGCAGAGGATAATCTACCATCATATCCATAAGAATATTTACTAATAGAATAGTATCCACGATCATCAACTTCTTTCAATTCTATTAGCTTCTTTTGAGTAGTAGCATTATCTTTGTCCTCTATTGGATTATTTTCATCACTACTGCAAGAAACTAAATTTATGCATAATATTACGGCTAATAAAGCCGTTCCAATTAATCTAAATGTTTTCATATTAATTAATCTGGTAGATAATCTTTCTTTTTAATCAGCTATTCTTTACATCTATTATAAGCATCATGTTCTACTTTTTTAGCTCGTTTTGCAACTTCTTCAAGTTCTTCATCCTGCATTATATCTTGTATATCTTTTAGAGAATAATCACCGCTTTCTTGTAATTTATTGATTTCATCCTCCAGCATTTCACCTTTTCTTTCGAATTCTTTCTTCAAGAATGTTATTTCTTCTTGGGATTTGGCATTATCTAATGTGTTAGTGTACTCCTCTAACAAATCAATTAGTTTATTCTTTACTTGAGCGGATTTAGGCTCACAGCTACAAAGCAATAATAGGGCACTCCATAGAATAAGTTTCTTCATAATAAAAATAGTATTAGTCTTTCCCAATTCCCTGAAGAAAGCTATTAAAAATAAAAAGGTGTGGGAACTATATCTGCCTTATCCTACATTCAGGTCTTCGCATTACCTTTGGAATGGATAAAACAATAGCCCACACCAAATTGATAATATCTAAACCTCATATAGGGATATGAAGTGGGTATATATCAAATGGTGCGGTGCTACTGCCATCATCTTCATTCCAATGTCAAAGTTGCGAAGTTTGAATGTAGAAGATAATTTCAATAACACCTTTCGTTAATAATATGTCCTTTTCAGCCTCTAACTCTTTAGGTCGCTGAAATTGCTGCAAAGTTAACGAAAGGTTTTGAATAGTCAAATTAAAGTACTGATAAATATGCTATTATATAATATATCTGATACAATATGCAGGGCTATATACAGGCTATTATAAATATTCTGATAGGTTGTGACCTACATTCTTTTCCTTTTTTGTATTGGGTATAGCAGAACAAAAACTCAAAAAAATGTTGGTAGATTCTCAGATTCTTTCCATTAAATAGAAGAATTTCTGAAAAATCTACCTGACTATTATTCAGAAACTTAAAGATTCATAAGTCTGTAAGATTTCCTCCTGCCTCAATCCCAAGTATCTTTTAGTAATAGCTACGGAACTATGATTGAACAGTTCCATCAGTTTAACTAAAGCCAGCTCAGAATTGTCGCTATTCATATTATAGACTTGCCTGCCGAAAGTTTTTCTAAGAGAATGGCACGAAAAGTTCTTAATCTTTAGCCTGTACTTCTTCTTCACCTCTTTAAGAATGATATTAATTCTCTGGACTGAATAGATCGTACCTTTCTGACTTACCAAGATAGGTGCATTGATTCCAGTTGGATTTATATGCTCATAACATTCTCTGATATGTTCCTGCAACTGCAGATTCAGCCTTATGATTCTTTGTTTTCCTGTTTTCTTTTCAATCACAGAGAACTCGTTTGTACTCAATATCTGTTTCCATCTTAAAGCCAGAATATCAGAAATTCTCAATCCGGTGAAACAGCCTAAAGCTATAAGAAGTGATATTTTATAATTTTCATCTTTAGCCAGTTTTCTGATAAGGTTCATTGCATCAGACCAGACAAGATAGTCTGCTGTTGTACTCGAATATTTAAGTGACATAATGTTCTGTTTTATAGGTAAATGAATAAAAGTGAATATTAATTTTTGCTTGAATTTCATAACTTATTGATAATCAGTAAAACATTCACTAATCCAGAAAGTGAATATAAAAAAAGGACAACTAACTGAATAGTTGCCCTTTCTTCAATAAAACTCATTTAATCAATGAACCATTTATATCTATCATCACCATGTAAAGCAGCATTAATTCCAACTGCCATTTCAGTAGCATTCAAAGAACGGTCTAAGAATGAATCAATATAGCTTGACTTGTTAGCTCCAGTTAATAAGTTGTAGAATTTCCACATATTCAAGTCATTTCCAAAGCTGCCAAAGTTTTCATCATTAATGTAGGCTTTTGCGACACTGTTTATCTGTGTATCAGTAAGTAACATTCTTGGCAGTCTCTTTTGGTAGCCACTGGGCAAACACTGATAAAGCCTCATTTTACCCAATATTTGTGCAAATTGGTGCTCGCTCATAGAAGTGTTGCTCAACTGCTGCATTAGATAAAGATATTTGGCAGGGTTGTAGTTACTGAACAATTCCAGTGCTGCACGATAAAGGTCTGTAGTGTTGCTTACCCGTAAATCATCCTTGTAACCGTTCGTAAATATGCACATGTTACAGCAAACTTGGTTTTTAAAGCCTATAGCCAAACGGAAAAGTTCTGGAACTTTCTTGCTGTACAGATTCATCTGGTTGTACGCTCTCACTCCTACGATGGAAAGATTTAGTTTATTTCCTCCTACTGTTTCATAGATAGTAGGAATGTCAATGCTGAATGCTGCCCTTTCATAGTAGATAGTCTTGTCTGATTCCAGAAGTTGATTTGCTGGTTTATGGACTGCTTCGGGGATTCTTCCCTTAATAATGTGGCTTACCCTAATATCAGCTTGCCGTACTTCTTCCCCGTTAAAGAAAGACTGTGCCGCATCCTGTATGGTTTCCACAAACTGCGCATGATTGATTGTAAGCTCATTGTCTTTAGAGAACACTGGAGTAATGCAATCATTCTTTAAATGATTCAATGTCACTTCCTGCGTATTTGCTTCAATGAAATGATTGATAGGCTTTACTGGCTCGTCCACGATAATGGTAGCTTCTTCTGCATATTCACCCAGATTCATTCTCTCACGGTTGTTTGCCATAGCTGGCATGATAACTAAATTTCTCATATTGATAAAAATTTAAACGTTTATAATCTTATTACTATATAGATGTTTAGGACTATACTGGCTATTTTACTTTTATCTATGAGAGGGGGACTAAAGGGGTTGTGCACCGTCTTTCCAGTCACTCAATAATATTGAGACTATTGACTGAACGAGAGGGGGAATTTCATATAAGACACCCCATACCCGTTTCTTTGACTTTCAGATAAACTGAATATATGAAATTCATGTATCAGACCACTTTCCTTATGTTTATGTATATATGTGGTATAGTATAAAGTATGTGTTATATAATCTGTATCAGAACTGAATTTATCTGGAATTTGTAATCTGAGAAATATGTAGCTAAAAGTTCAGCACCGCATTTCTTGTAATCTGCCAAAAGTGGGTATAATTATGCCATTACTAAATTTAATGGCTTGGTTTCAGTTTTATGTATATTTACATTTAATGCTTTAGCTATGTATTCCAAAGTAATATCTTTAGAAACTATTCTTTTGGTTAGCAGACTGCGGATTTCTTCATCGGACATATTGGCTGTTCTGTTCATAATAGCATTCAGTACAGGATTGTTTCTCTTTATTTGCCCGTTTGCAGACTTGGTAATCTCATCGTTCCGGTCTGGTGGGATAATGTCATTGTCCAGACACCAGTCATAGATAATATGATAAAGTCTGCTTGGCTGGTCAGTACCTTTAAAGTCTGGAATTATAGATTTGTTGAGAATTAGAAGTCCTTTAGGAATCATTTTTATCTGTCTTTTTTCAATGGCCGTCTCCAGATATTTATCTAATGTCTTGACATCCATTTCCAGTTTTCTGGCAAGTTCTGAATGATTGAGTTCTCCATTATAAGGTCTCTCACTTATATATTTGTTTGTTTCCTGTTTGCATACTGACTTTATAAGGAGTAGTAATCCTTTTATTTTAGTATCTATTGTTTCATTGAAGAAGCTGTTTAAGACGAAGAAATAATTTTCTTCATCCTTTTTAAAATAGTATCTGTTCGGAGATTTGATTCTGGTTTCTATCTTGTCAAATATAAAATCTGCATTTTCTATCAGTCTGGGAACAATGGATTTTACCGTACGGAACGATATTCCTGTTTTTTCGGCAATGTATTCTCTTGTAGTTTCCGTTATATTGGTCTTATAGTTGCCAAAGGATTTTATGCCAGCTATTGCCAGTACAGTTTCCAGTTTGTTGTTTCCCTTGATATTATGAATGTCTTTTGTCAGTGTTATATATGATTCCATTGTGCGCAAAGGATTGGTTGTTCATTTCTTCTAAGTATATGTTGTAAATATCTCCGTTTTTTAAGGCTTTGTTGTATCTGCCTGTTCCGCCTAAATATTGTTTCAGTTCCTTTCTTGAACCGAACAGTTTGTTGTGTGGTTTGTAAATCATCATAATATTATAAATTAGTTAGCTAATATGTGTTGGATCTGATAATGAAGTGGAGCGAATTATCTGATATGTAATGTAAGTAGTGTAGTAATGATATGTGGACGCTTTTTCCTTGGCTTATAGGACGCTTTTTCCATAAGTTATGGGACGTTTTTTCCGTACATTTTTGGAAAGATTTCTGACCTGTTTTCAGAAAGGTCTGGATGGGCTTTCTCTCGGTGTTTGCTATCTTATTCATAGCATTGGAAAGTTCCAAGTAAAATTGGTTCTAATATCTGCTATAGTGAAAATCGTCATGTTTCATTAGTTACCAAGGTTGTGACCAACATTATCTCAAATTTCTGTATTGGGTATAGAAAGACAGAAAAATGAAGTTTTGTTGGTAGCACTTAGATTAGCTCAGTAATTAATTGATAACCTCTGTTTTTACCTACCCAGCAGGGAATGGCTTGATAATAGGTATTGATAAGTTTAGGTTCTATCTTCTCTTCGGGATGAATGTTCAGTATCTTAAATATCCTCGTCAACTCATTAACTATATTCTCATTGGAATATCTATTACCAACCTTAAATGTATTCTTTATCAGTCGGATAACCTTGTTTCCTTTGCGCTGTATAAGAATCATCTTTTCTCTGATTTTTCTTTCGTTGAATTTAAGTTCTTCTATATTCTCTTTACCCAGTATCTCAAATGCTTCCACAATGAACGGGTCTATTTTACGCATATCATTGACATAATCAAGTGCATATTCAGAATAAGGGACTTCCATTTCACTGAGTTGCTGTACCATAATTCTGCGTTTCTCCTTTACCGAACGTGCCTTTCTGAATATTTTCAGTTTCTCATCATTCGGGTTATATTCACAATTGTCGAATGCAGGATTGAAGAAATGGCAGTCACCGTACCATTTAGTTACCGATTCTACAGACTGGTATCTGTTCCTGACCAGAACTTCGTTTATCTCATTATCTATAGCAAACCAGTTTTTAGTAAAATCGGGATATAGGGACTTACGGAACGGCATGGTTTCAAGAACGGCACTGAAAGCAAATCTGCTCTCCTTATTGTCAGCGCTGTTATATAAGGTCTGTACTGTCTGATAGGCGAACTCATGGGCGGATATTTCCCACTCGATCTGTTCCCTATCCTTAATGATGATTGCTGGATTCACCCTGTAGATGTGTGTGGCGGATTTTATCCCGTTACGGAACCTCCCGCAAATCTGTATGCAGTCCGTATCAATGTCAAGCATGGTATATTCAGAAATATAAGGGTCTGTCACCATTACCAAGTCTGGTTTATAAGGCAAATCCAAGTCAAATGCAGTGAAGAACCTGCCTGTGAAGAAGTTGTATTTCTTCATGGTATCTGCACTCCAGTCCTTATAGGCATTGGCAAAGGAGTATTCATTTCTGAGTTTCAGACAGCTTTTAGGTGCACAATAGACTGCTGAATCTTCCAGTATATCCAATTGCTTCATGATGGCATAGATTTCCACTACTGAATTGATGAAGAAACAGACTGTACTATCATGTTTTTTTAGATAATCGCTTATCGCTTTCTGAATGTTATAAGTATGGGTAACTGTAATATCCTGCCTGTAGTCATAGTCAGCATTCACTTCTATGGTCTCAAACTCTTTGAATCGTGGGTCACTGAATCCGATAGGAGTAGCTGAAACCAGTGCCTTCCCTTTGAAGCGGAAAAAGTCATTCATCGGTAGAACTATATCCATTCTATAGTCAACGTCTTTAATTAACTGGTGGCATTCATCCATCAGCAGGAAGAAATGGTTGTATATGTCAATACCGCATCTTGCACACGCTGTTTTTACCTTACTGAAACTTTCGGAGGTAATCATAATCTTATGCAGCGTGTTACTTGTCAGATAATTGCATATCTTATCTACTGTCACATTTTCATAGACACCCAGCAGTCTATCATATTTGTTACATTTACTTTTAATTACAGGAACATTGGGAACTATAATAATAGAGTTTCTTGGGGTATCAAGTTCTAAAGTAGTGGCACCACAGCCGGGTATCTTCTTGGAAAGAATGCAGTCAGACGGTATTTCATTCATTACGTCAGACAGGTATTGACTTTTATGTATTGTAATCATAATCCTTTGCTGTTTAGATAGTCCATAAATTCATCACTTCTCTTGATGCTAAAGTAGAGCTTGCCGAAACGGAACAATGCTCTAAGCTTTACATAGGCTTCTGTTTCCCGTAAAAAGGGGATTCTTGCAATGTTGCATTTTTGTTCGATAAGTTCTTGCAGACAGGTCAGCTGGGTGTCAGCAGTCATTCTGGAAATGTCGGACGGGAAGATACCGAAGTCTTCATAATCGCCTGTTTGCAGGTAGTTGAGAATCCAGTGCCATGTATCAGCTGTTATCATGTACTGGATGCCAGTTATTCCCTTTGTACTTACTAACGCAAACGATTCATCCAAGCGAATATCAAGAATCTTCTTCTGCATCATCAGCTTTTTTATCTGCCTATGGGTAACTTCATTGTTATGGGCTGTAAAGTATATCATTCTCACTTGGGGATTAAAAGGAGGGATGGGGAGTTCACCATCCCCCTTATTCCTGTTATGCAATATTCACATTTGCTGCCTTGAGTTGTGTGTTGGCTTGATTATCATTTGCTTGGAAGTAGAACTTAACCTTTCTGAGATAACCTAACTGGAAGACGACCTCTATAAGCTGCGTTTCATTATCTCTTAGGTTAATATTTCGCACTTGTGGTTTTAAGTCTTTTACAGCCAGGAATGAAGTAAGAAGATCATATTTGAGCCCACTGCCTTCCTCTGCATATTGATTGGTAGGGTCAAAGCTCCTAAGTTTTTCCAGATTTCCGGTCATAGCTTCCAGCATTGCGTTTAGGAATTTCTCGTTAACTCCAAACTCGTCAGAGAATGGAAAGCCAATATTCTGGATGGTGATTTTTGCGGCAAGCATGTTATCGCACTCCTTAAAACACAATTCTATCATACGTGTTTCGTCTTTAATAGAATTCTTGATTTTTTCAACTTTTGCTACATTCATTTTATATGCAATTTTGTTCTCAGTAGCAATTTTAGTAAGAGCATCTAATTTAATCATCTTTTTATGTTTATCCGCTCCTGTGGGCGGAGGTCTTAAGTTAATAACTGTGTCTGTCGGTAACTACTGAAGCTATGCGCACTTGCTCGTTTGTTCCCTTTTGACGTTGCAAAGGTCGGGATTTTCATGTCTTGTTATCAGGAATAAAAAATGATGGATTTCTATTCCCTCTTTCTCTACCGTTTCATGGAACTCTTGTCCTTTGACAGTGCAAAAATAGAAAGGATAGCATTACGTTATGGGGAATAAAAAATCCCGCTATTCTATTCCTCTTAAATAGAAATTGAATAACGAGATATATTGTAAGATAAAGATGTCAGATAGAAAACTCTGGATAGATATTGCTTATATTATGTGGGTATCTGTAGTCTTTATATTGTTTGAGAAAAGCTTTGAGTGTTTCATTTTCAATATCAGTCCATGTATCTTCTTTCATGGACAGTCTGATAAAATAGATCAATCGACTGACCAGCTCCATTTCTTTGATAGAATGGTTAGCTCCTGCTCTTCTTTTGGCTCTGATTTGTTGCTGTGTATTGAAAAAAGTAAGAAGCATTTTAGCAAAGTAAGCGATAAATGGTGAGTCTTTCAACATGGTTGGTACTTCTTCTTCCTGCCTTCTGCTTAGATATTTGAACATGTCAATATCAGCCCCGCTTAGATATTTGTTTATGGCTTCCGATATTGCCTTTATCGCCCTTATATCTTCCAGAACAACTTTCTGTTTGCCTGCCTTGAAAGTAAGAATTGCGGCATCATCTGTATGGTTGATGGCTGATTGTAGTTGTTCCAATTGTTCCAATGGGGTGGATTTCATTGTTGTGCCTTGATAGAACATGCTTTCGCAATAATCACAAACAAAGAGAATCAGTAGCCAGAATTTATCCGTATTCAGTTCAAGATAGCTAATGAGTTCTTGGATTTCACGTTCACTTATATATTGGGTATATAAATTCTGTTTACTTAATAATTCTTGGTTAAATCTGTTTTTGAATATGACCATGCAATCTGTAGCACCAAAAGGGATATTTCTTGCTTTTTCTATAGCTTCTGCTGATGCTTCACAACTGGTCACATTTATTCTATAATCATAATCGTCTAAATCTGGAATATAAATAGATTCAATTATGCCTATGTATTCCATTAGTGACAATGCGTTGTCGTTCCATTTCAGCTTATCCATATTTTCTTTTGTTAGTTATATGCGCAAATTTAATGAAAAGCTCCCACTCACAATAATTGCAAGTGGGATAATCTTTCTAAAGCAGGTTCTTCATTGCATCATCTACTTGTTCATTATCAAACTTACTTAGATATATCTGGGTAGTTTTTATATCTTGATGTCCTAACGCTTGTGATATGATTCCAATGTTTACTCCTGATTTCTTTAATATGGTAGCGAATGAATGGCGAGCAACGTATGTGGTCACTTCTGCTGTTATTCCTAATTCTTTAGCAAAGGCTCTCAATTCAGTATTTACTTGATGGCAGATTTTATGTACTCTATTACTTTTCTGCATGGGTGTTATATGTCGTTTGCGATGTAAAATAGGAAATAGATATTCTGCCTCCTGTTGATAAGTAGAATATTTTGCGATTATTGTTGAGGCTTCTTTTGATAATAGGAGATTGATATTGCCATGTGTTTTTTGTCTTTGGTAAATCAGTCTGTCCTCAACAATGTTTTGACGCGTCAAGTTAGCTATATCCACAAATGAGATTCCCCCACATAAATATGAGAAAGAAAACAGATCATGGGTAAGTTGTCTAAGTTTACTTTGATTTGTACAATCTGCATTTATAAGTTTCAGAATATCATTCTTGGATAAGGCTCTTTTAATAGTTTTGGTATTGAAATGACTTAACTTGTACTCAATGAACGGGTTCTTTTCACGTGCCACTATCTTTGCTTCTATAGCCTTATTATAGGTAGATCGTAAAGTACGGAATTGATAGCTTAAAGTTGTGTCTTTGTTCCCCTTACTCCGCATCCAGTCCTCAAACTTCTTACAGAAAGAAACATCTATGTGACTGAAAGTATAATTCAGCTTTTTACCTTTATTGAAATTGCGCAGGGTATTGTATGAGTTTAGGTAAGCATAGCTATTACCAATTCTACCTTTCTGCTTTAAATCTTCGATTAGTGACAGGTAGAATTCTTCAACCGTTTTTGCCTTGATTTCTTCTTTTTGTTCGTTTATTAATGAAGAAGCGGTAAACTCTTCACTATTGGCTTTCTTTTCTAAGATTTTTTGCTGATAATCTAATTTTGTTTTAAGGATAATCTTTTGAATTAAGTCTTTGTTAGGGTTGTTTGGCTTGGGGACATTTCGTTCAAAGTCCCAATGTTTTGCTGCAACAGATATTTTAAGGCTTTTGTAGGTGCTTTTCCCATTCTGTGCAATTCTCAACATTAAAGGGTGTTCTCCATTTGCTAAGGTTTTACTTTTGTAGCAAATCACTGAAATTGTAGCGTCCATAAGAATCTGGTTTAATTCTTGGTTTAATTGCTGGTTTAATTTCGACCATTAAACTAAAATAA
>OMDF01001598.1_pt1 | contig 10456 bp, 5 predicted proteins | sample 1673631 | NCBI WGS metagenome assembly OMDF01 (sample SAMEA103958117, study PRJEB25191) | human gut metagenome | biome: human-associated habitat [ENVO:00009003]; feature: intestine environment [ENVO:2100002]; material: feces | place: Germany | collected 2013/2015 | reverse complement strand
GCGGCGGGGGCGGGGAAATTGGGGTGTGGTACACGGGTGTACTAGGGGGTATTTTCATGAAAATTTCTGCAATGAATGAAACGGTTTGCAATCATTTGTTTCGCGACACGCCGTGGAGGGTATCGGTTAGATTAACAAAGACTGATCGCAGGGGTAACCTCGGCGTTTTTGCGAACGATTTCAAACTCCAGTTGGCAGAACGGATTAGACGCTTCGGTACTGGAGAACAAAGGTTTTACCACCTTTATATCGGGGGGGGGGGTATTTTTGTTTCAGTGATTTTCATGAATGCAAAGGTTATCATTTTGAGCCGTACCCACAAGGTGCGGGAGAGAGAAAAAGGTTGAGTGGCGTAGTTGCCACTCCTGTAGATGGCATATTGCAAAGGATGTCGTGTTAGAGTCGGAATGTCTGAGGGGGGTCTGATTCGTGCAGTTAGGGGACATGATGAAGAGATTGCTCAGAGGCGGAGCGAGGAGCTCGGCGCCACAGCATTACTCGGGAGCGCGAGTGGTATCTGCCCGCGCCTTCTCTCATGCCCGCTCCCTGACCGCCGCCGCAGTCGCAGTTGCCATGATGGCCACCGTAGCCGTCACCGCCTTCATCCCCACCTACAGCGCCAATGCCGATCAAAGCAAGGACGATGGCGCATTCGCCACGTCGAACACCATCCATATGGGCGACGGCTCTACTGACGTCAACGAGGCGGATACCGGTCTTGCCACATACGTAGGCAGAGATTTCTACGTTGGCGCGCCCACAGACGGTGAAACCGGCACTGCTGATGGCTCTATTCACGGTTCTTGGGCTGCGGAAATGGAAGGTCAGACCTTCATTCTCGGCAAGTACATGCAGCGCGCCCAAAAAGGCTTCTTCACCATCGGCACCGTAGCTTTCGGCGCACAGTACAAGCCTGCTGCTGGTAGTACTATTATCGCAGTCGAGGGTACCAACACGAATTTATCTGGTGCGAGTACCGCCCAAGCTTGGAAGTCGTCAGCAAGCGGCATCGACACGACGCAGGGCGCTGGCATCAGCGGCAATTACCAAGGCGTTGTCGGAGGCAATAAAACCACATTGTGGGGCATGCCTTCTTGTAGTAAGGTAACGTGCAGTTCCATCTACAAGTACGGCTCTGGCACCACGCCTGATAGCGATGTCACATGGAATTACGCGGACTGGAGCAATGTCAAGGACGGTCAGGGCAACACGATTGACAGCTTTGGCGACAAGTTCAAGTCCAATTCCAAGCAGCTGTCAACTCTGAAGGATACTGGCGGCGTCGAGTATGGCGATGCTCCAGCGCAGCAGAATTACGAACGCAAGAAGTATGACTGGAATAAGTATTCCGTGTATGACAACGATGATGTACATTCCGGCTATCATTGGAACACTAATCATCCTTCGTCCGAGAAGAACTTCAGCACATACAAGTTGCAGATGAGCTTCAACAGTGGTGATGAAAAGCTGATTACGTTCACTGGAGACAAGGAATCCAAGCTTCAGGTATTTACGGTTCAGGCTTCCGAGCTGAATACTGATAAGGGCATTGATTTTTGGTTCCGTAATATTCCCGAAGATGCGTCCGTTGTGATCAACGTGGTGAACGAAAATGGCCCTAGCAATGAGATTCAGATGCGTACCGGCTGGCGCTTCTGGTGGGGCGGCGCTTCGAACTATAATGACCCGGATACTGCGGGAGCGAAAGAAATTTCCAACGGTTACGTCATGGGTGGCAAGACCGGCAACAATAATCAGATTCCATATAGCGCTGACTCGAATGCCGATACCTATTCGAAGGTTTCCCAGAAGCTGATGTGGAACTTCCCCACGGCTCAGAAAGTCACCATCATGGGCGGCCGAGCCGATAATGCAACGGTGAAGAAGCTTCATGCCGATGGTACGAATTGGAGCCAGGCGAGTGTTACTTCGATTTTCAACTCTTCCGTGTCCGACGATCCTTCCGCAGCAATGCTCGGCAGCATTATGGTGCCGGACGGTAGCCTTGAATCGCATGTGACCACCAATGGTCGCGTGTATGTGGGTGACGATTTCATGATGTACAACCCCACTCAGGCGAAGCATAATGGCGGTGATATCAATTCTGCGTCCATCATCGATATGGATCAGGAACGTCACAACTTCCCGTGGAGTGGTGCACTCAACAACTCCGCATCCATCACTTGGAAGAAGGTTGCGGGCAATACCGCGACTCCGCTCGGCGGCACGACTTGGACAGTGTATGGAAATCTCCAAAATGCAATCAATAACAGCGGCGCTCTGATCACACTCACCGACAACGGCGGCAATGATTGGGATTCTGCTGACGGCACGTTGCAGGTCGATGGTCTGAAAACCAATGCAACTTACTATCTTCGCGAACAGGCGGCAGCCTCAGGATATGCGAAGAATACGAACATCTACCGCATTGATACTGCGGAAGGCGGAACCGACGCAACCACAATCGTCAAGGTGTATGACGCAAACGGTACGGAGATCACCGACAACAGCAAGAAACTGCTGACAACCGAAGGCGCCATCATCAATGAAACCGCCGGCACGGAACTCGCCTGGTCAAAGGTTGACGGCACGAGCAATAGCGGTGCCCTTGCCGGTTCCGAATGGCAGCTGACACGAACGGATACCGATCCGCAGCAAACGTGGAACATTACCGACAACACGACCACGCCTACCAGCGTTTCCCTGCTTGGTGCTGACGGCAACGCGATCGCCGACCTCACGTTGGACAAGGGCGGCGACACCGCTCCGATCACGGTGAAGGTCGATCCGAGCGATGCCAGCCAGCAGGTGAAGTGGACTGGTGCCGACGGTTATGAGAATGTGGCTCGTATTTCGTCCGCTGAAGGATCCGGCACATTCAACGTCATCGCAGTCGGCAAAGGCAGCACGACGTTCACCGTCTGCTCCGCGTCTGACAGCAAGGTGTGCAACACGCTGAACGTTACTGTCACCAACGATTCCGCAGCTTCCCTGACCCTGTACAAGGATGGCGATACGAACAAAACCAGTCTTGTCGGTCAGACCGTGTCGCTCAAGTACAATGGCACGTTGCAGTTGGCTGCGGAAGTGCAGCCTGCAAACACGGCTTTGACTTGGGAAAGCTCCAATACTGGCATTGCCACGGTCAGCGACAATGGTCTTGTTTCCGCAGTGAGCGCGGGCAATGCCGACATCACCGTAAAGGCGGGTAATCTGTCGCAAACCGTGCATATTACGGTGAAGCAGAAGTCCACTGTCGTGTATTACTATGCGACGGGTGTTCCGCAGATTCACTACGCGGTCGGCGACAACTGGAATACAAACGATGTAAACAGTGACCCTGCTATGTCTTCCATTAGCGGATGCAACGACTGGTATTCATACGAGATTGCGAATCCGGATAGCAAGGAAGTCAAGGTTACTTTCCATTTCGGCAGCGGTGACTGGGACAACAATGGTGGTTCGAATAGTAGTTATGCTTCGGGCGGCTACGTTGAGGCGATGACCATTAATAAAGGAACGCTGACAACAACGGTTCCCGCCATCAGCGATTGCAATGTTTCCACGGTTGCGGCTCGCAATATCAACGCCCACGTGTACAGCGCGGTGCTGAAGAGCGGCGAAACGGACGGTATTGCAGCAAACTTCGCGAAGCCGATCGCCGATGAGGAAACGATCTCGACGAAGGCGGACCTGGATTCCGGCGTTGGCAAGTTCCGCGTCAGCCTGGATAACGGCAAATACACGCTGAAGGAAACCAAGGCACCTACCGGATATGTGCTTTCGGAAACGACATACACGATTGTGGTTCGCGATGGACAGATTGTGACGAACGAATCGAATCTTCCGACAGACGATAAGATTCCAAACGATCGCAAGAACGGCGTTGTGGTTTGGGATAAGAAAGACACCGGTGATGACGGCTCGTCCGCAACCAACGATGATTCGTTGCTTGGAGGCACGAGTTGGACGCTGACCCAGACTCAGGCTTGGAATGCTGAAACGGCTTCCATGGTTGCTGTGTCGGGCGATGACTATACGCATACGTTGACCGACAACGGTGGCGATGGCGTGTATGCCGACAAGGATTCCACTGCCGGTAAGTTCAGGTTTGAGGGGCTTCCGTGGGGCGTGTACACGCTGAAGGAGCAGAAGCGTGACGGCTTCGCCGCCAATAACACGACGTACGCGTTTGTAATCGACGCGAATTCGGTGAGCGAAGAAATTCACCTTACGATCGTCGATAGTGCTGAGAAGTCCAATGCGACTGCGGAAACCGTGTACAACAATCGTGAAACCGGCTCCGTAACGTGGGCGAAGGTTGCGGCGGGCACAAGCACGAAGCTTTCCGGATCGCAGTGGACGCTGAAGCGTGTGAGCGTGTGGAACGGGACGGCATTCGCAGCCTTGAATTCCGCCGAAACCTGGAACATCACGGATTGCGATGCTACGTGCACTCCGGTCAACGCCGGCGATCCATATGATTCCGACGCTACCGCAGGCCAGTTCAAGTTGGCGGGCCTGAAGTGGGGCGAGTATGAACTCGTGGAAACCGTGGCTCCCGACGGATACAACCTGGACACTACCGCACACAAGTTCACCATCGGTCCAAAGGATTCGACGGTTGTGCTTGAAGCCCAGCTCGGCAATATTGAGAATCAGCCGGGGGTGGTGTTGCCGGGGACGGGCGGCGACGGGAATATGAAGACTTTGGCTACGGGATTGCTTGTGGCCATGGCATCTGTTGCGACGGCCGGACTGGCCCTGAAAGTCAGGAGGCGTCGGCAATGAACACGTCTAGAAGAGGAGGGGATGGTCCGTAAAACAAACGACCACTGCCTTCTGGGCAATAACTCAATAACTGAAAAATAATTGAAAACGTTGGAAAACAACGAAGATTTCAACAAGTTTATGGAAAAAGGAAAGAAAGGGAGAACAATGAATAAGGTTCTCAAAGGCCTCGTCGCTGTGGCAGCATCCGCAGCCATGGCCACGGCTGGCTTCGCAGGCGTTGCCAGCACCGCAATGGCAGCTGATACCCACGAGGTTACTGTTACTGTTCCGACCAGTGGCAATCTGCAGAATCACTCGTATACCGCATACCAGATTCTCACCGGTAGCCAAGCAACATCGGGTGGCGCTCTTGGTTCCACTCATTGGGGCAGCGGCATTGATGATGCTAAGTTCCTCAACGCATTGAAGGCTGATACGACCATTGGTTCTCACTTCACCGATGTGACCACTCCTGATCAGTTCGTGGCAGCACTTGGCGATACGACTCACTTCCCGAGCAACGGTGCGAACGCTAACATTGTGGCCAAGATTGCTCTGGCAAACAAGAAGGGCGACGGAACTGCTCTGCAGAGTGGTGTCAACAATCTCGCTACCGGCTACTACCTGATCGTCGACTCCACGACCGCTGGAAATCAGACTGTCTACAACCCGGCAGTGCTTGCTATCACCGACGACATCACTATCGAGGACAAGACTGATGTGCCGACCCTCGAGAAGAAGGTCAAGGAAAACGCGAAGGCTTCGACTGAAACCACGTATGGTGAGGGCTTCAACGATGTGGCCGACTATAACATCGGCGATGACGTCCCGTTCCATCTGATCGGTTCCGTGCCGGACATGAGCCAGTACGATACCTACGTGTATAAGTTCTCCGATACGCTGGGCGCGGGCTTCGATGCTCCGACGAGCGTGAAGGTCTACCTGTCTGATGACAAGGTGCTTGATGAAAACGATACTGATGTTACGGGCGACTTCACCATTACTGACCCGCTTGTCAAGTCCTTCGAGGTTTCCACCAATGACTTGAAGAAGGTCAATAAAGGGAACGTGAAGAAGAATCAGTACATCATCGTGGATTACACCGCGAAGCTGAACTCTTCCGCTCAGATTGGTCTGCCGGGTAACGAGAACGAAGCAAAGCTCACCTACTCCAACAAGCCTGACCAGTCCGGTGAGGGCGCCCCGTCTACCGCTGAAACTCCGGAAGACAAGGTCATCGTCTTCACCTACAAGCTCGACACCACCAAGGTCGACTCCAAGAATGCTGATACCAAGCTTCAGGGCGCTGAGTTCAAGCTTAAGAACTCCGAGGGTAAGTACGCTGTTGTCAACGACGGCAAGGTCACTTCTTGGAACGATGAAGGCACCACGCTGACTTCTGACGCACAAGGTCTGTTCTCTGTTACCGGTCTGGACGCTGGTACCTATTACCTCCACGAAACCAAGGCTCCTGCAGGCTACAACCTGCCAGCCAGTGACTTCAAGGTTGAGATTACCGCAGCCACTGTTAATGGCCAGAACTGGAGCGGAACCGCAGATGAGGCTCTGACCGCTCTTCAGGTCACGGTTGATGGCGGCACCGCGATCAAAGGCGATATTCGGAACGGCAATGTCGCAATCAACATCGTCAACACTCAGGGTTCCTCGCTGCCGTCCACCGGTGGCATGGGCACGGTGATGCTGTATGTGGCTGGCGTGGCAGTGCTCGTGCTCGCTGGCGCAACCCTGGTCATGGCACTGCGTCGCCGCAACGCCTGATTCAACGGATCACAGTCAACATAACTGAAAATAACTACACATGAAACCGCTGTTGCCATGCACTTACCTCCGCATGGCAACAGCGGAATCATCACAATCAACATAATTTAAAAATAATTGAACAATAACTGAACCCACATATGTCAGGCTGGATTGCCTCAAATCCCTTGTAAACTGCCTAAACTAACGAGAATTCAGCCTGACTCCCTAATTTTTCCAAGTCGCAAGTTGGGGGCGACTTGATATTTCTAGCTTTCACAGAAAGAACCACAGAAGAGGGGCTGGCAATGAAGGAACACACGATCGCAAGCCGCATCGTCGCAACATGCTGCGCAGCTGCCGTCGCATGTGCCGCCGCAATCTGTGCACTCACCACTCGCGATGCGGTTGCGGCGCCAACAGACTCTGCCAGCGGCAGCATCGCCATTACGTATCAACGCAAAAGCAATGACGGGGCTGACTCTAATGCGGGAGGCGCTTCCGGTTCTGGAACCGCTGGAACGGGCGAGTTCGCCATTCCGGGAGCAACCTTCCGCCTATACAAAGTCGGGCAAGTCTCGTCCGGCGCAAACTTCGAACCCGTCGCACCATTCACCGACTCCACCGCATACCCGATCGACTGGTCGAAAGTAACCGGATATGACGCGCAAGTGTACCGCGACGTGGCCAACACGCTCGCCGGACTCATCGCGGCGAACGGGGCAAGCGAATCCGCAGCCGTGGACTCGGGCGAAACCGACAAAGCCGGGCGACTCACGTTCGCCGGCGTGGAAGACGGGCTGTATCTGGTCGTGTCCGATAGCGTGAAAGTCGAAGGCGCTGCTGGCGCGGCTGCTGTTGGCGGAACGGCCGACGAAGACTCCTACTGGCAGTGCGCTTCCGCCAACATGCTCGTCGCCATGCCGCAAGACGGCGTCTCCAACGGATCACGCGAACTCGCCATCGAACCAAAAACCGAATGCTCCACCCAACTCAAGCCGACTCTGGAACGCACCGTGCGCAAAGTGTGGAACGATCGCAATGACTCCGACGGCAAGCGCCCCGAAGCCATCACCGTGAAATTATTGCGTGACGGCGTGGTATTCGAAGAAGTGAAACTCAACGAGTCCAACAAGTGGGCACATTCGTGGACGGGACTTTCCTCCGCACACCAGTGGGCGGTGGTCGAAGCTTCCGTACCCAGCGGGTACACCACCCTCTCTGACGTGGAAGGCGACACCACCACCATCACCAACACGCACACACCACCCGAAACCCCGCCCGCACACACCGGCTCGGCAGTGCAGAGCGTGGCCTGGATGGCAGCCGCCATCTGCGCCGCAGCATTGGTACTCTTAGGCGTAGTGAGGATCGCGAGAAAGCGGGAAGGCGAACAGTAGCGTGAAACGGCGGCGGAGCGGAAACAGCGAATCGGGAGAACCGAGCACTGAAGCGCGCCGTGAAACTGCTGAAGCGCGCCGTAAGATTGCCGGGGATTCCGCGGATATTGCCGGCTCTTCCGACTTTGCCGGATTCTCAGAATTCGCTGAATTTTCGGAAAGCACGGAAGGCATGGAAAGTGCGGAAGGTTCTGCGGAAGGCGCGGAAAGTGCGAAATCGGAATCTTTGAAATCTGTAAAATCTTCGGAACAATCGAAGAAACCGAAGAAAAAGTCGAACGCGCTGCTCGACGTATTAATCGCAATATCCGCAATATTCATGATCGGCGCGATCTGCCTCATCGCATACCCAACATTCAGCGACTGGTGGAACCGCATGCACCAGTCGTACGCCGTGGCAAGCTACGTGGAACAAACCGAAGATCTCTCCGGCGAAGAAAAACAGCAAATGCTCGACGCGGCGCACGCCTACAACGAGGCGCTCGCGGCGAACGGCGACCGCTGGCACCTGACCGACGAGCAGAAGCAAACATACGAAAACACGCTCGACATAACCGGTACCGGCATCATGGGATACGTGACCATACCGCGCATCAAAGTGAAACTGCCCGTCTACCATGGCACCAGCGAAGGCGTGCTGCAAATCGCGGCAGGGCATTTGGCGGGAACGTCACTGCCCGTAGGCGGCGAAACCACGCATGCGGTGATTTCCGGGCATACCGGATTGCCCAGCGCGAAACTGCTCACCGGTCTCGACGAACTGCAAAAAGGCGACACGTTCGCATTCCACGTGCTCGACGAAACCTACACGTACCAGGTTGACCAAATTTCCGTAGTGCTGCCGAGCGACATCAGCAAACTCAACATCGAATCCGGCAAAGACTACGCGACGCTGATCACATGCACGCCATACGGGGTGAACTCGCACAGGCTGCTCGTGCGCGGGCATCGCATACCGAACCCGAAAGTGCCGGACGCGACCACGTACGACGAGCCGGGGTATATGACGGCTGTGGCGGCTCTTGTGATTGGGCTGCTCGTGTCGATCATTGGATTCGCGTGCGTATGGCTGGCACGGCTGTGGCGGCGCGGGCGCATCGTGAAAGCCGATCGCGTGGCTGCCGGGCGCCACTCGTCCGGCAGGCGGGCGTAGTTTCTCTTCTTCCTTCTCGTATTCTGCCGGTCTTGCGACGCTGCGATGTGCGGGAATGTACTATCGCAACTATCGCAATTATCGCAAGAAGGAAGAAATGCGATGGTAGGGGAGAGATGAAGAAATCGGATATTTCCAATATTTCGAATGCTGAAAGTGTTGAACGCGCTGAAGAAAGTGTGCGATCGAGTGTGCAGCTGAGCGGGAAATTCGGCGGGAAAGCGGATCGGCTATTTGGCGCGGATCCTGCGGGACTCGACGAATCCGCGCGAGGCATTGTAGTGCTGGTGATCGTCGGCGTGGCAGTAGGACTGCTGTCAGGCATGTTCGGCATCGGCGGCGGCACGGTGATCGTGCCTGCGCTGGTATGGCTCGGCTTGACGCAACGCAATGCGGCGGCGACGTCAATGCTTGCGATCGTACCGACCTCGATTTCCGGCGTCATTTCGTACGCGACTTGCGGAAACGTGGACTGGCTCGCCGCGCTGCTGCTGTTTGGCGGCATGTTCGTAGGCGGGCAGATTGGCAGTTGGTTGCTTTCGCGCTTGCCGGAACTCGTATTGCGATGGATTTTCGTAGTGTTCCTCGTGTTTGTGGTGGCGAACCAGATAAGTTTCGTGCCGTCGCGAGACCAGCACATTACGATGAGCGTGCTGACCGGAGTTTGCCTGGTGCTGCTGGGCGTGGTGATTGGCATATTGGCGGGACTGCTGGGGATTGGCGGCGGGGCGCTCGCCGTGCCCGCACTGTCGATGCTGTTCAACGCTTCCGATCTGATTGCGCGAGGCACGTCGCTGCTGGCCATGTTCCCGAACTCGATCACGACGAGCGTGGCAAACCTGAAACGAAGGCTGGTGCATGTGAAGGCCGCGCTGATTATTGGCTTGGTGGCTGCCGTTACCGCGCCATTCGGTACGTGGATAGCGGGCGCGGTCTCGCCCCGCGTCGGATCGATTCTGTTCGCCTGCTACCTGTGCGTGCTCCTGATTCGCAGCCTCTTCGTAGCCGTCAAGGCCACTCGTTCCGCCCGCGCCTCTTCCTGACGCGCCGCGCCCCTGCCTGACCGTTTGCCCTTCATGCGACAAAAGCATGAGTCATAATTCAGTATTTAGGGGGTATTGGGAATGATGGTTGACGGAAAGAGGATTTGAGATAAGTGTTCACTTTGTGAAGACGAGAGTTCACGTTTTGTTCGTCCAAAACGCCTCGGAAGTTGGTTTGCGAAACCTGGCGTGGAGATTGCAATACAGCACAGGCTGAAGAAAGAAGAAAAAAGATGAGCAATCGAAAGGCTCTCAAAGGAGCGATTGCAGCAATCGCTTCCGTTGCAACGCTCGGCGCGCTTGCGGCACCGGCGCTCGCCAACGAAACT
>OMDF01001595.1_pt1 | contig 10460 bp, 11 predicted proteins | sample 1673631 | NCBI WGS metagenome assembly OMDF01 (sample SAMEA103958117, study PRJEB25191) | human gut metagenome | biome: human-associated habitat [ENVO:00009003]; feature: intestine environment [ENVO:2100002]; material: feces | place: Germany | collected 2013/2015 | reverse complement strand
ATAAATCTTTTAATATTTCTTTATCTTTATGAAAATTAGAGTTAATTAAAAAATTATAATTTCTCTTTTTTTTATCAGAAATACTAATATTATAAGTATGTTCACCATTTCGTAATTTATATTTTTCATCTATTTTATACTCTTCATTATTTACTGTATAAGTATATTTATAATGATATTCTTTTAGAAAAAACATTACTGCTAACTGATAAATAACACATAACAATAATAATATTGTGACCAACTGTCCTACTTTTTTCATACAACCACCTATTATAATTATAAGAAAAACAATCATTTTTAGCAAGTAAAATAAGTATTAAAAAAACATGGATTACTCCATGTTTTCACTATGATTACAATTATCGCTAGTAGAAAACCTTTGCTTCATTTTCATCATGTAATCAGATATTTTTGAATATATCTCAGGTAACGCATCATTAGATATATCAGATAAAATAACTAATTCTTTAACTGTATCAATTATTACTTTTCCCCAAATAATTCCACCCAATATTTTTAAATCATTAAATAAATCGGGTGTAATGGAGTCAAGAAAATATCCAAATACTACTCTTTTTCTACCTATCAATATTCTTTCATTAGTAAGCGCTACTACAGCACTACCAAATATATTAAACGGGTTATTATTTTTTTGTGCTATAAAAGCATAAACAACATATTCACCAGGATTAAGATGTTTCTCTACTATGCTCGCATTTTTTCTATATCTCCATCCTATAGTTAAAGGATATTTATTTTTAAATCTAGCTACATGTTGATAAACATTTAATCTTTCTTCCTCCATATAGCCACCTCTATTTCTTTATTAAATCATATTTTTCAAACATTGATACTAAATCAGCAATACTCGTTTCACCTGACGCTTTATCTTTAACATCGCCATCTTTTACAACAAGTGTTAATGGTGTACCCCAACCTTCACTAAAGTATTCATTAGAAGATTGTAATTTAGAAATACCATCATCATCTAAATCATCAGTATTTAAATAATTAACTTTTACACCATATTTATATACTAAATGTTCCATAATTGGTTTTTGAATTACGCAGTGAGAACATGTAGGTCTTCCGATATAAATAACTGAAGCTTCACTTCCCTTAAGTAATTCTAAGTATTGATCAATTCCAATAGATGTTAAATCAGCTTTTTCACTATCTTTAATACTATTACTTTCTTCTTCAACACTACTAGCTGAAGATGAGCTTCCATTTCCTTTATTATAACTTCCACTAGAAGAAGTTACAACCATACTAATAATGATTGCTACTACTAAACAAATAACAACGACAATAGTCATTCTATTTGTACTATCATTATTTTTATTAACTGATGTAGCATTATCTTTAGAGTCATCTACTGTTTTTACTTCTTCAACTTGAACAACCTTTTTTTCTACTTTTTTTTCTATTGCCTTTTCCTTATTTTCTACTGGAACTTTCTTCTTAGAAACTACATTTGCATTTTTAGTAGCAGTAGCCTTCTTTGATGTATTAGTCTTCTTTGCAGTAGCAGTTGTCTTTTTTACAGTACTACTCTTTTTAGCACCTGTATTTGTTGTCTTCTTTTTAGTAGTATCTTTCTTTGGTGTATTATTTTTCTTACTTGCAGTATTACTACTTGCATTTGTACTTTTTTTCTTTGTATTAGCCATATTAACTCTTCCTTTCAATAATAAAATTATAACATATTTTCTAGCTATTTCACTACTTTTAAGCAATTTTTCTCGTTTTTTTCGCTAAAAATAACTAAATTTATATATAATGTCGAATAAATATAAGAATTATTTGATAGAAAAAACATAATTTTTAACTAGGAGGCAATATGAAAGTTGGAATAATTAAAGGTCTTTTATACTATTATGATGAAGTACTTTGGATGAGTTTTTTTGAAAATTTAGGAGTCAAAACAATTACTAATAAAGAAGTAACTAAAGAAACCATAAAAAAAGGAACTAGCATGGCTCCCGATGAAACTTGCCTATCTTTAAAAATATTTATTGGCGAGGTTATGGAATTAAAAGATAAATGTAATGCTATTTTTATTCCACGTCTTTTTTCAATAAAAGAACATGAACAAGTCTGTACAAACTTTAATGCTTTATATGACTTAATTCATAACCTTTTTCCAGAAGTTCCCCTTATCACTAGCAATATAGACTTACAAAAACATAAAACAGAAATGAAAGCCTATATAAATATTGGAAAACAACTAGGTTATTCCGTAATAGCAACAGTCACTGCCTATTTAAAGGCTCTAGATAAAGATAAAAAAATCAGAGAAAAAAATTTCTTAGCTCAAACAGAAAAACTAAAATCTCCTTCTAAAAAAATATTACTAGCTGGTCATCCATATATTTTATATGAAAATATTTTAACGAAAGAAATTAAAAAAATCATAAAGGATAATGGTTTTGAAATTATTTATAGCAATATTTTACCAGAAGAATTGGTTGATATAGAATGTAGTAAAATTTCTAAAACTGTTCACTGGACTCATAGTAAAAAACTCCTAGCGGGAATTTCATACTATAATAGTAGAGTTGATGGTATCATCCTTCTTTCCTGTTTTCCATGCGGACCAGATTCCTTAACCAATGAACTCGTAAAAAGAAAAGTTAACAAACCTCTTTTAAAATTAATTTTAGAAAATGAAAGCAATACAGGTCTAATTACAAGACTAGAAGCATTCTTTGATATAGTGAAGGTGAAAATATGAGCAAAACAATAATAAGTTTTCCAAAACTTGGAGACTATAACATTCCCCTAAATTTTTTATTTAAGCATACAACCAATTGTAAAATAATTAATTCTCCCGAAATAACAAAGAAAACGATAGAATTAGGTAGCAAATACTCTCCTAGCGATGCTTGCCTACCCTTTAAATACACACTTGGTAACTTCATCGAATCTCTAGATATGGGAGCGAACGTCCTAATACAAGCCGGTGGTGGATGTAGATATCGTTATTATGGAGAAGTCCAAGAACAAATTTTAAAAGATTTAGGATATAATTTTGATTTATATCAGTTAAGTAATAGTGACAAGAGAAGTATTAAAGAAATATATGAATTATTTAAAAAACTAAATTCTACTCTTCCATATAAACGCTTTATTTATTATGGTTATTTGACTTTAAAAATGATCTATTATATGGATAAAATAGATGAATATATTAGAAAAAATATCGGTTTTGAAACCAAGAAAAATAGTTTTATTGTAATGAAGAAAAGAATGCTCCGTGAGTTTTCTAAATGTCAAAATCTAAGACAATTAAAAAAGTCATATTTCAAATACAAACGTCTTTTCAAAAAAATAGAAACTAAAAAAGAAAATGTTTTAAGAATTGGCATTATTGGAGAATTATATACCGCCATGGAACCATCAAGTACTTATAATCTCGAATATAAATTAGCTCAAAATAATATTGAAATAAAACGGTTTACTAACCTCTCTTACTTAATATGGGGAAAAATTATAAATGAAAGAAAAATGTATAAAACAACTAAACGTTATTGCAAATACAATTTAGGTGCTGATGGATTAGATAATGTCTATAGAACAATATATTTAAGTAAGAAAAAATATGATGGTATCATTCATACCAAACCTTTTGGTTGTACTCCAGAAATTACGGCCATTCCAATTATTCAAAATGTCTGTAGAGACTATGATATGCCTATCCTCTTTTTTTCTTTTGATGAGGAACAAGAAGATGGCGGAGTTAACACTAGATTAGAGGCATTTTATGATGTTCTACGTTACAGAAAGGAGAAAAAATGAAAAAAGGATATTTAGGAATTGACATTGGTTCAATATCTACAAAAGCAGTTCTTTTAGATGAAGATGATAATATTATTTCTAGTTGTTATTTATGGACCAAAGGAAGTCCCATTAACGCAGTAAAAAACGTTTTAAAAGAAATCTTAAAAGATAGCAAAGATATAAAAATAGTCGGTGTTGGTACAACTGGTTCTGCCAGAAGATTAATTGGTAGTATTTTAAATGCCAATGTCATAAAAAATGAAATCACAGCTCACGCTATTGGTACAAGTCACTATTATAAAGATGTTCGAACTATTATTGAAATAGGTGGTCAAGATTCTAAAATTATTTTATTAGAAAACGGATTAGTAACAGACTACGCTATGAATACTCTTTGTGCAGCTGGCACAGGTGCCTTTCTATCTAGTCAAGCAAAAAGACTTGGCATAAAAGTAGAAGATATGGGAAAAATCGCATTATTAAGTAAATCTCCCGCTAAACTAGCAGCCCGTTGTACTGTTTTTGCAGAAAGTGATTTAGTTCACAAAGCCCAAATTGGCTATACCAAGGAAGATCTAGTTGCCGGTCTTTGTAATAGTGTTGCAAGTAATTATATTCATAATGTCGCCAAAGGGAAAAAAATATATAACCCTATAATCTTCCAAGGTGGTGTTAGTAAAAACATAGGGGTCAAAAAAGCCTTTGAAGACATTCTCCAAACCGAAATAACAACTAGTGATAAAGGTCATTTAATGGGTGCAATTGGTATTGCCCTACTTTCAAAGTTAGAATCAGAAAGAAAATATTCATTTGATCTAAATAATTTTTCTTATACTACTAGTAGCGTAAACTGTGAAGGATGTCCAAATAACTGTGAAATAATTCTAATAAAAAATAAAGATAAGGTAATAGATGGTTGGGGTAATAGATGTCAAAAAGGAGAAAAATTAATAAATTAAAAAGGATATTCGATTGAGAAATCACATATCCTTTTTATTTTGTCTTCTTATTAACCTTTTCCAAACTTATATTATGTTTAATAGCGTAATTTGATACATCTCTAAAATTATCATCATAAGGATAGGTCTGTTGTCCAAAATGAAGCCACATCTCTGACCAAGAGTCACCTTCAACTAACAATTTTTGAACTAATTCATTTCTCAAACTTTCATTATCTTTTTGTTTTTCTAATTCAACACAACCTTCTTCATCATATAACTTACACTGTAAATCACATTCTAACTTATCACACTGATAAGCAAACATAGCCTCCTTAGTTTGATGAGCATCAAACTCTAAAAATAACTCTTCTATCTGTTTACCATCTATTAATCCTCTTAATATATTAGCAACAGCTTCATGCTCTTGCTTTTCCTTTTCTTCATGAGAAATTTGAAATTGAGTCAAATCTCCAATTATAGTCTCTCCTAACTCATGAATAGCTAACATAAATAACGTTTTTTTAATATCAATATCATATTCATATTCTGATTTCATCGCAATCGCAAGCATTTGAACTCCAAAAATATGTTCAGCAACACTTTCTAGTCTTTCTCTTTCCACATTCCAAACCTTCCAACCGGTTCTGATAACATTTTTAAGTTTATTACATAACACATAATATTTTATAACATTTTCTTCTCTTGACATAATATCTCCTTGTTTAATATTTATTCCAAATGTTATCAATCAATGCCTTCTTTTTTATTTTTTCAATTTCTTGAACATTAGAAAAAGAATTATTAAAATTATAACACTCTTCTAAAACGTCTTCCATTTGTCCAAATTTTACAATAGCACTCTCTTCTTTTCCTTCTTTATATAAAGCTATAATAGGTTTGATATAATGCTCAAGTAAGCTAATTGCTAAAGATTTGTCACGCGTTTTTTTATAATCTTTTTCTATATTATACGCAATCATAGGTCCTATTGTATCATAACGAAACATTATCTTTCTATAAGACTCATTCTTATCTAAAACATCTCTTCTAAACTCTCTAATATCTTCTAATATTTCATGATGTTTTCTACTGCCTAAAATATGAAAAACAGCTGTTGGAATATAACTTCCACTATAAAATTTACAGTCTGTGTAATATCCTAGCTTATCATTTCTTTTTATACAAAATCCATCATATTTACCAAAGACACAATTAAAACAATTTTTTACTTTAAAATTACTTATCAAGAAATCACCTCACTGTCAAAGTATTATAACATGCACAAAAATAATTGTAAATTAAAAGGTATCTCATGGATACCATTTCTTATTTCTTTGACTCTAAATACTCATCATAAGTCATATATCTATCTAATATTGAACCATCATCTTTAATTTCTATTATCCTATTAGTAACAGTACTATTAAGTTCATGGTCACGACTTGTTAAAAGAATACTACCCGTAAAATTAACAAGTCCTTTATTTAAAGCTGTAATACTTTCCAAATCTAAATGGTTAGTAGGTTCATCTAAAACTAAGAAGTTAGGATTTTCAAGCATACACTTACTAAGCATACAGCGTGCCTTTTCTCCACCAGATAATACATCAACTTTTTTAAATACATCATCCCCAGAAAACAACATTCTTCCTAAAAATCCTCTAAGTACTGTTTCATCTTCTATATCATAAAAAGAGCCAATCCATTCCATTATATTTTTATTATTATCTTTAAAATAAGCACTATTATCTTGAGGTAAATAACTAGGCACTATAGTTTTGCCCCATTCATAGCTACCTTTATATTCTCTATCAATTCCCATAATAATATTAAATAAGGCTGTCTTAGGTAAATCATCATCCGCTACAATATTAATCTTATCACCCTTAAGAACTGTAAAACTAACTTTATTAAGTATTTTCTTACCATCTACTTCTTTGGTTAAATTAGTTACTTTTAATATTTCTTTTCCTACTGGTTTTTCTATTTTAAAATCTATGAATGGATACTTTCTAGATGAAGGAACAATTTCATCTAGTTGAATTTTTTCTAACATTTTCTTTCGAGAAGTAGCTTGTTTACTCTTTGAAGCGTTAGCACTAAAACGCGCTATGAAATCTTGTAACTCTTTAATTTTATCTTCCTTCTTTTTATTAGCTTCCTTCATCTGTTTCAATGCCAACTGACTAGACTCATACCAGAAATCATAATTTCCAATATATAGTTTAATTTTATTATAATCAAGATCAGCTATATGTGTACAAACTTTATTTAAGAAATGTCTATCATGTGATACTACTATGACAGTATTATTAAAGTTAATCAAAAACTCTTCTAACCAACTAATTGCCTCAACATCAAGTGAGTTTGTAGGTTCATCCAACAATAAGACATCTGGATTACCAAATAAAGCTTGGGCAAGCAATACTTTTACACGAAGCTTAACAGGAATTTCTTTCATTAACATATAGTGATATCCTTCTTTAACCCCTAAACTATTTAATATAGTTGCAGCATCACTTTCAGCTTCCCAACCATTAAGATCCATAAACTCACCTTCTAATTCGGCAAGTCGCATACCATCTTCATCACTAAATTCAGTTTGGCTATATAATTTGTTTTTCTCCTCCATTATTTTCCATAATCTATCATTCCCCATAATAACAGTGTTTATAACACTTTCTTCATCATACATATAATGATCTTGCTTCAAAAATGAAAGGCGTTCTCCCTTACCTAAAATAACCTCACCAGTAGTAGTTTCAATTTCTTTTGATAATATTTTTAAGAAAGTAGACTTTCCTGCTCCATTAGCTCCGATAAGTCCATAACAATTACCATCAGTAAATTTAATATTTACATCTTCAAACAAAACTCTTTTTCCAAATCTTAAACTAACATTATTAACTTGTAACATAAGTGCCTCCTAACTTTTTATAGTTTAACATATTAAGAATGGAATAACAAGAAAAAAGTATATACTACAAGTATATACCATTATAATATTTAAACTATTTTACTAAAACATTTGCCGATGCAGAAGATGCTATTAACATATTTTCTATATTTGTTTTATCTGTATTACTACTAACATAAATTTTTGCTCCGTTGACATTATTAAATACTGAAGAACTATTAGTTAATTTAGAAGTATCAATTCCTCTAAAGTCTACTGTTTCAAGAACTGAGCAAGAATTAAACATAGCTATAATATCTGTTAGTTTAGGAGCAACTATATTACTCATATTTATTGTTTTTAATTTATTTAAATTATAAAACATAGCTTGTGCCTTTGTTAAAGATGAGAAATTTACTCCGCTTAAATTAATAGATTCAAGGGCTGTATTGCCTACTGCAAAATCACTTGAAATATCTGTTACGCTTGAAAAGTCAGCTCCACTCAAATTTAGAGTCTTTACTGCTGAAGCACCACCTAACAAACCATACAATGTTGTAACACTACTAAATTTTGTCTTACTTAAATTAACACTTAAAAGATTAGAAGCGCCATTAAAAATTTCTCCAATAACACTCATTGTATGAAAATCTAGTCCACTAAAATCAACAGATGAACAGATGATAATCCATAAAAAGCATTAGAAAATGAAGTAACATTACTCGTATTAAAATTTTTAATATCAAGAGATGTTAACGATGAACAGTTATAAAAAATAGAATTCATATCTCCTACACTACTCGTATCAAAACTACTAACATCAACATTTTTTAAAGCATAGCAGTTAGCAAACATAGCTGACATAACCAACACTTATACATAAAATAATTAAACATACATACACTACTACTTTTTTATTTTTATTCTTCATAATACTAATACCTTCCTACTATATCAAATTATAATATTCAAAGGCTATAATAGTCAATATAATAAAAAAAGAAACCAACCAATATGATTAGTTCCACTAAATTTTTTATAACTCATCTATTGTCTTAATACCTAATATACTTAAAGCATTAGTCAATACTTTAGCAGTACTCTTTAATAATCTTATTCTTGAAGATTTTAGTACAACATCAACTTCATTTGATATATTAACTTGTTCATAGAACTTTGAAAATAAACCTGCAATTCCAAAAATATATTTAGTTAAATGAGCTGGTTCATTTGATGTTAACAATTCATCTATTACTTCAGGAAATAAAGATAATTCTTTAACTAATTTATTTTCTATTTCATTATTAAATTTAATTTCTTCTGTTAATTCAATATTATTATTCTTTAATATAGAATTAATTCTTACCAAACTATATAGGATATACATTCCAGATTCCCCTACAAAACTAGTTGCATTTTCTAAATTAAAGTTAACTATTTTATTCTTTGAAACATTTAACATTGTAAATTTAATACAAGCATTTACTAATATATTTAACTTATCCACAGATATTTCACTATTTCGTTTGTTAAATTCATTTATCAAAGTGTTCTTTACGGCCTTCATAAAGTCAGTAACTAAAACAACAGTACCAGCAGAAGTAGACATCTTGTCACCATCTAATAAAACATATGAGTATGAAATAAGTTTTGGAGCCTTATATCCCAAGATATCTAATACTGCACTAATCTGTTTCATATAAACTTCTTGATCTTCACCTAAAACAATAAAATTATTTTTTGGATTAAGTTCTATTTTATGAATTGTATAAGCAATATCTCTCATAGGATATAGTGATGTTTTATTAGAACGAGTTAATACTAACACTGGTTCTCTAGTTGGTATATCATATCCGGATAAATCTACATATAGTCTTCCTAACTCATCCTCATGTAACCTACCCGTTTTATCTAGTCTCTTTAATATATTATCTAAATAGTTATTATAAACAAAATCAGATTCATGTGTAAATACATCAAAATGAATATCTAAAGTATCAAATATTTGTAATTGTCTTTCAACACATATATCAGTGATTTCTTTAAACTTTTGTACCATCTCAGTGTTACCACTTTCTACTTGTTGAAGATAATAAAATGCCTTCTGATCTATACTTTCATCTTCTTTCGCCCTATTACTAATTTTTACATATGTATCTAAAATAGATGAAAAATTACCATCTTTTAATCCATACTCTTCTATTCCGATAACCAGAAGAGCAATTTTTTTACCAATATCATTAATAAAATAATGTCTTTCAACCTCATATCCTGTAAACCCATATAAATTACTCATGAAGTCTCCAATTAAACTATTTCTACATCTTCCAATATGAGGTTCAGCATTAGGATTAATAGAAGTATGCTCTATAAGTAAAGCTTCATTATTTCCTTGGTTTAGAGAACCATAATGATCATTTATTTCTATATCTTTGATTACTTCCGCATTAAACTTTTCATAATTTAAATAAAAGTTAATATATGGTCCCATCACTTTAATTAACGAAAAGTTATTTTCTTCATCATTAAATTTTTCTCTAATTAGGTTTGCTATTTCTATAGGATTTGAATACTCTTCATTTCTTAAATTAGCACACTGAATACTATAATCTCCCATATTATCTTTTGGAGGTATCTCTATTTTTATTTTATCCTCATCCACTTTAAGTATTTCTAAAATATGTTTCTTTATATATTCTTTCACCTTTACATCACCCTATTAATATTATTAAGGTGCAACACTTCTTACTGCACCAATTGCCAATAGTTAGATTATATCATATTTTTACATCTTCTAACAATATTTTTATATGTATTTATACTCTATAAAAGAAAAAA
>OMDF01001592.1_pt1 | contig 10486 bp, 8 predicted proteins | sample 1673631 | NCBI WGS metagenome assembly OMDF01 (sample SAMEA103958117, study PRJEB25191) | human gut metagenome | biome: human-associated habitat [ENVO:00009003]; feature: intestine environment [ENVO:2100002]; material: feces | place: Germany | collected 2013/2015 | reverse complement strand
GAGCGGAGGGAACGCATTGTCAGGAGCCGTATCGGGAAGCGTGAACGAATTTGCCCTGGCGTATATGGAAAAAACAAAAGGAAGAAACTGGATGGATACCCACCCCGATACCGTACAAGCCATCAGCACCGCCTTGGGAGCCGTCGCAGGAAGCCTGACAGGAGACAGAAATACAGGAGCCTATACGGCACAGATGGGGACGAAGTGGAATGAGTTGGAAGAAATTAGAGAAGTTGATAATTTAAATGAAGCGCAAGATATTATGAATGAAAATGTAAATGAAGAAAAGGAGGCAAGTAGAACGTCTGAATCTGACTTCATGCAAGAATATCCGGATTTGAGTAATGAAATATTTAAGAACCATAGAGATATTGCGAACTCCGCGGGGCAATTTATAGGCGGTTCAATGGGTGCAGAAGTAGCAGCAGACCTATTAAGGCATGCCTTATATGGAAATGGTTCGCCTGTTTCAGCTGATAGTCAGTTAGGGCAAAAAATTAGTTCTGATTTGAATAACTCTGCTATTCTTAGGGCTGCTATACAATCTTATGGAATGAAATTAAAAGTTGGTGAAACTAAGTATATTTACGGGTCTGTTAATTTGCAAATTTTTGATGAATATAATAATCCTCCTACCGAAAATGGACGGTTGGGGTATGGGAAGGTAAAGTTAGGACTACAAATTACAAGGAATGAAAATAGTATAGATTATTATGGACAGGCCAGCGATGCATATAATTTTGAGTGGCATGATGTCAATTCCAATTTAGAAAAGATGAAAGAGGATTCTTCTTGGGATCAATTTGGGAAACTAATAATTGATGCCATAAATAACGGGGCAGCAGGATATCAAGAAATTGGCGCGATACAGGCTTTTGACTGGAGTGCAAATCTTGATGGAACAATAGGGTTAGAATAAGGAGGAACATTGTGAAAAAGAAAATATTCCTTGCGTGTTTGGCCTTTTGTTTATACAATGCTTTTCTTATGGGAATTCATATGGTTATGATTCTATCGGAACCTACTATTTGGAGTCCAGCGGTAAGAACTGTATTTGGACATGCATCTCGCATACAAATAGTAGAAAGAAATAGGAATTTGCTTTATTTGGAATTATGTGATAATAGACCGGAAGATAAAATAAAAATGAAATCAACGATTCTAGATAGGGATGTATATGAAAAAGAAAGCGAAACGGATATATTTTACAGAGATAAAGTGTTCTATTCTTATGGTAGTGCCGGATTTTATACGATTTATGCGAATCCATTTAGGATAAAGGTATATAGGAATCCGTCTCAGCCATTAGAGGAGAAACAAGAGATAGATAGATCCTTAGCGAAGTATAACAGTGATGAGATACAAGTAATTTCATCACTGTCAGATCTTACTTCAGAAGAGCGGCAGGCATATGAGAAGTTGAGAGTGAAAGCAGATAATAAAAAAGGTAGATAAATATATGCTGATGAAACGGATGAGCTTCAATTATCTTTTCCTGCGGAGACAACAGTAAATTTCGAAGGGTTGGTATATGAAAAAAGTTATTATATCATAGTATTTCCAATAGATAGATGAATGGAAATGCTTAAAGTCAGGATGATCACTACAGTGGATATAGGCTGAACCTCTCCATAGAAAGTTTGCAGGACAGCCATACCTACCACAGTCGGGACAAAGAAAGCGGCATCCATCTGCAGAGAGATATTACCGCCCGTCCGGATACAGGGAAAAAGAAAATGGACAACCCCTACTTCTCCATTGGGAAAAAGACAGAAATCACAGACAGTACCTATGAAAGCGTCACAAAACAGGCAGGAATCTACGCAGGAAAAGAAGGATACGATATCCAAAGTCAAAAACAACACCCGCCTCAAAGGAGCCGTCATAGACAGCAAAGCAGAAAAAGAAAAGAACCGGGTCACCACCGGTACTTTGACATGGGAAAACATAGAAAACAAAGCTGAATACAAAACAGGGGGACACGGAATATCCTACAACGGGAAAATAGGAAGAGGAGACAAGAACGATCCCTTAGACTCCCAAACAAATAACCGCTATGGGAAAGACGCCATAACAGGACAAAGAAACGGAATGAACAAAATCACCCCAACCATCTACGGCTCAAAAATCCCGTTAAACGAAAGAGGACTCCTGAATACCCCCATACCGTCTGTGAAAGGAAAAGCAGGAACAACCACCCGATCGGCCATATCTAAAGGAACCATAACTATCACGGACAAAGAAAACCAGAAACAGGACATAGAGAAACTAAACAGGAACACGGAAAACAGCCTGAACAAACTCAAAGAAATCTTCGACAAAACAAAAGTAGAAGAAAGAAAACGACTGTTAGAAGAACTGGGGATAGTCGGGAACCGGGTCATCCATGAGATAGCCTCCCGCTATGGATGGAAAAACGGATCTATAGAAAAGACAGCCCTCCATGGCATGCTGGGAGCCATCACCGGAGCCAAGAGCGGAGGAAGCGCCCTAAGCGGCCTGATAGCAGGAGGAGCCAACGAATATGCCATAGGATACCTGAAAAAGACCAAAGGGAAAGACTGGATAAACAAACATCCCGATACCGTACAGAACATCTCCGCCGCCTTTGGAGGAATCCTGTCCAAGATGACAGGAGGGAGCGGACACACAGGCGCCTACATCTCCCAGATGGGGACGAAGTGGAATTTACAGTTAGATGAGCATGCCCAAAATATAAGAGAAAAGTTATGGAAAGAACAAAAAAAAACATATGATAATGAATATGTAGATAATGAGAATGTAGGAGATGCATATACCAATCTTGAAATTAGTAGTGCAGAAGCTAATCTTGAAAGTAGGTATAAGCAATCTACCCAGATGAAATTGGCACCTGTTGCTACAGAACTCTTAGGATATTATATGGATGGAGATAATTCTAAACATGATATTACTAATATTGAATATACGGAGCATGGATTACGTGTTGTGGAATTTGGAGAAACTTCAGTTTTAAATAAGGTACTTAGAAATGATAAACCGATAAACATGCGCTTTATCAAGGATACGCTAAATTATGCAGGGAAATCTCCTATAATTACCTCTGCAGATAGTTATTCCTTTTATACGAGTGGTGTAGATCTTGCATTGGGATTAGGAAGTGCAACAGCCATTACTTCAATTAAGTTTGAAGAGGGAAAAATCCTTGCCAAAATAACAGTGACAGACCACTACGATTTTGGTAAAAAAGAAGCAAACGCAGGAGATTTCTTAAAATCGGCATATATATTGCAACAATCGGGTAGAAAGAAGACTTTTGCATATAAAACTACATATGATGTTACCTATACAATAGACGAGTTTCTTGATTATATTCTGAAAGGTATAGGTGATTGATATGAGAAATACTAAAATATTGGTTGCTTTTAGTTTATTAATAGGGTTATGTGTTGATTTACACATGAATACATTTCAATTTGAACATTCAACTTATTATGCGGCATTTAGATATAGGTTCAAGGTTGACAGGATATTTACTGATTTGTGGACAAAGACGGCCTTAGAGTCGGATTGTTTCGCTTATAAGTATGAATATCCATATATATTTTTGTATGGCATAGGAGGATATACAAAAGTAAACTTAATTCCTTTTTATGGGGAAACGATTAAAGTGGTTAATGAAACTTATTATAGAAACATCCCGGATGATTTGAGAAGTGATGTGTTAAGTTCTTTATCGCAGCTAAATGAATCTTATCTATGGGGGATAGAGATTAGATATGACTTTATAGGATTACCCAAAAGAGATATAGATATTTTTAAAGAATTACAAAGAAAAGGGCGTGAGAAAAAAGTCAATTATATTAAAAGAGAATCGTATTATGCTTCTGATAAAAAATTTATGAAAGAATATATTGATAGTAGAAAAGGATTAGATATGCTTGATAAAAAGCTGGAAGGTATTACCTTAGAATTAGAAAATAAATAAATAAATAATACACAGGCTGAAAGCCCCGTATGCCCTGCAGACAGGCATGAACGCGAGAGACATACAGAAAAACCAGAAAACAGACAAAGCCATTAATAAAAACAATGCCGTAGGAATCAATATCAGCCTGGGCAGCACCGGATGGAAAGACCATGCGGAAACCATTACCGAAGAAACAAAAGGAAGCCGGATCACCGCAGGAAAGACAGCCGCCGTCATTGCCAAAGAAGACATGACAGTCAAAGGCAGCACAGTCAACGCCAAAGACATCCATCTCAAAGCAGGAAACAACATCCATATCCTCTCCTCCGAAAACAGAAGCACAACCATAGAAGACTACAAAGCTAAAAGCGGAAGCATAGGAGCCTCCATCAGCAAAGGAGGCTATGGCATCGGCGCGTCCTACGGGAAAGGGAAAGGACAGATAGAAGAAACCATCCTTACCCATACCCCGTCAGACATCACTGCGAAAAATACGGCATCCCTTTCCAGCGGAAACGACACTGTTATCCGGGGCGGGACAGTCAAAGGAAACAAAGTTACTGCTAACGCAGGAAGAATGTCCATAGAAAGCGAACAGGATAAGAAGAATTACAAAGAAACAAGTAAGACATCGGGCCTATCCATCAGCTACACACCGGGAAGCGCCGTCACCGTAAGCGGAGGAAAAGGAAAAACAAACACAGACTCCGCCTACGAAAGCGTCACAAAACAGACGGGCATCTATGCAGGAAAAGAAGGATACGACATCCAAGTCAAAAACAACACCCGCCTCAAAGGAGCCGTCATAGACAGCCAGGCAGAAAAAGAAAAGAACCGGATCACCACCGGTACTTTGACATGGGAAAACATAGAGAACAAAGCAGAATACAAAACAGGAGGGCATGGGATATCCTACAACGGGAAAATAGGAAGAGGAGACAAGAACGATTCCTTAGACTCCCGGATAAATAACCGCTATGGAAAAGACGCCATAACAGGACAAAGAAACGGAATGAACAAAATCACCCCAACCATCTACGGCTCAAAAATCCCGTTAAACGAAAGAGGACTCCTGAATACCCCCATACCGTCTGTGAAAGGAAAAGCAGGAACAACCACCCGATCGGCCATATCTAAAGGAACCATAACTATCACGGACAAAGAAAACCAGAAACAGGACATAGAGAAACTAAACAGGAACACGGAAAACAGCCTGAACAAACTCAAAGAAATCTTCGACAAAACAAAAGTAGAAGAAAGAAAACGACTGTTAGAAGAACTGGGGATAGTCGGGAACCGGGTCATCCATGAGATAGCCTCCCGCTATGGATGGAAAAACGGATCTATAGAAAAGACAGCCCTCCATGGCATGCTGGGAGCCATCACCGGAGCCAAGAGCGGAGGAAGCGCCCTAAGCGGCCTGATAGCAGGAGGAGCCAACGAATATGCCATAGGATACCTGAAAAAGACCAAAGGGAAAGACTGGATAAACAAACATCCCGATACCGTACAAAACATCTCCGCCGCCTTCGGAGGAATCCTGTCCAAGATGACAGGAGGGAGCGGACACACGGGCGCCTACATCTCCCAGATGGGAACGAAGTGGAATCTAATTCTGGAGAATATTCCGTCATTTAGAGAATCGCTGAATGATGATACTACTGTTAATAATTTACCAGTAGGATATGGACAAATACTTACTATATCTGGTGGAAAATATGGAGTTTCTGCTGGTGAATCAGTGTTCGTTTTTCATGCTGATGGAGGAAATCCTGTATTGGTATCAACTAACGTTAATGTTGGTATAGGCATGAGTTTTCCTATGAGTGGAGAAGTAGGTAGAGTATGGTTAACAGATTCATACGGGAATTTAGTTATTGATCCCAAGGTAATAATGAGAGAACTTTCTGGGGGAGCATTGGATTGGTCGATAACCGCAGGTATGAAATATAATAAATCTACTACTGCAAATGGTTATATCCTGCATATAGAGTCTATGGCTCCTGAAATATCTGTGCAGGGAGGTGGATCATATACACGATTTGTTGGTTATCAAGGGCAGATATAAGGAGATAAAATGGGTGTATCTATTCTGGTACTTATATATAGAATCATAGTGGTATTCATAGGAGTATCCCTTCTGGTTTATAGGCAGATGGTCAGATATAACTCTGAAAATATTACCTTACAGGTTGTAGAGGCAAAAAAAGTATGGACATCTCCGACATCATGGGGGATTTACCGATTTTTTGTAACTTATGAATACAATGGTGTTGTTTACCAGCAAAAGAGTATCGAATTTGGAGTTTTTCTTTTTTCATTCAAGAATAAAACCATATATAATTGCACCGGTAAACGAAGCAAAAGCGGAAAGGTTAGTTGCGATCAGATATTCTGCATTGAAAAAATTGCGCTATTTTTTATATTGGCTGGTGTATGTTCGTTTTTTAATCGCAGGTTTTGATGCAGTATTATTGGTTATATGAGAGAAGAACACGAATATAAAAAGAGCGGCGGTACATGCGGCATTGACATTTCCCATTAGAAAAGCGTTTCTCCTGCGGGGATAAAACCTCGTGGAGAAACGCTTTTGTCGTTTAATCAGAATCCCGGAGTCAGGGTCGCCTGGAAGTTGTCGTTGATGTATTTTCTGGTGGCTTCTGTCTGGAATATTTTTACAAATTTTTGATAGGTGGGGTTGTCTTTATCCTGCTCACGGGCAGCGATGACATTTACATACGGGCTGGTATTGTCTTCCTGGGCGAGAGCCGTCTTCGGATCCAGTCCCGCGGATACAGCGTAGCCGCCGTTGATGATGGAGGCGTCGCAGTCTTCAAGCGCTCTTGGGAGCTGGGGCGCCTCCAGTTCGATGATTTTCAGATTTTTCGGGTTGGAAGCGATATCGGAGACGACCGCTTTGACAGGATTGACGCCTTCTTTTAATTTCAGCAGGCCGTTTTTCTCCAGGAGAAGGAGGGCGCGGCCGCCGTTGGATGGATCGTTCGGAATTGCAATGGATGCGCCGTCGGGCAGATCGGACAGAGTCTTGTGTTTATTTGAGAACAGACGAAGGGGCGCGAGGTAAGTGTTTCCGATGGGAACAAGTTTTGTGCCGTTTTTTTCATTGAATGCTTCAAGGAAGGGGACGTGCTGGTAAGAATTTACGTCGATGTCGCCCTGCGCCAGTGCCTGATTGGGGGTGACATAGTCGGAGAAGGGGACGATGGTCACTTTGAGGCCTTCTTTTTCGGCTTCTTTGGCGACGAATTCCACGACCTGTTCCGAGTAGCCCGGTGTCGTGCCGACTTTGATTTCATTTTTTGTTTTCGCAGGGTCAGCAGACGCGGCGTCTTTTTTATCGCTGCCGCAGCCTGCGATGAAGCCTGCACATGCCAATGCGGCCAGGGAAATGATGACAGTTTTTTTCAGATTCATAATACATACCTCTCTTTTTTAAAAATAATTTTGTGATAAATTTGGAAACCGGAAATAAGAATGGCGGAAACGGGTAAAAAAAAACTCCATCCCAGCAAAGGGACGAAGACCGTGTTACCACCCAATTTTACCTGCACGTCACCGCACAGGCCTCCATAGGTACGCCGGCTTGCGCCTTGATACCGCATCTCTGTAACGGGAGATCCCGGGCTGCTTTATTATTCGGCAAACCTGACTCGGAGGCCATGTTCAGCAAATTTTCCCGCGCTCCTTTTCACCCGCCGGAGCTCTCTTTGGCAGTTTCATCTGCTTACTCTTCTCTTCACAGTCATTATGTAAGTTGGAACAACTATACCACGCGTCTTTTTGCGTGTCAAGGGAAAATTTTAAAAGGAATGGGGGTTGGGGGATCTTTTTATCAGATTTCTTTGCATTTAAGAATGATTTTTATTTTCTGCCGCAAAATAATTGGCACTCTGATTTAATAATTGAATTAGGGAAAGCTATTTTATATAATAGGAAGTAAGTAATAATTAGGGTGTAGGAAAAGAAACAGGTTTTGTATTTTATGAAAAATTTTCAGTTACAGGAAGTGGGGAATGGAAATCATGACATCAGGGAAAGAAGATTATTTGAAAGCGATTTACATCATCAGCGAAGATCATGAGCTGGTATCCAACAAGGAATTGTCCGACATGCTCCATGTGTCGCCGCCGTCAGTGAGCGAGATGATTATGAAGCTGCAGAAAGAAGGGGATGTGGACTACACCGCTTACAAAGGCAGCAAGATGACGAGGAAGGGAAGGAGGGAAGCAGGCAAGCTTTTCCGTTTTCATGCGTTGTGGGAAGTATTCCTTGTGGAAAAGCTCCATTTTTCCTGGAGCGAAGCTCATGAGCAGGCGGACGGTCTGGAACACCAGACGAGCGACATGCTTGCGGAACGGCTTGATGAGTTTCTCGGGCATCCTGAACACTGTCCCCATGGTGACCCTATTCCGAAGGCGGACGGCAGCCGCAAAGGGCTTACTTTCCGTACGCTTTCCGATTTAAAGGAGGGGGATAGTACCACTATTCGCCGTATTGTGGAAGATTACAGCCTGATGGACTATCTTCAGGAGAAAGGCATCCATCCCGATATGCGGGTCACTGTAAAAGAAAAGGAACCTTATGAAGGACCGATTCTTCTTGCTACGGAGGCGGGTGATATTTCTCTCAGCTACAAAGCGGTGGAACAGATTTTTGTTGACGAATAAGATGAATAGAATAATACGGAGAGCCTCATTTAGGGCTCTTTTTAATAGCGGCAGGCAGGTGCTTTATTTCCCTTTATGCATAAATGGCATATGAAACGGGGGAATACATGCAGAAAAAGTACGATAAAAAAGGCTATACAATTAAAGACAAATCGCTTATAATACATTTACACAATTTTGAATGATGTATACGGAAAAAGACAGAAATGTCTGCCGAAGGAGTAACACTATCAGGCGTCCCATGGGACACGAAACCGTGTACGGACAAACCTCTGGAGAGCGTCGTATATGACCGCCGAAGGTGCAGGGGCGCGGGGAAGAGTAGTCCTCCCGTTCTAATCTCTCAGGCAAAAGGACAGGGTCGGTGCAGCAATGGAAACATGCATGCCGGCTCTGTTTTTGTCTTCAGGGCCGGTTTTTATATTGTTCCGTCATGTCCTGGTGTACGGAATTTTGAGGGTGGGAGTGAATGCGAATGCTTGACTTGTTAAACCAAATTGATGCGATTGTCTGGGGCCCGTGGCTCCTTGTTCTTCTGGTAGGGACCGGCGTATATCTGACCATCCGCCTCCGCCTTCTCCAGATGGTCAAGCTGCCAAGGGCCCTTCGGCTGATTTTCTTTGCCAGAAATAAAGGCGACGGCGACATTGACAGTTTCAAGGCACTCTGCACGGCGCTTGCCGCAACGGTAGGCACAGGAAATATCGTAGGCGTTGCCACTGCTATCAAATTGGGCGGCCCCGGCGCGCTTTTCTGGATGTGGGTAGCCGCTTTCTTCGGCATGGCTACCAAGTACGCCGAAGGCTGCCTTGCCGTTAAGTTCCGTTCTATCGATGAAAATGGAAATATCGCAGGCGGACCGATGTATTACATTGAGCAGGGGCTGGGAAAGAAATGGAAACCTCTGGCGCTGGCATTTGCTTTCTTCGGTACGCTCACCGCTATGCTCGGATCCGGTACGACTACGCAGGTTAATTCCATTACGTCTTCTTTACAGGCATCCATGGGTGTTCCTATCCTGCCCTCTGCAGCAGTGATTACCATCCTGGTTGCTATTATTACTTTCGGCGGATTGAAATCCATTTCAAAAACAGCGGAAAAAATAGTTCCTGCCATGGCTGTTCTTTATTTTATTATCACGGTGGCTCTTCTTGTTATATTTTCGGGAGAACTGCCCCATGCGCTGGCTCTCGTTTTTGACGGCGCTTTTGAAGGTACGGCAGCAGCCGGCGGATTTGCCGGTGCGGGCATTATGCTTGCTATGCGAAGCGGTATCGCCCGCGGCCTTTTTTCCAATGAATCCGGCCTGGGTTCCGCACCGATCGTGGCGGCGGCGGCAAAAACGAAATGGCCGGCTGAACAGGGTCTTATTTCCATGACAGGCACCTTTATCGACACTATTATTATCTGTACGCTGACCGGTCTGACTATCATTGTTTCCGGTGCATGGCTGGGGGATACCAACGGTGCAGCTCTTACACAGGCCGCTTTCAGCCATGGTTATGGTGCTGTCGCGCCGATCCTTCTGACGGTTTCTCTGACACTTTTCGCTTTCACCACCATTCTCGGCTGGAACTATTACGGTGAACGCTGCCTCGTATACCTTGTGGGTGTCAAAGGGATTACTCCTTACCGCTTGTGCTATGTCGCCATTATCGCAGGAAGCGCTTTCATGCAGCTTGAAGAAATCTGGGCGCTTGCGGATATTGTAAACGGTCTCATGGCCATTCCGAACCTGATTGCCCTTCTTGGACTTACCGGTGTAGTCGTTGCGGAAACAAAGCGGTATTTCCAGCACCTTGCCATCCGTGATGCGAAATTGGTGGCTTACAAAGCAAGGCATATAGAG
>OMDF01001590.1_pt1 | contig 10503 bp, 6 predicted proteins | sample 1673631 | NCBI WGS metagenome assembly OMDF01 (sample SAMEA103958117, study PRJEB25191) | human gut metagenome | biome: human-associated habitat [ENVO:00009003]; feature: intestine environment [ENVO:2100002]; material: feces | place: Germany | collected 2013/2015 | reverse complement strand
TCTATATTTAAAGTTTCTGAACCATCGTCAGTTCTTGTTTCTTTAATTAACCTGTCAAAAGCATCATATTCATAATTAATGATTCTTGATACATAGTTTGCTGTACTACATAATTTTTCATCAGTTGGATTTTCAATAAACCTCTTTCCAGATGAAGTCACTTTAGTAAGATTATTTTTGCTATCATATGTATTACTAAAAGTTAATGTAGCGTCATCATTTCCATTATCATCTTTTGAATTAACAATATAATCTAATTTAGATACGATTGTTTTTCCTGTTTCATATGTAACATTTTTATCAATATTAATTTTATTATTATATGCTAAAAACTTCTTATGTTCTATTTCTTCACTAGATTTTTTTGACAAACGACCAAGTTCATCATATGAATACTTGAAATTAAAGTCTTGATAAATTTCTTCTAAATCATTTGAATTTTCTCCATCCATTTTCACATATTTAGTTCTTCTAATTCTTGGTTCACTAAATTTAGGCTTTTCACCATCATATTCTGAATCTTCTTTTACTACTTGTGACATAATATACTCATCTTCTTTTTTGAAATAATATTGAGTATCACCAGTACCTACTTGACGCACTTGCATTTCTTTATTATCTGTATTATTACTTACTACTCTATATCCACTAGGTCTATTTTCATCATCGTAAATATAATTATAAGTCACTTGCTCATATGGATCGACAATTTGATTAACCTTTGATACGGACTCACTCTCATTAACTGTTTGATAATCAAATGTGATGGTTGTACCTATATCTGTTGATTTCTTTTTATTAGTTTGTGATAAAATTCTACCGTAACCATCAATCTTAGTTATATTTTCATATGGTACATTTACAATTTTATCATTAACAACTGTTTCCTTATTATATGTTTTATCTATTAGAATATCATAGTCACTACCCTTTTGAACACTCTTTTCTAATATTAAACGGCCGTTTTCATAATACTTTAACGGTTCGCCAAAAACATTATATATAAAACCATAAGTCCTATTACTTAAATCACTTACACTTTTAATTCTACCATATTCATCATATAATAATGTATTTTTATACTCAATAGATGAATCTGAATTATTCAAATTTGAAACTGCAGTAATTCTTTCGTTATATTCATCATATGTAAACTTCTCTTTAGAACTTCCTTCCAATGTATAATTTGTAGTAAAATGCGGTTCATTATAATAGAATTCTTTCTTCACCCCATTTTGAATACAACCTTTAGGATTTTCTCTTAGTTTTTCTTCAACAGTTCCATAATCATATGTTGTTGTTAAATATTCTTTATCAGTCGCATCATCATTATAAACACTAGTAGATGTTACATTACCATAACTATCATAATAATATGCTGTAACCACAGAATACTCATCTTTTTTTGCTCTTGGAGTACCATTGGCATTTTGCCATTCATATGTTTTTGTAGCTTTACTTTCTTCTATTCTTTTATTTTTTTCGTCCATTAACTGAATAGCAACTTTTGTTTCATAATAGTACTTTGTTGATGATTCTTTATGAAATCTAACTTGTGTCTCAGTAACACTCCATTGCTCTTCTGCAGTTCTATTAGATGAATATGTAAAATAATTAGGAATTCCATCATTATTAATTGATAATGTAATATTGTCAGAACCTTTTACAATTTTTACACTACTTACAGACTTAACTTTAGTTCCACTACAGTATACTAGATCAAATATAGCTTGTCCTTTTTGTTGTTTATAATATAAACTTTTATAAGTAGCAAATATATCACTATCTGTTAAGAAAAAATCTGATGAAATTTCTGGGTCATCCTCTACACCATTTTCTGTATATATAATATTTGTTGCTTCTTTTAAATCAATTATTAAAGAACCACTAATGAATTTAGTTGTAGAATTATTTCCAATTGCTATTCTAACATCTGACAAATATACTATTTGAGAAATAGCTAAACCAGTAAAATTGATTCTAACATCAGTAATTTTTTCTTGATTTTCTCCCAAAAATACAGGAATAGTAACATATTGCCATGCTCCTGCTATCGTTTTATCAATAAATGTTTTACCATATTCTTTGGTAACTCCATTTTTCGTCATTTCAACGATTGCATATGCATCACTATTAATATCTTTGCTAGTCCTTACCCAAAATGAAACCACAAAATTTTCTGTATATTCATTTTTCTTTTCTTTCTTATTTTCATACTTTTTGAAAATATCAATGAACTCAGATAGATTAGTTGTAATATATTGATGAGAACTTGAAAGTTGTGTTGCAGCTTGTCCATTAATCATATAACTTGATGCCCCTGCACTTGATAATCGCCAACCACCAGTTTTGAATAATGTCTTGCAATTATTACCTGATCCTACTTCTAATATACTGGATGTAAATCCTTTAGTATTAAAGTAATATCGAGTTGTAATACCTTTTTCGTTGGTTACATCTGTATGGTTTGTTAAATAACTAATTGTAGTTTTATTTTTTACATACTCAGATATCATCTTCAACTCATAACCCTTAACTTTTTTTCCAGTTCCAACTAAATAATGTCCTTCACCTATGTATTCATTATCTCCTGTAAATAATTCAGCTCCTAATTCTTCTGTAATAAGTTGCTTTTGCATTGCTCCTTCCTTAATTGTGATGATTTTAGGATTGCTAGAAATTAAATTACTTTCAAAATATAATGCTCTTAAACTTTCAGAATCTATTGCATAAGCTAGAACAGCTATTAAATCATATTTAAAATACATCATATCTTTAGATGAACTACCATTATTTTTAATAATTTTTTCTAACTTATTTGAACTATTATAATTATACTGCAAACTAATATTATATGTATCAGCAGACATGCTTTTTAAATTTCCATTACTATAATATGTAAAATTAATTTTTCTTCCTGTCTTTCTAGAATCATAAATAGATACTAAATTCTCACCACTATAAGTTATTATTTTGTTAATATTAGCATTTACGCTAGAAATAATATTAGTTATTCTTCCTTGTAAATCAAATTTAATGGTACTATTATTTCCATCATAGATTTCTGAATATCTATTTTCTCCTGTTACTAATCTCAAACCGCTACCACTAGCGTCATAATAAACATTTCTTGTATCACCATATGTATTATTATCTTTATATTTTCTAAATCTATGGATGTTCCAATTAGAATCTATATAGACATAATCTCCTTCCTCAAATTCCTCTAAATTATAGGAAGAATTATATGGAAAAACATATTGCTGAATATTTAGTTTCCAACCATTTCCTAATCCTATTTTTAGATTTCCAAAATCAGTATTTTTCATTTTTGAATTATATATTAGAGATGTAGAAATTTGAAAGTTATTTGCTCCAATTGATAAACCAGGACATTCAAACAATAATCTTCCTGTATTTAAATTTAAGTTTGCCAAACCAAGCCCACAACTAAAATCTAGTTGGGTTTGATTAATTTTACTTTTATCCATAATTACTTTCTCCCTTCATTGTTATTTAAATTGTTCTAATACTTTTTTTACTACATCACTATCTTTTAATAATTTCATTGTATTTTCACCATTGCATAAAACTCTTCTATTTCCTCTGCCACTGATAAATACAATTTCACCTTCTTTAGATTCACAAATAGCTTGTTCAATTGCTTCTTCTCTATTAACAATAATAGTTGATGGTACTTTTCCATCCAAATAAGATTCTAACTCTTTGCAAATATCAAGTGCATTTTCTTTACCACTATCACTTTCTGTTATATAAACATAATCAACTACATCTTTTAATAGGTTCATTGCATATTTTCTAACTTCTTTTCTTTGTAAAGCAAATTCTTCAGTTTTAAATCTTGCATCCCAATGCTTATAACCATGTCCCATTGATCCAATAACTACTTTAATTTTATCAACTTTTCCTTGTTCTTTTAGCATTTTTAAACAATCTAACATTGCAGGTAAATGTGCATCTACAACAATTAATTTTCCATTTTCTCTAAATACTTCAGCTCTTCCTGGAATCACAATATTATTTAATGTTTGCTCAAATTTTCTAACATCAAAAACATCTAAAGCTTCTAATGTTGTGACAGCAGTTAAAATATTTAAAGCATTATATGACATCATTAAATTTGTATCAATTTTATTAATTGCACCATTCAAGTTAAATTCTAATTTCATACCTATAATGTCTGTATTTAATCCTGTTAATAAGCAAGTTACTTTTTCTTTTTCTAATCCTTTTAATGTAGCAACATAATTACTAGCACATATAAATTTTGGATATTTATTAGTTTTTAATAATTCATCAAGTAATTCTTTATCATAATCTTGAAACCCAATAACACATTTACAATAGTCTTCAACATCCTTAAAGAATGATTTTTTTAATTCTACATATTGTTTTTCTGAATATTGCTCCAAATTATGTTTAGGATTCAAGTTTGTTAAAACTCTAATATCAAATGGTACATCTTTTAAAAATCCTTTTGCTAATGTACTTTCATTAACTTCCAATACTAAATAATCTGCTCCATATGCTTCAACTTCTTCAATAATGCTAATTAATGCTGCTTCGTCTCTAACCGCTACTTCATATGCTTCATTTTTCTTTAAATAACTAGCTGGCGAATCAACCATTACACTTGAATATAATGTTGATTTATATCCTAAATCTTTTAAATAATTATGAATTATTAATGCTGTAGTAGATTTACCACGACTTCCAGTAATACCTATAATTTTTAACTCACTACTATGTTTTCTATTACTATTTTTAAATTCTTTTCTAATAATTCTTTTCTTAATTTGTTTTTTTTCTAATTTTTCTTTCACCTTGAATAATTTCATTTTTTTGTCCTCCCTATTCATTAATCCTCAGGTGTTGATGATGGTGCCTGAAAAGTAACTGTACATGTAACTTTTTTTACCATATCATTATTCTTTTTTGAATATAATTTAACTATAAAATCATATTCAGTAGCTCCAGAAGATTCAGGATCTTGAATTGCATTTATTACTACTTCAAATGTTCCTTTTTCTGCTTCAAGAGGAGCAATTACTTCAAATAAGTCTGTATACTCATTTTCAATATTAATCGATACATCCTCATCAGTACTTATATAAATTGTATCTTGTTGGGCACATGAACCATCTGCTAATACTATAGCTTCAGCAGTTTCTAAAACAGCTAATCCATTTTCATGGTAATTTTCTAAAGCTTCTTTAATTTTAGCAATTATCATATTATTGATTGTTCCATTTAATGTCGCTGCATTTAAATGCGTTCCTTCTTGTGTTAACCCTTCTTCATCATTTCTAATTACTTCTACTTCCATTGAAATAATTTCTCCCGACTCATCTCTTTCAACGCTTTTAACATCTAAAATTTTATGATTCAACGTTGAACTTACTCTATCTATAAATTCACTCATTTTTTTCTTCTCCTTTTTTAAATATTTGTTTTATAATTTGATTTGCACCAGTTGAACTAGCACCACTTACAATACCTATACCTAATGCTATCCAGATATTTTCAGCATTTAAAATCATCTCTGGATTTGTTAAATAAATAATTATTCCTAGCAATCCTCCAATGATAGCCATTACTATTGGTATTAGCTTGTATGCTTCTTGCTTATTCTTAAATAAGACTTTGTAAATTTCCCCTATGATATAGCAACATACAACTATAATAGGTACACTTGTAAAATCCATTAATTATTACATCCTTTCTTATAATTCATCTAATCTTTTATTCACACTTACAATAGCTTCTTCTGCTTTTGCAACTCTTTCTAGAATAATACGATATCTTTCATCAACTTTATTTAAATTTTTCTCTACTCGATCAACGCATGCTTTAATATATCCAATGTCTGATACAATAACGCCTTCACTCCTACCATCATTTTTTTGTTCCTTAATATTTGTTCTTTTGCAAGCAAGAGAAGCAAAGAAAATACTAGATAGTGTTCCAATAATCCCTATTAATGAAACTATAACTGTTAATTTATTGATAAAATTACCTCCTTTCTTTGTTTTATAATTGATAGTTAGCTACTCCATCAATAATATAAGGTGTCTGTAATTAATTACGCTTTAAGTATAACAAAAAGGCCTTTTTATACCTAGGTAATCAATTACCACTTTAAAAGACTTTTTTTGTATATTTTTCATAAAAAAAAGCAAGAATTTGTTAATATCCTTGCAATTTTAATACTTTTTATATTATATATTCCGGTAATCAATTACCGATTTTTTAGTGAAAATTTTTATAAACAATGATTTTCTAAATACTTTTCTGATAATTCTAATAAATATTCTTTGTTAACTTTCCTTAATTCAATATACGTTCTTTCTAATCCAACTCTTTGAAATCCGTATATTATAGCAAATAGGATTGTATTATCTCCATTATTTAAAGTCATTTTACAATCCGCTTTTTCTAACATATCAATTATATATGGTGCCGATAGTTTCATTGCTAATCCTAATTTTATTATATTAATTCTAGGTGGAACTGTTTTTCCATCTTTATAGGATCTAATTGTTTTCTCACCAACATCTGATTCTCCTGATAAATCTTCATGACTAGTTATTACGCCATTTTCTTTAGATTTATCATAATGATATGTTAGAGTACCTGCAAAATCATTTGGTATTTTATGTTTGTGTGTTTCAAAATGTGATGATGCTATATCAGCCATCCTAATAACTCTAACTGCTTGTTCTTGTTCTACTTGTTTAATTTCTTTTCTTTGTCCAGGACTGCTAAATAAAAATGAATACTTATCATACATTCCATTTTCATTAATTCCCAATCTTGTAACATTAAAAATTAGACAACATTCATCAGCATGTTCTAGTGCATATTCAGTCATTTCATATTTTTGATAATTCACATACTTTTGATTATTTACAACAAGCATTTTATTAATATATAATAGTTTTTCTTCTTGTAATGCTTTTTGTACTAATAAGTTAGTTGTTAGTAATCTCGATAAGTTTTCTGAACTAATAATGAATGTTTGATTATTCTTTAAAGAACCTCTCTTAAAAAAGAATGGTTTTGTATATTCACCATCAACATAGTTTCCTACACCTTCGATTTCTGTCTTACCAATTTCTCTTAATCTAATTTTCGCAGATAATTTGGACACACCAAAGAAATTTGCAAATCTCATAAGTAACTCTTCCCACTTTTCCGTTTTTGTTCTTATCACACCTAACGTTTCTTGTTCTACATCAATTTCTTTTGTTAATTCAGAAAACTTCTGAGCAGCCATTTTTTTAGGCATTAATATTCTTGGTGCTAGAGTTCTAGCTTGCCATTCCATCCATTCGATATCTTTAATCGCATATTTATTTTCTCCTTTATAACAGGCTACATAAGTATCTTCACTATTTAAACATTGTCTTAGTTCAAAATAATTTCGATGAAAATACCAATGAACACACTCATGAATAAAAGTATTTCTAAAAGAGCCTTCATTTCTATCAATATGTTTAGTTATATCAATTAATATTGTCCCTGGCTTTACACGTATTATTTTAGTTTTTAATAAGTTTTCCGTATAAACTTTTGCTTTATCATTTGCAAAATATGTTTTACCAAATACGCCATTTTCTAAAGGTGCATAATAATAATCTATATTCATTTTCTTAAGCATATCTTGAATATTTAGTTTCATTGGTGTAACTAATACTTCAGGACAAAACTCCTTCAAAAACTTTGTTGCATAAGAATCCATATCTTCTGTAGAAATTATTGGCACTAATCCACTCGATAACACTTCATCTGGTTCTTCATCTAATTTTTCAATGTCTTCCTTTTCTTTTCCTTTAAAACGTTCTTTGAATGATCCTTTCATCTTAAATTCGAAAAATTCTTTTTTAGTGATTGAAGTATAAATATATCCATCATCTTCATTACCATCTGCTAACTCATATTCTGCCTTAAAAACTACATTAAATTCCACTTGGTCAATTTTAGACTTAGTAAATTTAATTCTTTTGACTTCTATATTTTGAATGCAATATAAATTAAAAGCATAAACTATTTCATTATTATATGCATTTAATTCTTTTTCTTTAATGTACTCTTCCATTGCTTCAGTTATTTCATCTAAATAATTAAGCTGAATATATTCTTCAAAACTACTATATTTATATCCTATAATAATCACCATCCTACTGCGTATATTTCTATGTATATTTATTATGATTATTATACTAAATTTTTAAAAAATTGTCGAGAAAACATATTTTACTTTTCTATATTTTAATAACTTTTGATAAAAAACTAAAACCAACTAGCCTTTTACATCATTCCAAAGTTGAGTTTAGACTCTAGTGTATGTTTATCGATTACTTTGACGTATTCTAATAGTTTCCTTACCATATTAGTGGTCATCTACTTTTATTGCATCACTTTCTAAGAACTTGATTGCATTTTCTAGTTTTTCTATTTCATGAAGTGTTTCTATTGTTATCTTCTTTGACTGATAGCATACTATACTTAATACTATCTTTTTGGTGATTCATACATACCAAAGTTGCTACATACTCTTTACTTGCTAGTCTTCTTCCATAACGTCTAAACTTTGTTCCACAGTCTCCACATATTACAAGTCCACTTAATAGATATTTAGTTGAGTATCTTCCTTTGCCTGTATCTGATGCTCCTCTTATGTTATTTCGGTTTTCCATCTCGTTTTATACCATATCAAATAGTTCTTGGCTTATTATACTAATATTATAATCAAATCCACACATATAGTTCGATTCCCCTTACACAAGGTTAACACATACATTCGATTCTTATAGGAAATGGTACCCTCTATAAACACACATCTTCATCTGTATTTGATGTAATTTTACTATTTATACCCTTAAAACTCTTTAAAATAGTACCTAAAATGCAAAAAAAGCCTTCATTAGTAGAAGACTTTTCATAGTACTTTAATGGAGCAGGTAACCGGAATCGAACCGGCATCTTCGCCATGGCAAGGCGGTATAATAGCCGTTATACTATACCTGCATCAATTTGCATTAATATTATAGCAAAATTACCCTATTAATGCAAATAGTTTGATAACAATTTTATGATACATTATATAATCGCTTTTAACCAAATACCCTTATCAATTAGGATATATCCAACAAAGGTTTTGATAAAATCAATTCCATCTACAATTGCATAAACAATATAAATAGACATAGTTGTATATTTAGAAAAGATAAACGCAAGTGGTAACCTTACTATTAATACAAAAACACTATCAAATAAAATTGTTAAAACTATTCTACCACCTGCTCTTAGAACAAAATAACAACATGTATTAAATGCATGAACTGGCAAGAAAATTGCTCCAATGATTATTAGATTTCTAGCTACTTCCTTAATATTTTCACTGGTTTCATATATATTAGGAAGAATGAAACTACTTCCTACCATAATGAAAGAAAAAACAATAGTAACAATAATTGAAAATGCTAAAATTCGATAACTAGATGCTTTTGCATCACTAATATCTTTTGCGCCAAGTTTATTACCAAGAATAATTGCTGTAGCATTACCAAGAGAAGTACCAACAGTTAAAAAAACATTTGTAACCGTATTACATATATTAAATGATGCAACATAATCCAATCCTCTTAAAGCATAGCAACTAAGTATCAATGTAAGCGATAAAGCCCATAGCACTTCATTTGAAAGTAACAATAGTGTTTTAGGTAAAAACTTTTTAAATGACTGAAAAGATAAAATTTTTTGATATACACCATTCAAATAATCAAATTGTTTGTTTTTTATTTTTACATAAACAATAACAAAAATCATTTCCACAAAACGACTAACAACTGTAGCAATAGCAGCTCCACTTGTACCAAGTTTAGGAAAACCCCATTTACCAAAAATGAGTAAATAATTTAAAAATAAATTCACCACAATGGCAATGATGCCACTAAGCATTGGTATAAAAGTTTCTTTCATTTCTCTTAATGATGTTGCATAAATTTCTTTTATAATAAATGGTAAATTACCAACAAGCATAATTAAGAGATACGTTCTACCACTTTCTAAAACAATACCAGGATTAGAGAATTCCCCTTCTTGACTATTAATAAAAAAATTAATTAGTTGCTTATTAAAAATAATAACTATTATAGTTGTGATTGCAAAAATAACAAGACCCATTAGCCATTTAAAACGAAATGTTTCTTGATATCCTTTTTTATCTTTAGCTCCAAAATACTGGGTAGCAAAAATAGATGCTCCTGATAAACTACCAAAAATACCAAGATTAAATACAAATAAAATTTGATTTGCAAGTGATACTCCCGTCATTTCACTACTACCAACTTGTCCAACCATTAAATTGTCCAAAAGACTTACAAATTGTGTAATAAATTGTTGTAATACAATTGGCATTACAATTGCAAATAATAATCGATAAAACTTTTTATCACCAATAAATTTCCTCATATTTTT
>OMDF01001580.1_pt1 | contig 10561 bp, 6 predicted proteins | sample 1673631 | NCBI WGS metagenome assembly OMDF01 (sample SAMEA103958117, study PRJEB25191) | human gut metagenome | biome: human-associated habitat [ENVO:00009003]; feature: intestine environment [ENVO:2100002]; material: feces | place: Germany | collected 2013/2015 | reverse complement strand
CCCGCCGCAGCACCTCCAGCCGTATTGTCCGGACTATTCGCAGCACCACCGTTAGAGCCCCCGTTAGTGCCGATATTGGTGTTGTTCGTCACGGTGTTGGGAGTCGACGACGCCTCCTGGTATTGGTCCATCGCCTGCTGAACGGCGTCTTTGGCGGCATTCAGCGCGTCAACGGCGGCCGTCACGTCGTTTTCCTTGAGATTGGTGCCATTGGCAAGGTTTCTGGCCGAGTCAATCGCCTGCTGCAATGCCACGCGCACGCTGTCATCGGCCACCATGCCGTCGGAATTGTCGAGCACGGACTGCGCCTGCTCGATCGCGTCATTGAGCTGGCTCTTCAGACGATTCTGCGTGGCCAGCACTTTGGAAGCGTCGACGGCTTCGGCCGCATTTGTAATCTTTTCGGCCTTGTCGTTCATGCTCCGTGCCTCGGATGCCATGGCTTTCGCGGATTTCTTCAGCTTGCTGATGCCCTGCGACGTGTCGCACGACAGGATTTTCGCTTCCTTCGCGTTAGATATGGCCGCATTAAGCTTAGTGACGGTGCTGGCGTCGGCGACTTGATCGGCAGTGACCTTCGCGCCGGTTTTTCCGATTTCCAAAACGTCGGAAAGCGTGTTATTGGCACTTTGCAGCTGGCTCGTGGAATCCTGGCATTGCGCGGCTGCGCTGGTAATGGCTGATTTCTTGGAATTATTCGAAAGCATCCAACATGCAATACCGCCAATCAAAGCAATCACGACGATAGCCGCAATCACGATAGCGACGATTTTGCCGGTATTCTTCGAATTTCATTGCTGTAATCGCCGTAATCCTCGAAAACACTGAAATCGCTTACACCGTTCACATCGCTTTCTTGCGAAGCGACCGTCGGAGGCTTCGGCGGTTCGGACATGTCAGCCCCCATCACCTCGGTATCCGTCGGAAATTCCAGCCTGAAATTGTTGTCTTTCGTCATACGTCCTTCTTCATCATCGGGCGCTCAGCATCGACCATCTATACGCCGACCCCCTAGCTTATCGCCTAACACACCCTTCAACGCGCATTCGCCTTAATTACCTTCTTTTCCGCACTTTTCGATAGGCGCAAAGCGGCAAGCGGCTCCCCTAAACGCGATGCGGTGAACGCACTCACCGCAACCGCGAATCCAATGGGCACAAACAGATTGATCGGAGCATCCGCAAGTTCCATCACCAAGCAAATCGCCATAAGCGGAGCCTGTTGGGAAGCTGCGAGCAATGCGCACGCACCCAGCAGAGCGTACATGCCAATCGAATTCGTGTGAAACACCTGCATCCACAGAACACCCAGCACAGCACCCCCCGAAGCGCCGAGCGCAATACCCGGCTGCAGCACACCGCCGGAAGCGCCGGAACGGATCGTCAGCAATGTGACAATCACCTTCGCCAGGAACGAAACCAGCAAAATCGGCACCACCGCCAAATCGGCCTTGGACAAGAAACTCAACTGCGCGGTGGCACGGCCATTGCCCATAACCTGCGGCACCCAAATCGCCACCACGCCAGTCAGCAGACCGGCGAGCGGCAACATCCACAGAATGCCCGCGCCCGACGGTTTGGACTTCTCAGCCCACTGCGATCCGCGGCGGAACAGCGCGCCGGCCGCACCGAGAACCAGCCCCGCAACCAGTGCGAACGCCATGTAATCGGGTGTGAACAGGCCGTCCGCTTTGCCGATCAGGTAGAACGCGTGCGTGCCTTTGACCAGCGACGCCACCCACGAAGCCAGCGCGGAACAGGCGAAAGCGAGCGTCACCGTTTCAAGGGTCACATCGGCGAGCAGAATCTCGACCGCGAAAAACGTGCCCGCAAGCGGCGCGTTATACACGCCCGCAAGGCCGGCGGCGGCCGTAATGGCCACCAACATACGGGTGTCTTTCGCATCGAGACGCACCCAACGTGCGAACCGCTGACCGAACATCGCACCCAACTCGCGAGGCGCCACTTCTCGACCGATCGACATGCCCGTACCGACAATGAAAATCTGCAGCAACACATGCACGACGGTCTGCCAAATCGGCATAATATCGCCATTCACCGCCTTTTTGACGGACGGCACCTTCGTACTGCGCGTACGCAACAGCCACCAAATCACGGCGGCGACGGTCGCGCCAACGGTCACGGAAATCAAGCACCGAATCGCAGGAACGTTGAACGGGCCGGATTCCTGCGAATTCTCAACATAACCGAGCGCAAGATGCTCGACGCCGTACAGCATAAGCGTCAGCAGGCCAGCGGCCGCACCAATGGCCACACCCACAATCGCCACCGCCGCAATCAGCGCCGGAATTCTGCCAATCTTTGGCTGCGTTCCTTGAGGATTCTGCGACTCCTGCGATTCTCGTGTTTTTTGCGATTCCTGCGATTCCCGCATCTGCCGCACTCCTTGCACACCGTCTCCTTCGTTCAATTCGTTCCCCCAATTGTCCCACCTGCCGCAACGTTCATTTGTTACGCCCCGAGCGTGGCGATCGGCAGCACCAGAATGCCGTCATCACGCCGGTATGCAATATCACCACGCCCGACAATAAATGCCATGAATTCAGGCTCACGAACTTGAGATAGAGGATTTCCGCACACTTTTTCTTTGAAAGCATGTAGTTTGTCCACATTTTTCTCCATGACTTTCAAGTCGCTCAGCTTAATCCCCACCGCAGCCCAGCGACCATCCACCAATTCAAGAATCACATCAACTTCAAGGCCTTTTTCATCCCGATAATATGCGATTCGATTCGTGCCACCCATCGATTCGAGATACACGCGCAAATCACGAATCACCAATGTTTCAAACAAATCTCATACTGAATCAGAGACAATAGTGATGACGCTCTCAGCTTATCCAGCACAACTCATTGCACATCATTTGATAGGGATTGCTGCGAGAGCTGCATCTTTAGGTCATCGACTTTTAATTCCAAACGTCTGATATAAAGCGCCTGTCGACGGATAATCAAATCACGCATATCATTTCCACCGGTTCCAGGGTTACCTTCATTCGTGCGACTGGAAGTAACCTCAGCATCGGGGAGATTCACTCTGTCTACCGTGCCTGGATCTTCTATTCGTATTGTCTTCCTCCAACGATGCATGCACCGTTCAATACGCTTTTCGCCTATCAACTCAGGACCGAGCCCCGCTTCGCGGAACAGCACAGTGGGAGATTCACCATTTTCAGCACTCGAAACGCATTCACGCTTGAACCACTCTGCATATCGGATACGTGAACCAGTAATACTTATGACCGCAGGCAGCGAAGCCAGATACTGTGCTTGTTCCGGAGAGAATCGTTCGTCGCTCATGCTTACTTTTTTCACTTCATCGTGCAATCATCTGTATGGGATTTGCCGGCCGAATTGACATCCCGTATGCGGCGTCTCATGCGCAATCTGATCAAAATGAACGTAACAAGTAACATGAGCCCCGCTGCCGCGGCAATGCTGCCTACGGCGGCACCCGTACGACCGATAAGGCCAGGATTGCCCGGCTCCTCGCTCGGGTTATTTTCGGGCGGGACAACAGGAGTTCCAGTGCTAAATTTCGGCTCTACTGTGATGTTGAGATCAGCGGATGTGTCTCCACTGCCAGGAATCGAGATGAGGAACGGATCACAGTCGTATGCTTTGTTGGCTTTCGCCGAGCTCGTGCGGGAGACCAGATATAGGCCGAGCGGCAGATTCTGGAAAGTGAGCTGACCAGCTACGTTAGTGGTGCCGGAATGCTGGTACAGCTTGTTTTTCGCCGCGTGCGTAGCGAGCTTCTTGGCAGCATCGTGATATTCACTTGATGTCAGGCGTTCCCAATCGGCAGTGAGGCCGGAAAAATCGCCGACGGTTTTATATGAGGAGACGCTACCATCATTGTTCGTTGTGACGGTGGCGACGCGCACGATGGAATAGGTATCGCCGGCAAGCAATTTGGGCGAAGCCGTGTCTCGGCCCCATACGGCATTGATGGTGAGAGCGCCGAAAGAATCAGCTTGCGCATACGGCACCATAGAGCCGAAGGCTGCAAGAACAGTGAGGACGATAGTAACGGCGGCGGCAATCATGGCAGCAATGCGCGCCGCACCATATTCGCTTCCGCTATGCAGGTCTAACATGTCTGCCCGGTCCTTTTCGCCGTGATGAATGTGATTGGTTATTTGTACTGTCTGGCTGAGGAGGCAAGTCACCGTCCGGCTCGATATCCGCAGAGTCAGAATCACCAGATGCGACCTTGGCGCTCCCACTCTGCCGGCGTCGCCGCTCATGACGCTGCCATAAATGCCATGCGATAAGCAAGGCAATCAGTGCAAGAGACGGCAACAAGTACTGCAGCGGAATGTCCACGTGGAACGTGGATTTGGCGTCATCCTGCTGCTGCGGCGCGTATGGGATGCGATGGCCGCGCACCAGCAGCCGATGCGTATTGACCGCATACGGCGTACAAGTGATGAGCGTGACCAAATCCTTGCCGGGCTCAATTGCCAGTTGTTTGGTATTGGTCGGCAGAACGGTAGTGATCTTATCGACCTGATACGCATACGTGTCTTTAAGTATTGTGATGTAGAACTTGTCGCCTTTTTTCATAAGGTTCAAGTCCGTGAACAGTTTTGCCGTGGGCAAGCCCCGGTGGCCAGACAGCGCCGCATGAGTGGACGCGCCACCAACTGGTAGTGAGGTCTGTTCGAGATGTCCGATGCCGGATTGCAGTACTTTCTCGGAAGTGCCGTGATAAATCGGCAAGGTCTCCTTGAGCTTAGGCACAGTGATGTATCCCATCATGCCGTCGCCGTCAATATTGAGCAGACTGTTGTATTCCTCGTCCGTGGATGCGGAATTGACGGCACTGGCAAGAGCGTCGGTCTCTCCTGCATCGTTCTGGGCGAGCTTTTCGTTATAGGCGTGCGCAGCATCCAGCACCTTCTGGTACTGTTCCTGGCTCAATGCTTCAACGCTGGCGTCGTAGTTATTTACGGCGCGGCTGGCGTTGCGCATAATGAGGAAGTTGCTGATCGTCGGATAGAACAGAATGAGCATTCCACCGAGAATGACCAGTAAGGGCAGGATGTTGCGCAGTCGTTTCATCGAGCGTTCTTTTCGCGAGGAAACCGTGTTGTGGGCGTAGCGGGTGTGTGCCCTTCACGCCCAAAACACGGCCATGCTCGTCAGGCGTTCTTGCGCTTGAGAGTCCAGGCAACGCCGAGCGCGATGACCAGCACACCAATCACCGTGAAGGCGATGGTACCCATGCCACCAGTGCCAGGCAGGATAGCACCGGACTTGTTCTGGACCGGGATGACACCGTTCGATGCGGTCTGGTTGTAGCTGTTGCCATTGTCGTTGTTGTAGGTGATGGCGACGGTGGCATCCGTGGTGTCAGTGCCGTCGTTCTTGCCATCAACCTTCACGCCGATGGCGCTGGCGAGCTTGTTGTAGCCGGCCGGCGCTTTGGTCTCGGTCAGCGTGTACTCGCCGTTCTCCAGTCCCCGGAAGACAACCTTACCGCTTGCAGGAGTGGTGATAGTCGTCGTAGTATCTGTCTCACCAGCCTTAGCTACACGGTATACAGCGTTCGCGGTCGCACTACCGGCATCGACTTGCACGAAGCTCATAGCGGTGCCGTTCTTAGGTGCAAGTGTGAACTCAGCACCAGCAAGTCGAGTAGCGTCATCATCATATTTGTCACCAGTGTACTTATCGACGGTGAAGCCATAAGTGAAGACGCGAACCTTGCTGGGTTCGGACTCACCGGTGCCACCGCTGCTCGGGTTGTTGGAGTACTGAATTGTTGCGGAGTTGGTGTTACCAACACCGCCCACAACAGCCTTCTCGTTCAGCGTGGCCGTGTAGGTGACGGTAATCTTCTTGCCGGCATTGGCCTGCTGCTTGGCCTTGAAGTCCTTCATGGCGACAGTAAGCGTATTGTCGGAGACCGTAGGAGTGGTGACGGTGTAGTCAGTGTTCACGGTCAGTGGATCAGTCACACCTTCGACCGTAACGGAAGTGACTTGTCCAAAGGTGAGGCCCTGAGACAACGTATCCTTGAAGTTGAAGGTGTAGGTGTCATAGGCGGACATGTCTGGAATGGTGGAGGTCAGGGTGAAGGTCAGGGTATCACCGATCTTCGCGTCAGTGGCGTCCTTACCAGTGCCGCCTACCTGTACCTTCTTGTCGACGGTAGGCAGGTCGCCCTTAATGTTGGCAGTCACATTGGTGCTATCAACGGAAACTAGCGTGGCGTATTGACCACTGGCGTTGGCCAAGGTCGCACCCGGCACAGCGACCACGTAGTAGCCGTAGTCGAGACCAGTGAACGTCGCCAAGTACTTACCGTCCGTAGCAGCGGCAGATACCTTAGCGGTCGTGCCAGCCGTGATGTTGTTGGCCTTAGTCTGCGCCCAGTTCGATGCCTTGGTAGCGAAAGCAACCAAGTCTTCACCCTTCAGCTTGGATACGTAGTCGTTTGCTTTATCGTTGACGTTCTCGTCGGTAGCACCAGTCAGTCCGGAAGCAGTGGAGTTCTTGAAGAACGGCTTCCACTCGTCAGTCAACGTGTAGGAGACAGCCTTGCTGCCACCGTCACCGCTCACGGTGGCGGAGAACATCTTGTAGGCGTTCACGGTCTTACCGGCGAACTTCGCGTCAGTAGTGCTGACCGTCAGCGTGGCATTATCCGCTGCGTTGGCCGTGGCGACTGTCGTCGCAGCCAATCCAAATACGGTGGCAATCGCCGCAGCGGCAGCGAAAACCCTTTTCATCAGTGATTTCATTACTGTTCCTTCCTCTAAATGGAAATCTTTTCTGTTTGGCAGATACGGTTTGTCTATGTAGTCGTCACGCGGCATGGGCACCTCGCTTTCGTATACGGCTGGAGCCCGAGCGGACTGTGCCGGATTGAACGCGTTGATCACGCACGTACCAGACCACGCCAGCTCCCATAAGCAGCAAGCCGAACATCAGAAACCACATCGTGCCCGCGCCTCCCGTATCCGGAAGCAACGCCGCATTGGTAACAATGGCCACGCGTTCCTTGGTGTTGTAGGAGACCGATACTTGGTATCCGGCCTCCGCGGGCTTGATGGTCTTGGTGGTATCGCCGTCCTTATAGGTCACGGCGGTTTCTTCCACGGTGTACGTGTAGTAACGCACGATGTCCTTGCCGTTGGCATCCTGTCCATCCACGAATGCGACCGGCAGTCCTTGAATCACCTTGCGCCAGGTGTTGCTCCAGGAAGAGGCATCGGAGGAGTCCAACGTCACCGTCCATGGATTCTTCTGCGTCACGGTTGTGCAATCCGCGCCGAAGCATTGAATCGTCTGCGGCGTCACCGTATTGCCACGGCCATCGGTATAGTGCGCGGCGATCTTCAGTTCGACCGACTGCGGCCGTTCGAGGTTGCCGTCCTTCCACACCTTCTGCACGGTCAAGTCAACGCTCCGGCAGCCGTCCTTGCCGCACGGGTCCTGGCCGTCGTCCGGTTCGGGGGTGAGTCCGCCGTTGTTGTCGGTCACGGTCGCGTCGAGCATGAGCACGGCCTTGGCCGGGGACTGGTAGGCATCGAGCTTCGTCTTGGTGCTGCCGTCCGTGGAGTCGACCACGGCATCCTTGATGCCAACCCATGTGGTACCAGCGTCGCCGGATGCGGAGCTGTGCACAGCGCTGCTGTCGTATGTGTTGACCACGTCGAACAGCTTCACTTCCCAACGATCGAGTCCGGTGTTCAGCGCATCGTCTGCCGTGTTCTTCTGCGAGAAGATCTTGTTGCCGTCCTGTGCGGAGGTGCGGGCCTCACTAGCGTTCGCGGCCGCCTTGCGGTAAATGCGATAGGTGTTGTATGCCTTGTCGCCGTTGCCGTCATCGACCGGTCCGAGGATGTCGCTCATGGTGTTGAAGTCCCATACGGACTTGAGTTTGGTGTTCGAGAACGGGTCGACCAGTCCGCTGGCACCGCGGATCGTGTCGGCGTAGACCATGTGGTCGTCTGCCAGCACGCCCTCGTCGTTCAGTCCGGCGAAGCCGCCCGTGTAGCCTGTGGAAAGATCCTTCACACCGTCGGTATCCTGAGTTGCCCCTCCGCCGAACACGTCATAGCCATTGGCGATGCCCGTTACGGTGGACTGTTCGACGCGCGTACGGTTGCCCTTGATGAGCTGGACGGTCAGGTTGCTGCCTGACCCATCCATATCAATGCCGTCTTTGCTGCAAGGCAGTTTGATGACACTATCGCCGATGGTGACAATCGCCACGTCGGTCTGCTGCTGGTTTTCATCATCAGCCTTGGACAGAGCAACACTCACCTTCAGTCCGAACAGGTTCACGTACAGCACGTCGCCTTCCGAAAGCACCTTGAGATCGAATACCTTGCCGAAGATGGCCGGGAACCACTTGCCTAAATCGATGACGCCGACCTGTTCCGCCTTGTCGAGGTACAGGAGCTTGACCAGCGCGTTCACCACTTGCAGCAGCAGTTCCACAAGTACAGAGTTGACCTTCGCGTCAACCAAATAGGCACGGCTGGTTTCACCGACGAATCCGCCGGCAATCTCACCGCTAGTGACCTTCTTGAGATTGTCAGACGTGCAGCCCTTCACCCTGGCCAAATCCACGTATCCAACAAAACCGCCTGCGACCTCACGTCCGGTAGCCTTGTCGGTGGCTTTGCCGTAATTGTCGCCATGGTGTGTGGCGGTGACGGTATAACCGTCCGGGATGCCGGTGACGCGCGAATCGCCAACGTGCGAGCCCCAGATGTCAAGTACGCCGGCCGTAGCACCAAGCAGATTGAGCGCATCCGTGCCGAGTTGTGCATTGTCGGCGGCGACCGTGCCGGATTTGCCAAGATGCCCGATGAAGCCGCCCACGTAGTTCACGCCGGTCACACTGTTGAGGTTGGTGACCGCAGACTGCTTCACAGAGCCATTGATCAGTCCACCGCCGAAACCACCGACCGCACCGGTGTAACGCTTCGAGTCAAGCATGCCCTTTGTGGTGGAATCATGGGCGACAATCTGGATGCCGTCGCTCACACCGTTGACCTGACCGTCATAGATGAAGGTGCGGAATGCTTCGAGCACGCCCACGTTGCCGACCTTGAGCAGTTTGAGCAGCAGGTTGGTATCCTGCTTATCGCCGGCCTCGCCGCCGCCGACGGAAGCGACGCTGGATACATCAGCAAGACCAAAGAAGCCACCGGCGTATTGCCCGCCTTCGACAGCGCGCAGCCCGTTAACAGTAAGAGAAGCCGGGTCATTGTTCGGATCCGCTTCACTGCCGGTACCTTTGGCGGAATCCTTGTCACCGAGGATCGCGGCTTGCAACGAACCAGCGAAACCGCCGGCGTTCAGGGCATACTTGGCTGTGGTATTACCCTTATCGTCCTTGCTCTCATATGCGCCATTGACCGTGTATCCCCATGCCGGGTCATCCGAGCTCACATGTGCACCGCGAATCGTCGTAACCGTGGCCTGCAATACGCTGACCAGACTTGCCGGGTTCGATACCAGCGAGTCGAGGATTCCTTGCAGGAATCCCTCGGACGCATTGGTGTCCACATCCGCAACCGCACCGGCAGTGGCCACGCCGATAAATCCGCCGACATTGTTGCGCCCTTCCACCTTGCGCAGGTTGGAAACGTTGGCGCCGGCAGCGGTGACACCCTCGACAAGCTTCTGGCCGTTCTGGTCGAGATCGCCCCAGATCTGGCCGCCGACCGCGAGACCCACGTAGCCACCGGCGTTGCCGGTGCCGTGCGTGATGTCTTCGCCGGTGGCCTCGACCTTCATACCCTTGCGGTAGCCGGCCACGCTCGAGGATTTGATGACTGGCACGAATACCTGTGCCACGTCGAGCATCTGACCCAGATCAAGTTTGATGCCTTTGTCGCCGAATAGTTGGATGGAGCCGAACGAGGATGCCAAGCCGGATTCCATCGTGCCCGCGTAGCCACCTGCCGCACGCATGGCGGAGACGGTCTTGACGTCCATCGACTGGCCATCGGTGATCGTGCCGGTGCGCATCAGGCCGACGTGTCCGCCGGCGACGCCGGAATCATGCAGGTTCGCGCCGGTCCGATACTCCGCACGTTCTGCGACGACGTTGAATCCGAAGATGTAGGATTCGAGGAACTTGTCCAGGGAATCCTGGTCGGTAACAGAGCCCGCACCATCAGCCGTGGTCACATCGGTGAATTCCTTGCCATACGCACCGTACTTGCCGATGTTGTCGACCCACGTCTTCCACTGGTCGTAGCTCATATTGCGCAGCGGACCGGTGACCTTCGTGTGCTCCTCGGTCGGGTAGACCACGGACAGCACGCCGGCGAGGTTGCCGGCCTTGATGAGACCGCCGAGCAAGGAGAGCGAACCGCCTTCAGCGGTATCGGCCGCTTCCATGAAGCCGGTGTAGCCGCCGGCGATTTCGGCACCGTATACGCTGCGGATGCGCGCGGCATAGGCTACGCGTTGCGGCCCGTTGTATTTGCCGTCGGTGTTCTCCTGCTTCCATGCTGCGGTGTTGTTGCCCCAGATATGGCCGCCGCGGTTACGTCCCGCATAGCCGCC
>OMDF01001567.1_pt1 | contig 10612 bp, 6 predicted proteins | sample 1673631 | NCBI WGS metagenome assembly OMDF01 (sample SAMEA103958117, study PRJEB25191) | human gut metagenome | biome: human-associated habitat [ENVO:00009003]; feature: intestine environment [ENVO:2100002]; material: feces | place: Germany | collected 2013/2015 | reverse complement strand
AGGATGAAGTGATAAAAAGTTTCGATGATAATGAATTGAGTGAATGGAAGAATGATGGCAGACTGAACAGTGCATGGATAACTTATAGTTTGGAACGTGCGGCCCGTGTGGATGAAATTTGTATGAAACTTACCGGTTGGCGTTTGCGCAGCTATCCTTTGGAAATATATGCAGGTGATGAACTGATTTGGAGTGGTGAGACTGAAAAAAGTTTGGGGTATATCCACCTGAATGTAAAACCTGTATTGACAAATGAGATAACCATTCGTTTGAAAGGTGCCAGCAAGGAAGGTGACGGTTTCGGACAAATTGTAGAAGTTGCTGCTCCTGCCGCAGGTGAATTAGACTTGTTTAAGGCAAAAAATGGCGATAAAACTAATCACGAGTTACGCATTGTTGAAATCGAGTTTAAAGAGAATTTGTGGCAATAAAAACGAAAATATTGGATAAATCGGATATTTTCATGGGTTAAAGATTGGTGAACAGGAATTTCTTTTTTAAGTAGATAGGTGGGGAGCCTCCCCACCTGTATTAAGGTTTTATAAATTGTTAGATGAAACATTGGATTATGATGAATATGCTTCTGCTTGTCGGAAGCATATTCGCTTTTTCCCAACCTTACAGTGGAGAAAAGCTTTCAAGAGGATTGATTGGAATTCCTACAGAGGATGGAATGTATTTTAGCTGGCGCATGACCTTGGAGGATGCAGCCGGATTACAATTTGATTTATACCGTAGTTCCGGTGGAGGTGCGGAGGTGAAATTAAATAAAGAACCGATAGATCGGACTTCCGATTTTTTAGACCGTACGGTTGATTATACGGTGGATAATCGTTGGACTTTAAAAGCAACTACCGGGGAAGTCGCTATCTGGACCCGTCTGAAAGGAGAGGAACGGAATCCTTATTTAAGTGTTCCTGTTTGTAAACCGGAAGACGGAGAAATAGCAGGTGAATCATTCACTTATACAGCTAATGATTGTAGTGTAGGTGATCTGGATGGTGATGGAGAGTATGAGATTATTTTAAAATGGTTTCCTTCTAATTCAAAGCGACCGCCACAACGTGGCTTTACCGGTAATACCTATTTGGATGCATATAAAATGGATGGAACAAGATTGTGGCGTATTGATTTGGGACCGAATGTACGTTCCGGAGCAGCCACTACTAATTTCCTGGTCTTTGATTTTGATGGAGATGGATGTGCGGAAATCTGTTGTAAGACAGGAGATGGTACTGTCGACGGACTGGGACATCGGATAGGAGATGCCCAAGCCGACTGGAGGACATGGGATAAAAAAAGTCCTACGTATGGTAAGATAGTAAATGGCCCGGAATACCTCACGGTTTTTGAGGGACGTACTGGAAAAGAACTGGATTCGAAAGAATATATTCCAACCCGTTATCCCTTGGATGGTTGGGGAGGTGTCGGTGGTAATTGTGGTAATGACAATACTGGTGGTCGTTCAGACCGTTTTACAGCTGGAGTAGCTTTTCTGGATGGAAAAACGCCTTCACCTGTCATGGTAAGAGGATGGTACGGACGGACGGTGGTGGCTGCATGGACTTTTACAAACGGGGCATTGAAACATACATGGATTTTTGATAGTGCGGCACCGGGTTGGGAGGCCTATTCGGGCATGGGAAATCATAGTGTGACCGTAGCGGATTTTGATGGTGATGGTTGTGATGAAATCTGCGTGGGGGCTATGACTGTAGACCATGATGGTAAAGGACTGTTTACTACGGGCTTGCGTCACGGGGATGCTTTACATGCCGGACGTTTTATTCCTTCCCGTCAAGGTATGCAGGTTTTTGGCGTGCATGAAAATGAAGGCGATAATGAAATTGTAAAGCGTACTCCTGCCGTAGCTATGTTTGATGGAGCGACCGGAGAAATTATCTGGCAGGATGGTTTGGGACAAGATGCCGGTCGTGGAGTAGCTGCCGATATTGATCCGCGTTATGATGGAGCAGAGTGTTGGTGCAACATAGGAGGTTTGAGAAGAGGGGATACCGGAGAAATAATCAGTAATAGAAAGCCTGACTCCTGCAATTTTACCATTTATTGGGATGCCGATCCCTTAGCGGAACTACTGGATCATGTTTCCATCAGTAAATGGAATTGGAATACGGAAAGTACAGATTTATTATTGAAAGCCGAGAGAGTTGTTTCCAATAATGGAACAAAAGGTAATCCGTGTTTGTCGGGTGATATTTTAGGAGATTGGCGGGAAGAGGTTATTTGGGCCTCCGAAGACCAGACAGAATTACGTATTTATTCTACTACCATACCGGCTGTGGACAGACGTGCCACATGGATGAATGACCGTCAGTACAGGTTGGCGATAGCTTGGCAGAATGTAGCGTATAACCAACCGCCGCACTCTAGTTTCTAGCCTTGTCGCTACTCTGATTAGGATATATGTACTATTGGTTGAACGAATAAACAGGAAAATGAATGAATTTCTATTCTCCGGTTTGTTCGTTCATCTTATTTTTGTGAAAGATTTGAAATGCAATAAAAGAAAAACACTATAAATGTCATGAAAGGAAATAAACTTTGTTTATGCTTTTTGTTAGCTGCCGGAGTAGGATTGGGAGCACATGCTCAAAATAAAATAGCTGCTCCGATGAAGGATGTGAACCAAGTCGTTGATAATACGCTTGATAGTTTAAATGTGGCGCGTTCTGCCCGTCCTGTTTCAGGTTCTAGCCGGAAAGGGGATAATCCGGTGTTGTTCCTTGTTGGAAATTCAACGATGCGTACCGGTACTTTGGGCAATGGAAATAACGGTCAATGGGGATGGGGATATTTTGAACACGAGTATTTTGATGAAAATAAGATAACTGTTGAAAATCATGCATTGGGAGGAACCAGTAGCCGTACTTTTTATAACCGGTTATGGCCTGATGTCTTGAAAGGAGTTCGTAAAGGTGACTGGGTTATCATAGAATTGGGGCATAATGACAATGGTCCGTACGATAGTGGCCGTGCCCGTGCCTCTATTCCGGGAATTGGCAAAGACAGTCTGAATGTGACTATTAAAGAGACAGGAGCAAAAGAAACCGTATATACGTATGGAGAATATATGCGTCGTTTTATTCATGATGTGAAGAAAAAAGGTGCTTATCCTGTTTTGATGTCTCTGACTCCTCGTAACGCTTGGGAAGATGCAGACAGCACTATTATTACCCGGGTGAATCAGACATTTGGATTATGGGCGAAGCAGGTAGCTAAAAAAGCGAGAATTCCTTTTATTGATCTGAATGATATCTCGGCACGCAAATTTGAGAAATTCGGCAAAGAAAAAGTAAAGTATATGTTCTATCTGGACCGTATTCACACAAGTGCTTTTGGCGCGCGTGTCAATGCAGAATCTGCAGCCGAAGGAATCCGTAATTATAAGGGGTTGGAACTGGCGCGTTATTTGAAACCGGTAGAAAAAGATACGGTTACGGGGGCTACCCGTAAAAAGGGGAATCCTGTATTGTTTACGGTGGGAGACAGTACAGTGAAGAATACTGATAAAGATGAAAATGGCATGTGGGGATGGGGAAGTGTTATTCACGAACTGTTTGACACAGAAAGAATCTCTGTAGAGAATCATGCGAAAGCGGGCCGCAGTGCGCGTACTTATTTAGATGAAGGGCGTTGGGATAAAATCTATCATGCACTTCAGCCGGGAGATTTTGTTTTGATACAATTCGGACATAATGATGCAGGTGACATAAACACAGGGAAAGCGCGTGCGGAATTACCCGGTTCAGGAAATGAAAGTAAGGTCTTCAAAATGGAGAAAACCGGCAGCTATCAAGTGGTTTATTCTTTCGGCTGGTATTTGCGTAAGTTTATTATGGATGTAAAAGAAAAGGGAGCTGTTCCTATTGTCCTGAGTCATACACCCCGCAATAAGTTTGATAATGGTGAGATAGAGCGCAATACAAATTCTTTTGGTAAATGGACGCGTGAAGCGGCAGAAGCGGCCGGGGCTTATTTTATAGATTTGAATAAAATATCAGGAGACAAGCTCCAAGATATGGGATACAATCAAGGTTTGCGTGTAGTAGGAACGTATTTCAATCATGACCATACCCATACCTCTTTGAAAGGTGCCCGTATGAATGCCCGGAGTATTGCTGACGGGCTGAAAGCTACGGACTGTCCGTTAAAAGATTTTTTAAAGTAAATGAAAACAAAGCAACATCGTATGAAAAATCTGTTTCTGTTTTTATTTTTATTAGTTGTCTTTACGTCAAAGGCACAGGATAATAGAGTATCCGGTTTGAACTCCCGCCAGTTTACTAAATACTGGAAGGTTGAATCGGAATCGCCTGATTATAAAGTGACGTTTCAGGGAGATACCGCTGAGATAGTATCTCCCAAGGGATTGACTCTTTGGAGAAAAGAGAAAATGAGTGGAAAAGTGACCATTGAATATGATGCATGTGTGGTGGTGGAGTCGGATGGAGATCGTCTGAGTGATTTGAACTGCTTCTGGATGGCATCAGACCCTCAATATCCCGATAATTTATGGAAGCGAGAAAAATGGCGTAGCGGTATATTCCTGAATTGTTATTCTTTACAGCTTTACTATTTGGGATATGGTGGTAATCATAACTCTACTACACGTTTCCGTCGTTATGATGGGGATGAGTCGGGTATTACAAATCCTAAAGCCCGTCCTGCTATTCTAAAGGAATATACGGATGCCGGACATTTGCTGAAGCCGAATCATTGGTATCATATCAAGATTACCAACGAGAACAATAGGGTTAGTTATTACATAGACGGTGAGCGTTTGGTGGACTTTAGGGATGCTGAACCGTTACGGGAAGGCTGGTTTGGTTTTCGTACCACTTTGTCGCGTACTCGTATTACAAATTTTAGTTATGAATGCTCATCGCAAGAAGTGGCTACTGTTCCTTTGCAATGGATTGGTGAAACTCCCCGGCAGGATAAGGCCGTAAGTTTCGGAGTGCCTTTTGATAAAGGGGAAGTTTTTCCGGAAAACAAGCTACGGCTATCTGCAGAAAGTGGTGAGGATATTCCTATTGATACTTGGACTTTGGCTTATTGGCCGGATGGTTCTGTAAAGTGGGGAGGAATAGCAGGAGTTATTCCTGCCGGAACAGAAAAATTGACTCTGGAAAAGGCGGTAAAGAAATCTAAGGCGAAATCCAAACTGCCGGATACAGATAAAAAAAAGTCCGTTTCTGTGGCAGAAACATCACAGGGTATTCATATCTCTACCGGAGTCATTTCAGCATATATACCTCGTCAAGGCGAATTTTTGATAGATAGTCTGTTGTATAAAGGTGTGAAAGTAGGAGAAAAGGCTAGGCTTATATGCCATACGCAAAGCGAACCGGTACTTGAAAGTACTTCTCAAGTTTCTTTTACTAATTATATAGGAGAACTGAAATCTGTGACTGTAGAGCGTGCCGGTTCTGTGCGTGCACTTGTTAAATTGGAAGGGGTACACAAAAGTCCGAATGGTCGTGAGTGGTTGCCCTTTGTGGTACGGCTTTATTTTTATGGTGGCAGTGAGCAAGTGAAAATGGTGCATAGCTTTGTATATGACGGAGATCAGAACAAAGATTTTATTCGCGCCTTGGGAGTTCGTTTTGATGTTCCTATGCGTGAGGCTTTATACAATCGCCATGTAGCTTTCTCTTGTGCCGATGGTGGAGTCTGGAGCGAGCCCGTTCAGCCTTTGGTGGGACGACGCATACTTACATTGGATAAAACCGGAAATGGAGAATCTTCGTTACAGCAACAGCAGATGGAAGGAAAACGCATTCCTTCTTATGAAGCTTTTGACGAAAAGAACCGTGCTTTGCTTGATCATTGGGCTTCTTGGGACAGCTATCGTCTGTCCCAACTGACAGCAGATGCATTTTCAATCCGTAAACGTGCCAATGACAATAATCCTTGGATAGGTACTTTTTCCGGTACACGTAGTGAGGGTTATGCTTTTGCCGGAGATATAACCGGAGGTATGGGGCTTGAGTTGCATGATTTCTGGCAGTCTTATCCGTCTTCTATTGAAATCTCGGATGCAAAAACTCCGGTGGCTGCTCTTACCGCATGGATATGGAGTCCGGATGCTGAGCCGATGGACTTGCGCCATTATGATAATGTTGCTCATGACTTGAATGCCAGTTACGAAGATGTACAAGAAGGAATGAGCACCCCTTACGGGATTGCCCGTACAACGACTTTTACCTTGATACCTCAGGGTGGTTATAGCGGGAAGAAAGCTTTTGCAGAACAAGCTAAACAATTTGCCGGACCGGGAGTGCTGATGCCTGTACCTGAATATTTGCATGCCAAGCAGGCATTTGGTGTTTGGAGTCTTCCCGATCGTAGTACTCCTTTCCGTGCCCGGGTGGAAGACAGGCTGGATGCTTATATCAGCTTCTATCAAAAAGCGATAGAACAAAACAAATGGTATGGCTTTTGGAATTATGGGGATGTGATGCATGCATACGATCCTGTCCGCCATACCTGGCGTTATGACATCGGAGGTTTTGCATGGGATAACACGGAACTGGCTTCTAATATGTGGCTATGGTATAATTTCCTGCGTACCGGACGTGCTGATATCTGGCGCATGGCGGAAGCCATGACCCGTCATACGGCGGAAGTGGATGTATATCATATCGGTCCGAATGCAGGATTGGGTAGCCGGCACAATGTCAGTCATTGGGGATGTGGAGCTAAAGAAGCACGGATCAGTCAGGCTGCCTGGAATCGTTTCTACTATTATCTTACTACGGACGACCGATGCGGTGATTTAATGACCGAGGTAAAAGATGCCGATCAGAAATTGTACACGCTGGACCCCATGCGTCTGGCACAACCTCGCAGTCAGTATCCTTGTACGGCACCTGCACGTCTCCGCATCGGTCCCGACTGGTTGGCATACGCCGGAAACTGGATGACTGAATGGGAGCGTACCGGCAATACGGCTTATCGTGACAAAATTATAGCCGGGATGAAAAGTATTGTGGCACTGCCCAACCGTATCTTTACAGGTCCGTTGGCTTTAGGTTATGATCCGGCTACAGGGATTATTACCAGCGAATGTGATCCCAAGTTAGAAAGTACAAATCATTTGATGACTATCATGGGAGGTTTTGAAGTCATGAATGAAATGATCCGTATGGTTGATTATCCCGAATGGAATGAGGCATGGCTTGATCTTGCCGCCCGTTATAAGCAGAAAGCATGGGAGTTAAGGAAGAATCGTTTCCGTATATCCCGTTTGTTGGGATATGCAGCCTATCATACCCGTAATGCAAAAATGGCGGAAGAGGCTTGGACAGATTTGTTTTCCCGCTTGGAACATACTCCGGCTCCACCTTTCCATATAGAAACTATTCTTCCGCCGGAAGTTCCCGCTCCTTTGGATGAATGTACAAGTATCAGTACCAATGATGCCGCCCTTTGGAGTCTGGATGCCATTTATATGCAGGAAGTGATTCCGGTGGATGGTGAATAAATGATGTGAAGATTATCGTTAGGTATGGATTACATGGATTCCACAAGGTGTTTTATTCTTTTTGTGGAATTCGTGTAAAATCAGTAACAGACAAAAATGGGTTCACTTGAAGAAATTTATTGGAACATGGTAAAAAAGCAATGGAAAGTTGGAGCACATTATGCTCTCATGCCCTCATAATGATGGTAATTGTCTCATTAACAATGCACTATATATGAGTGCATCATCTTTATGCTCTCATAATATGCCATCATGCTCTCACATCATATTCATGTGTTCTTAGTTATATCTTATTGTTTGTCAGAAAGATAAATTATTTATAGTTGTATCGGTAACTTATTTCTGCAATACGCTTTTGGTCCTTTTTGGGGGCTAATGGTGCATAATAAAGACTCTTTTCATTTGCTGCTTTCCGCATATCTTCTTTCTGCATTATCCTTGCAATATATCGTTTACATACAGACGTTTATCAATATTCAACCGTTTGTATTTACTTAATCACATAGGTGGTTAAGTCTAATCACGATAGTGACTAAGTCTAATCATATAGGTGATTAAAGTTAATCACAATAGTGGTTAAGTAATTTTGCTAGTTTAGTTGAGCAATCATGAAGGAACTTTGATGTAAGCCTGTTCCTATTTTTACGTAACTACATCTCTATATTTGTATCGTATAATCGGAAGATATGCTTTTGCTATCGGTATAAATCATCTGATAATAAGTAATATACGTCTGTGTGAGAAAGTAAACACAGTGAGGGCATGAGGGCATTTATGAGAGCATAAAGATGATACACTCATAATATAGTGCATTGTTAATGAGATGATTATCATCGTTAATGAGGGCATGAGAGCATATTGTCTTCCAACTTTTTTTGTAAACTTGCTGAAGGAATAAGAAATATGTTTCTTTGAAATCTATATAGTTAGAAAAATTGCCGTATTCTTAGGTTATAGATGTCTTTAGACGGATAGGGTAATATTTTATCGCACCTATTTTGTATTTTTGTAAAAAGGAGCGTTTTGTATGAAGAACATAATCAGAAAGATAAGAACTTACCATCCTGTTTCGGGGTGAAGCGTTGGGAACATTGACACAACTTTTGGAGAGGCATATATTCCCGGCAGAAACACTTCTTATCATCATATCAGTTATGAAGTGATAGGGTACAAGGATATAATAGGATGTACGGGTTCCTATTTAGGGGCAAAAAAGAATAGAAGTAAGGGTAAGTAGTCTTTTAATTCTTTCCGTAATTGTTTTAGTGCCTGTTGAATTCTGTAATCTACTGTTTTGGAAGATATGTTTAATTCTTCTGCAATTTCCTGATAGGTCTTATTTTGGAAACGGTGCATTTCAAAAGCTATCCGATAGGATTCTGGAAGATTAAGAATTGCTTTTTCTATTTTTTGTGTTAATTCATCTATAATATAAAAATCAGGATCTTCGAATAGTTCCTGTATGTCTGGAGTGAGTATATTTTCTATTTGGAATCGAAGAGAATTTCTGGTCATTAAGGTATAACATTTGTTTTTTACTGCTTTGAACAAATAATGATGAACAGAAGAATCTATATGATTTGTTTTTCTATTTTCCCATATCTGTAACATGGTATCTTGAACCACTTCTTCTGCATCTTCTAATGAAACAAAACTGCGGGCAAAAGCACAAAGCATTGCATAATATTTGATGAATAAAGTATCAAATGCCTTCTTATTGCCCTGTTGCATGGATATATACAGTTGCTTGTCTATCAAATTATCATTTGTGGTTTCCATAGATTATAGAAGAAAATGTTACTGCAAAAATACATAATTTTAATCATGAAAGTACCTATTCGAAAAATAATTCAAAAAAAACAGTTTTTGGTTTAGGAACTTTTGATCTTGGTTAGACTTATTATAAAAGGACATTATGATAAATTCAGATACCCGAATAGATGAAGCGCTTTTACTCCGTTATTTTGAAGGAGAAGTGACTCTAAGTGAGAAAGATGAGATTGAAAAATGGATTATCTCTTCCGAAGCAAATAAAAAGCTGGCCAAACAGATTTATTATCTTTCTTTTGCCACAAAAACAATGGATACCTTAAAACGGACTGATGCACGGGCTGCTTTGAAGGAAGTCAGAGGCAGGATAAGAAGGGAACGACAGCTACAATGGGGGCGATGGGCACAGCGTGCCGCTGCTATTCTTGCCATACCTTTGTTGTTGTCTACTTTATATTTATATTATAATGCCGATAGACAGGATGAGATGAGCTTTATTGAAGTCCGCACTAATCCGGGAATGATTACAACTATTGTTTTGCCAGATAGTTCCCGCGTATGGCTGAATTCGGAATCTTATTTGAAATATCCCGTTCGTTTTGCTAAAAATGAACGAAATGTAATATTACAAGGAGAAGGATATTTTTCTGTTAGAAAAAATGTGGATAGCCGTTTTACCGTTCAGACTCCTCATCACACTCAGATTCAAGTGCTGGGTACTGAGTTTAATGTAGAAGCTTATGAAAAAGAGAAAAATCATAGCATTGGCATGTGCAGCAGCAGTCCTGCTTCTGGCCGTTTCAGCTTTTGGGTACATCCAATCGAAGTTGGATAAGATCAACAAGGTATCAGACACGCAATAGCATAGTAGGTGGTACCAATGTTCAATGCACAACAGCGGATTCGACAGTTAATGGATGAGCGTGGATGGACAATTTACCGGTTAGCGCAGGAGTCCAAGCTGTCACAGACAACGATCAGTAATATCTTCAAGCGGAACAATCAGCCGTCTATTCCGACGGTAAATGCGATTTGTGACGCTTGCGGAATCACACTGGCTCAGTTCTTTGCGGAGGACGATCCAGCAAACACTCTGAATACCCGGAGTGAGTTTGACAACAGTGTTGCGGCGCTCAAGGAGGATCAGCGCGAAGCGCTTGCTGCATTCATCAAGACAATGGTATAGTACATAACCGCTCAGCCCTTCTGTGCGGTTCACAGCAGAGGCTGTCCGAGGTACATTGGACAGCCTCTGCGCTTTTTTACAAATCAAAAGAGGCGTATTCATGAGCAGCGAAGTCATGCAGGAAACCACCCCGCTTGTTGAATGCAGCG
>OMDF01001562.1_pt1 | contig 10627 bp, 12 predicted proteins | sample 1673631 | NCBI WGS metagenome assembly OMDF01 (sample SAMEA103958117, study PRJEB25191) | human gut metagenome | biome: human-associated habitat [ENVO:00009003]; feature: intestine environment [ENVO:2100002]; material: feces | place: Germany | collected 2013/2015 | reverse complement strand
GTATATCTGTTATTCAACATCTGCGGCATTCCTTACGGTTGGTATAATTCCGGCGGTGTTGCTTTCAACAGGCTATATGAGCAAGATTAATATTGATTCAAGGGCGTTCTACAATCTCTTTGTTCAGAGTATGAACAATATTCTTATCGCCCTTGCAATCTGTTCTGTAATCTTTTTTATAGTTTCGATCGGACTTTTCTTCCTGCACAAGAGTATGCGCAGACACGCAAGTGAAGAATGATGAAATTGAAAGTTGAAAATTGAAAATGTAAAATTACGGTCGAGAAGATAGTTTGCAAATGCAAAACACTGTCTTCCCGACCGTTTTTTATATGAAAGTTGTTGTCTGTTAGTAGTGGCGAACCGTGTTCGCCACTACTAAAATAATGAAAAAATAACACGGTCGGATTTCCAAACGGGGATCCCGACCGTGTTGTTTTATGAATTAATCATCAATATTGTAAAATCGTTTTGCGTTGTCGCAGGTGATTTGCAAAAGTTCGGAAATGCTTATATTACGCAGAGATGCGATTTTTTCTGCGGCATAGACAATCATAGAGCTGTCGCAACGCTTGCCACGGAACGGCACGGGTGCCATATATGGGCTGTCCGTTTCAAGCATTATTCTGTCACTTGGGATAATCTCGCACGAATGTACCGCCTTTTTAGCATTCTTGAATGTCAATACGCCTGTAAAGCTGATATATGCGCCGAGTTTTAAAAGCTCCTTTGCTGTTTCCGGACTTCCTGAATAGCAATGCACCACAAATTTATCCGGAGTAGTGCGGTGCAGTATTTTCATCATATCTTCCGTAGCGTCACGGCAGTGGATAACAGCAGGGAAAGTTCGTTCGCAAGCTTTATCTGATTTTCAAATATCTCCTGCTGTCTTTCTGCGTCATAGCCGTCATAGTGATAGTCAAGTCCTATCTCGCCTATAGCGACCGCCTTTTTATTCTTTGCAAGTGTTCTCAGTATATCAATGTAATTATCGGGTGTGTCGGCTATATTTTCGGGATGAATGCCAACCGCACAGAATACATTTTCGTAACGCTCCGTAAGTTTCAGTGAAAACTCGCAGGTCGGAATATCCACGCTCATATTTATGATTGCCAGCACATTATCGGATAAAATGCGGTCGAGGACCTCATATCTGTCCTCGTCAAACCACCTGTCGTCATAGTGTGCGTGAGTATCTATAATTTTCATTACTTCAATATCTTTACGCTGTCACGGATAATCAGCTTGCCCGTTACAAGCGTTCTGCCCCTTGAATAATTTTTATCCCTTATCTTCTTGATTATCGTTTCGACAGCCTCATAAGACATTCTCTTACTGTCAACATCTATCGTTGTGATACGGGGATTTGAAATAGTAGAGTAGATGTGGTTATCGTAGCCGACTATCGAAATGTCATCGGGTACTACATAGCCCTCGCTTCTGAGCTGATTGAGCAGGCAGTATGCCGCCTCATCACAGTTGCAGACAAAAGCGGTCGGCTTCTGTGCAGGAAGGTCAAAGTGAGGATAGCTTGTGCCTTCGGGGCCTCTGTCGTCAATTACCCACTCACTGCGCAGCGGTATACCTTTTTCAAGCAGAGCCTTGTAATATCCGAGGTATCTGTCCTGTATGCTTGATGTTGACGTTATAGTACCGAGGAAGCCTATGTTGCGGTGTCCTGCGTTTATAAGATAGTTTGTAAGCATATAAGAGCCGAAGAAGCTGTCTGAAAGAATGGTGTCTGTGCGGTTGTCACTGCTGTAGAAGTCAAGGAAAACCACAGGAATATCAAGGTCCAACAGTTCGCTTACATATTCATCGTCAAACTGTCCGAGTACGATTACGCCGTCAACCTTTTTGTCCGATACCGAATTCGGCATTGAACGGTTCGCCTGATCGCTTTCTGAAATTACATCGAGTATGCCGTAATAGTTCTGCTTTTGCAGAAGCTCCACGATATGACGGTACATTACCCAGTAGAACGCACTTGCGTCATTTATAAAGTGCTTTGCCACTACTATACTTATGTTGAACGTAAAGCCTTCCTTAGATGACTTTGACGTATAGCTGAAACGGTATCCCATTTCGTTTGCCTTCTGCTTTATCTTCTCACGAAGATCCTCGCTGACGCCGTCCTTGTCGCCGAGTGCCTTTGATACTGTAACTGTGCTTATATCCATAGCCTTTGCTATGTCGCTCATTGTAACGGATTTTTTCTTCATCAAATCTTACCTCTGTACTCGTCAATTTAGCTAATAACTTTATATCTGCCTTTATATAATAGTGTAACCTAAAACCGAGCTTTTGTAAAGTAACTTTTTGCACAAAAAACAATTGTATACATGCGTTCTGTTTATAAAATTAGCTAAAGTTATAATTGTAACGCTCCGTTTTCACTGTTTTAAGCAGATTCAGGGTAAAAAACGTACACTTTTTAAGAAAATAATACGTTTTTATGAAAACCGTTATCACGATTTTTTTGAAGTAAAAACCTGCGCTTTGTAACAAATGATAAAATTACATATCGAATTTTGGTCAAATGTTACATTGAAAACGGTTTCACAATACTGTATAATTGTAATATAGTTTAATTGAGGGAGAAAATGCTGATGAGTGTTACTATCAAGGACGTTGCAAAGGCGGCTAACGTTTCCGTTGCAACCGTTTCAAGAGTTCTTAATAAAAAATCCAACGTTTCCGAAGAGGCGATACAGGCGGTAAACAGTGCTGTTCAGGCACTCGGATACAGCCCCAGCTTTCTTGGCAGAGATTTAAGAAAAAGCGAAACGAGAAGAATACTTGCCATCATAGCGTCAACAGAGCAGAGCTTCTACTCGGACGTTATAAGAGGTATGGAGGTAGCCGCATTCTCACAGGGCTATGATGTTCTGATTGCTACCACCCACGACGATCCCAACCACGAAATGCACCTGCTCGGTATGCTTTTCTCAAGAGCCGTAGACGGTGCGGTACTGCTCGGTCCTAAGCTGGACGCCGCAACCATCAATTCGCTCGGCGAAAAGCACAATATAGCAATGTGCCTTGAACGTCTTGACAACTGTAATGTGCTTACCGTCACGATAGATAACGTAAAGGCAGGCCGTGACGCAGTAAACTACCTTATCCGCAAGGGTCATAAGAAGATAGGCCTTATCACAACTTTACAGAGAAGCCAGTCGAGCATTGACCGTGAGATAGGCTACAAGCTGGCACTCAAGGATAACGGCATTCCTTATAACGAGGATTACGTTTATTTCGGCGGCTATGAAACAGAGCAGGGTATGAGAGGCTGTGAATACCTTATGAACCTGCCAAGTCCCCCGACAGCAATATTCTCGATTTCGGATATAATCGCAATCGGCGCAATGAACTATGCACTTTCAAAGGGCTACAGGATAGGCAAGGATCTTATCTTCATGGGCTTTGACAATATCCAGTATTCACATATGTTCGTACCCCACTTATCTACAGTCGAACAGCCGTGTTATGCACAGGGCAAGCTGGTAATCGAGAAGCTGATTGAAAATATGAAAGCGACAAATCCCGACCACAACCTTTATACATTACCGCACAGCCTTGTTCTGAGAGAATCTACAGGCGATTGATATAATAATTGATATAAAAAAGCATCACCCCGTTCACTTATGTGAACGGGGTTTTACATTACTGCTGTTCAGCGTTATTCTTATTCTTCAGCTTTTTCTGTTTCTTTTCGTCAACCTGCACTCTATCCGGGTTGCAGTCCTCAAACTCGAACCAGAACGTACTGCCGACACCGACCGTACTGTCCGCACCGAAATTTAACCTGTGCATTTCAAGCACACCCTTTACGATTGAAAGACCTAAGCCGCTGCCTTTCTTTGCACGCTGATGCGTTTCGCCGTTCTTCTTGACACGATAGTATCTGTCCCAGACATATTTAAGATTTTCCGGGTCGATGCCTATACCGCTGTCGCACACCTCAAGTCTTGCGGTTGTCGGTGTCTTGTGATACAGATTTACTCTTACAGTCTTGTCATCACCTGTATAGGTCAGAGCGTTATTGATAAAGTTGTATACTACCTGATCTATCTTTGTAATATCCGCATTAATAAATATATCCGGCTCAGCATTCAGCACAACGTTATAGTCCTTGATTTCGTTCAGCAGTGAGAAGCGTGGTACTATTTCACCGAGATGCTCAGAAAAATTTACCTTCTCATATTTAAGCTCCGCAACGCCGCTCTGCAGCTTTGACAAATCGAGTATATCCGTTACAAGCGAGGTCAGCCTGTCCGTTTCATCAATTATGACCTGCAGATGCTTTTCACGCTTTTCAGGGTTATCGCCCGAAAGATCTCTTATCATCTCCGCATAAGCCTTTATCATCGTAAGCGGAGTGCGCAGATCGTGCGAAATATTCGCCATAAGATCCTTACGCAGAGTATCCGCCTTTGCTATTTCCACAGATGCGGAGCTGAGCGTATCGGTAAGCTCGTTTATCTCCGTAAAGCTGTTCTTCTTCACAGGCATGTCAAACTGTCCCTGCGGCAGCTTCAGCGCCGCCTTTGATATATTGATGATAGGCTTTGAAATGCTGTTTGAGAAAATGATGGACATTATGAATGCGACAATTATGATAATACCTGCGGTAAGATTAAGCTGGCTGTGCAGAATTGCGGTCGTTGTGCCGAGCGGCTCAAGATAATTGAATATATACAGCCTTACGATACCGTTTGTTTTAAAGAACGTACTTTCCGTACCGTCATCAAGCTGTGCTATCAGCACAATTGCCTTGCTGTCATTGTTCGTTCTCGGAATTGTAGCGGTGAAGAACGTATTTTCGCCGGAAATGATTTCTTTCATATCGTTGGGCGAAAGGCTCGTGATAAGCGAGTACACCTCTTTGTTGCTCTTGTCAAGCGAGCTTGCCCTGAAGTAAGGGCGGTTGCTGTCGGAGATTTCGATATATATCTTCTGCTTGTCCGCAATATCCGAAACGATAGAATTGAGGTTTTCGGGCTGCTGCGACCACGCATCCTTTATCTGCTTTGCGGCAGAAGCCGTTTCCTGTATCTTCATATATTCGTAGTAGCTTGAAAGCAGCACTACCTGAAAGAAGTACAGAAAAACTATAACTATTAGCGAGAACAGCACAAATGTCAGCCATGAACGGAAACGTATGCTGTTTAGTCTGTCTTTCATTGAAAAGTGCCTTCCTGTTCTGATGTGTACCGATATAATATTACAGCCGCCACTCAAGACGGCTGTAAAAAGTATTTAAACCTGGAACTTGTATCCCATACCTCTTAACGTTACAATGAATTTTCTGTACGGGCCGAGATTGTTTCTCAGCATCTTGATATGAGTATCAATGGTTCTGTCGTCACCGAAGAAATCATATCCCCATACCTCTTCGAGCAGCTTGTTTCTTGTAAGCGCTATGTTCTTGTTCTTCACAAGATAGAACAGCAGGTCGTATTCCTTAGGCGTGAGGTTAGCCTTTTCGCCGTCTATGAATACATCTCTTGCCGTAAAATTGATTTCAAGACCTTCAAATTTTACTGTTTCTCCGACAGGCTCATTTCCGGATTTATTACGTTTGATTATCGCATTGATACGGGCAAGTACCTCTTTGGGCGAGAAGGGCTTTACCACATAATCGTCAACGCCCATCTCAAAGCCGAACAGCTTGTCATATTCCTCTGTTCTTGCCGAAAGCATAAGTATAGGAGTATTCTTGAATTTTCTTATTTCTTTGCAGGCTGAAAAGCCGTCAAGTCTTGGCATCATTACATCCATTATTATTATGTCGAAATCCTGTTCCTTCGCCATATCGACAGCCTGCATGCCGTCTACCGCCTCATATACCGTATGACCCTCATATTCGGCATATTCCTTGATGACCTCACGGATTTTCTGTTCGTCATCCGCTACGAGAATTTTATACATAGTCTTTATTCCTTTCTTTTCAGCTATCCGTTTATCGTAAAAAAAATTCAGTTTAACAAAGTAAACTGAACGGAGATAAAATAATGCACAAATCAAATTATCAATGAAATGTTGGGAGAGGAAATTATGATTATTGAATTATTCAACCACCATAAAATCTGTCAGTTTTACCTGACGCTTATTATTATATCCGCCTTTTATGATGAAAATGTGTTTGAAGTCTAAAAAAACGATAAATCGCTTTTTCACTTTATTTACTTATTTTTTATCCGCTATGCCTCTCATGAATACTTTTGCGAGCTTTTCGCAGGTTTCGGGCGGAACAGCATATAACGGACTGTTAAGCGTTGAGCTGTCGCCGGTCGGGATAGAAATTTCAAGTCTTCCTATGCTGTCTTTTATGTTATAGCACATCTTACCGCCGATATATCCGATATACAGCTTTGCGCTGTACATTTCGAAATCGTCGGCTATCATTCCCGTATGCGTGTCGGGCGAAACCGAGAAAGACGAACCGATATTGATGCTGTTATCCGAAACACCGACATTCAGCACGAACAGATTTCTGTCCGAGCATCTTACCATAGCCTTAAGTATGCTGAATACAGCTACATACAACAGCTTTTCGCTTATGTTGACAGGTATATCCTCATATATAGGCTTGTCGGTGCTGAGCCTGAAAACGATCGGTATACTGCTCATTTCCTTGTTGGCACGCTCTATTATTTTGTTCAGCTTTTCAAAGAAATATATGGCAGGCGCAGGGGGTGTCTTACGGTAAATGACCGTAGCAAGCTCCGACAGCACCTCTATATTACGCTGTATGCTGTTCAGTGCGTTATCCTCGTTACAGTTCTGTGTTGCTTTTGCAACATCGCTTCTTGCCTGTGAAAGCAGATAGCATATATCAGCATAAGTGTTTGTGCTTCCAAGCTGCAGCAGCACATCGGTAAGAGTGTTGACACGCCACAGGATAAAACGCTCATCTCCGCCGGCAAAGGATGTACCTTGCGCAGAGTATTCCTTCCCGTCGATATTTACCTGTTCGGTAAGAATATCGCAGTTGATACCTTTAGGGAAAACTATTGTTTCTCCGCAGGCGGCATTTTTCCATTTGATATTACCGAATTCGTCACTTAAAAAGAACGATGTTCCCGATGAGCCGTAAAGCATTTCGAGAGATTCTGTTATTTTCTCCATAGCAATTGTGTCCTTTACGGAATTTTATTTGTTTTCGTTATCTTTTATCAGCTTCTGCTGTTTTCCTTTATCATCAACAACATACACCCTGTCAAGCTCGGACATAAGACCTCGTTTGAAGGAAGCCCTGTATTCGTTGCGAAGTTCAAGTTGTTCCTCCTTCTCCTCGGTTGTAAGCTCACGCTCCCTAGACTTACGGGCAAGATAATTTATCCTGTCTATTTTAGCTTTATCCATAATTAAATTTCCTTTATACAAGATTTTTTATTTTTATGATTATTCTGTTCGGCTTTTTAAGTATAAACCATACTGCCGCCGCTATGAATGTGCCGGTAACAACTGCGGCAATCGCAAGAAACGGAAGGTACGCAAATACGGACAGCGAATATATAAACGAAGCCGCTGAAATCTGCCCTACGTTATGCATCACCGCCGAGAATATGCCGGCAGGGAATACTCCCCACGCTTCTTTTACAAAGAGGCGAGTGACTGCCATTGCGGTAAACGACAGTGCGCCGCCGCACAGAGAAAACAGCAAAGCCGTGATATTGCCCGATACAAGCGCCGACAACAATATCCGTGCAATAAGTATCAGTGCGGTATCATATGCTTTCCATCGACCGCCGAGATACAGCGAGAAAAGAACAGGGAAGTACGCAAGACCTATTCTGAAGCCCGGTATTGCGACAACCGGCGGTATCATTCCCTCGACAATATACAGCGTAAGCGACATTACCGCAAGAAGCGCAGAGAAAACTGTTTTTTTAACTGTCATAGCTGTATTCTCCCCGTCTTGCTTCAACACGGATAACCAGCTTGTGAGGCATACATACTATAGGCTGGATTCCGTCCGATACAGGCGCTGTCTTTACGCATATTTTGTCGGGGCAGTCTGCGTCCGAAACGCTTATAGCTCCGCCGCTGACCTTAATAACATTATAACCGCCGTCATCGGAATATACGGTAAACGTCTGCTCGCTTTCGCTGTCAAGCTCTACAGTTCTTATCAGTCTGCCGTTACTGTAAATACAGGCTGTGTGTCCTGCTGTTGTTCTGCCGACAAACAGAATGCCGAGCAGTGAAAGAAAAACGATACATACGATTATAATAAGGCACACGACCTTGCGCTTGTCACCGATAAACCTGCTCATGATGCTTTGAAATCCGCAGATATGCCGTCCGAAACCGAAACGGTACCGTCATTTCTTGTGATGATATATTCCGCAATGTTGTATTTTTCGTAAAACTCAGCGGTTTTTTCTTCGCCCATCACGAAAAATGCGGTAGACAGCGCATCGCTTATAAGACCGCTTGCAGAATAGACAGTACAGCTTTTTATTCCGTTGTCGGCAGGATAAGCCGTGGACGGATCTATTATGTGGATGTACTTTTTGCCGTTATGCTCGACATATCGGTTTGCGCCGTTTGAAGTGGCGATGTAGCCCTCGTCTACGGTGAGAGTGCCTACGGGAGTGTTCGTTTCATCGGCGGTGATTGATATTCTGCGGCTGTTGCCGTTATCCTTGCCTATAGTAAGGATACTTCCGCCGAAATCCACCACTGCTGACGTAACTCCGGATTTTCTCAGATACGAGTCAAGCATATCCATAGCGTAGCCCTTTGCCGCCGCACCGAGATCGAGCGAGAAGCCGCCGTCGGTGAAGCAGACAGAAGTATTCTCATCATCAAATTCAATGTTGCGGTAACTGTGTTTTCCTGCTGATTTTTTCAGTTCATCACTGTCGGGCATAGGCGGATTTTCCTTACCGAAGCCCCACATATCCGAAATATCGCCGAGCGTTATATCAAAAGCACCGTCTGTAAGACGTGAAAGTTCTGTACAGCTTTTGAGCAGATTATATGTCGATGTGTCGACCGTTACTTTTCCTGAACCTGCGTTTTTGTTGATTTTTGAAATTTCGCTGTCCGCTTTTGTTCTTGAAAGGGTATCGTCAAGCTCGTTGAGCATTCCCACAGCGCCTGCGCAGACTTCCTCAGCCGATATGCCGTCGCCCGTTTCATATATCGCAAACGATACGAAAGTGTCGAACGTAAAGCTGTCGTGCCTGTAAGGCTCAGCCTTGCCGCAGCCGCCAAGACAAGCGGGCAGGGATACCGCAAAAAGCAGTGTCGGGATCAAAGATGTTTTTTTCATACCTTCTCCATTCGTTTTGTACATACTATTATATACCAAAAAGGTTCGGATTTCAACTGATTTTCTTTAATTTATATTGTATTATTGTCCGAATGTGCGTCTGCAACAAAAAAGTTGCATTTCAGACGTGTTTGTGATATAATCATTTAGTATGGAATTTTGTTTTTTGTTTTGGCTGTAAGCACGGCTCAGAACGTATGTTTACGGAGGCTGTATGCGTATTATCGGAATAGACCCCGGCTATGCGATTGTCGGTTTCGGTGTCGTTGATTATATCGGCGGAAAATTCAGCGTCAAGGATTTCGGCGCAATAACAACCGATAAGGATACGCCGTTTCCTAAACGTCTTTGTGAAATATATGAAGATTACTGTCAGATACTGGATAACTGGAAGCCTGATGCGCTTTCAATAGAACGTCTTTATTTCACGAACAATCAGAAAACAGGAATAGATGTCGCACAGGCAAGAGGCATTATAATAATGGCGGCAGCACAGCGTGGTATCGAAATAAACGAGTACACGCCCCTGCAGGTAAAGCAGGCTGTCGTAGGCTACGGTCAGGCGGTAAAAAAGCAGGTGCAGGAGATGACGAAAAACATTCTCAAGCTCCCCTTTGTACCAAAGCCCGATGATACTGCGGACGCACTCGCAATGACGATATGCCACGCCCAGACAAGCGGCTCATTGCTCAGAAACATAAAGGCATCAAATATATAAGAAAAGAGTTTTGATTTATGATATACAGTGTTAACGGAACGGTAGACCTTATCGAACCTAACCTTGCGGTCATCGACTGCGGCGGTGTGGGCTATGCCTGCCGCACCACCAACAACACCCTGTCCCATCTGCAAAAGGGGAAGCCGGCCAAGCTCTATACCCACCTGAATGTCCGTGAGGACGCCATGGAGCTGTTCGGCTTCGCCGATCAGAGTGAGCTGCGGAGCTTCAAGCTGCTCATCAGCGTGTCCGGCGTGGGCCCCAGAGCGGCGTTGGCGATCCTGTCGGCCATAACGCCCCAGCAGCTGGCGCTGGCCGTGGTGACGGACGACGCCAAGGCGCTGACGGCGGCGCCGGGCATCGGCAAGAAGATCGCCCAGCGGATCATCCTGGAGCTGAAGGACAAGATGGCCCGGGAGAGCGCCGCCACGGGGCTGGACTTCTCCGGCGGAGCCGCTGTGAGCGTCCCGGCCTTTACAAATAAGGCCACAGAGGCGGCCCAAGCCCTGGCGGTGTTGGGCTACACCAGCGCCGAGGTGGCCCAGGCGCTGAAGGGCGTGGACGTGGAAACTCTGTCTCTGGAGGAGATCATCCGCCAGTGCCTGAAAAAGATGGTGAAGTGA
>OMDF01001544.1_pt1 | contig 10725 bp, 5 predicted proteins | sample 1673631 | NCBI WGS metagenome assembly OMDF01 (sample SAMEA103958117, study PRJEB25191) | human gut metagenome | biome: human-associated habitat [ENVO:00009003]; feature: intestine environment [ENVO:2100002]; material: feces | place: Germany | collected 2013/2015 | reverse complement strand
CATACATGGACATGTGGTCTCCATTGTAAGTAGCCCATCCCAATGCAAGTTCGGAAAGGTCGCCTGTGCCGATGACCAGACCGCCCAGCCGGTTTGCCACATCCATCAGAATCTGCGTGCGTTCGCGTGCCTGACTGTTTTCATAAGTCACATCGTGAACGGTCATGTCGTGGTCGATATCTTTAAAATGCCGGATGCAGGCCTCCTTAATGCTTATTTCTTTGATAGTGACTCCCAATGAAGCCATTAGGTGGAGTGCATTATTATAGGTGCGATCGGTTGTGCCGAAACCGGGCATCGTGATGCCGATGATATTTTTGCGCGGAAGTTCCAGTTTATCAAATGTCTTGACGCATACCAGTAAGGCCAGAGTGGAATCCAGTCCTCCCGAAATGCCGACTACCACGGTCTTGCAATTGGTATGTACAAGTCGTTTGGCCAAACCTGCTATTTGGATGGCGAATATTTCCTCGCATCGTTGGTCTAATTCATTTCCTTGAGGCACAAAGGGGTGCGGCTCGATGGGGCGGGTTAGTGTTAAATCGCGTGTATTGACAAATTCGGTGTTGATATGGATGGCAGGACGACCGGGACAATTGCCGATATTGGCTGCAAAAGTAGTGTTGGTCAAGCGTTCGCCACGGATGCGCTCTACGTCTATTTCGCTGATTACCAGTTGCTCTTTGAAAGAAAAGCGTTCAGATTCTGCCAATAGGCTGCCGTTTTCGTAGATAAGTCCGTTGCCGGCGAAAACCACATCAGTGGTAGATTCTCCAAACCCGCTGGAACTGAACACATATCCTGCCAGACAGCGTGCGGATTGTTGGCTGATAAGTGAACGTACATAAGCATGTTTTCCTATTCCTTCATTGTCGGCGGACATATTGAATATGATTTCCGCTCCTTGCAGCGCCAATGAAGAGCTGGGCGGAATAGGCGCCCACATGTCTTCGCAGATTTCAATGCCGAAGCAAGTATCGGGCGTATCGAAAAGCAAGTTGGCGCTGACCGGCACGTTTTGTCCGCAAAGGCGTATATTGGTATCGGGATGATTCAAAGCGGAAGTAAACCAGCGCTGTTCATAGAATTCTTTATAATTGGGTAAATAAGTTTTGGGCACAATACCCAGAATCTTTCCTTTTTGGCAAACTACGGCACAATTAAGTAAAGTGGAGTTCATGACGACCGGCATGCCTATGATAGAGATAATATCCATTTGCCGGGTATTATTCATAATCTGCATTAAAGCTATCTCTGCTTCTTCCAATAACAATGTTTGGCCAAACAGGTCGGCACAAGTATATCCGGTGATGCTAAGTTCGGGGAAAATAATGATTTGAACACCTTTCCCGTCAGCAATGGCAATTTGAGTTTCAATTTGTTGTGCGTTAAACTTGCAGTCGGCTACTTTCACTGCCGGAACAGCCGCCGCTACTCTTACAAAACCATATTTCATAATTATACCTTATTATATATAGGTGCAAAAATAATCATTCCTGATTGATTTATTGCATGAAAGAAAAAAAATAAAAAAAAGTAAGGAAATTATTTGTTAGTTACTAGAAAGTACATATCTTTGCACGTGAAATAAAGTTGTAACAATTACAAATATGAAAGAGAGTTCTTATGAAGACTTATGATTATTTACTCAGTTATAATATAAAGCCATCTGTGCAGAGAATAGCTATTATGGACTATTTGTTGGCTCATAAAACTCATCCGTGTATCGATGAGATTTATATGGCTTTGTGTGACGATATTCCTACATTGTCGAAAACTACGGTTTATAATACATTGAAGCTTTTTGTGGAACATGGTGCAGCTTTAATGCTTACGATTGATGAAAAAAATGCATGTTTCGATTCGGAAACCTCTTTGCATGCTCACTTTTTATGTAAGAAATGTGGCAAAATATATGATTTGCCTTTCAGTGGCGAAACGAAACAGGTGGAACGTATTGACATGAATGGTTTCTTTATTGAAGAAATACATCAATATTACAAAGGAGTATGTCCGGCTTGTGCTGCAAAAGAGCAGGGAAAAGAAGTAGGCTGATAATATGGTGATCAACTAATAAATAAAATATTGACTAACTAATAAAAAAGGAAATTATGAAAAAGTTTATTTGTACAGTTTGTGGTTATATTCATGAAGGTGATGCAGCTCCTGAAAAGTGTCCGTTGTGTAAAGCACCCGCTTCTAAGTTTAACGAAATGGTAGAAACAGAAGGTGGTTTGGAATTTGCTGACCAACACGTAATTGGCGTTGCTAAAGGTTGTGACGAAGAAATGATTAAAGATTTGAACAACCACTTTATGGGTGAATGTACAGAAGTAGGTATGTATTTGGCTATGAGCCGTCAGGCTGACCGTGAAGGTTATCCCGAAGTAGCTGAAGCTTTCAAGCGTTATGCTTGGGAAGAAGCAGAACACGCTTCTAAGTTCGCTGAACTGTTGGGTGACTGTGTATGGGATACCAAAACTAACCTCGAAAAGAGAATGAACGCTGAGTCTGGCGCTTGCGAAGACAAGAAACGTATTGCCACTCGTGCAAAAGCTCTGAATCTGGATGCTATCCATGACACTGTTCATGAAATGGCAAAAGATGAAGCTCGTCACGGTAAAGGCTTTGAAGGTCTGTACAACCGTTACTTCAAGAAATAATCCTTTTTAGTATTGTATTTTTAGGGAAAGAGGTTGCCGTCTGGTAACCTCTTTTTCTATAATACGATTCATCCCCTCTCAAGTTATCCCACGAAATGTAACACATCATTTGCTATACGTTACATTCCCCTTTTATAAAGGGTTTTTCCTCCATATTATGTTTGCGAGAATATCTGTTTTCAATTACTTTTGTATCACAATTGCTAACCCCAACGTAATTATGAAAACGCTATTATCCATCTTATTCCTTTTCTTTGCAACCTACGGATACAGTCAATCAGAGAAACTATTTACAGTAGACCGTGAATTATCAAACAGCAATATCAATCAGATCTATCAAGCCAAAGACGGAGTTATCTGGATAGCCACCGAAGACGGACTTAATCGTTACGACGGCGCCAAGTTCAGTGTGTACAAACACAAAGAAGGAAACGACAGTTCATTGGTAGATAACAATGTAAGGATACTCTTCGAAGACAGCAAAGGGAACTTCCTGATAGGTACTCAACGCGGGCTACAACTTTACGACCCGTCAACAGACCTCTTTAAAGAAATCCCCATCCTGTACGAAACTGGAATAAACATGAGCGCACATATCAGTACGATCCTGGAGCGTAAGAATGGAGAGTTATTAATAGGAACGTCCGGGCATGCCGTTTATTCACTAACATTAGGAGGAACAGAACCTCTTATCAAAGAGGCGCAACTGCCGGTTCCCAGTTTTTTCATCACCTATCTATTCGAAGACCAAAACGAAAATCTATGGGTTTCTACAGAAGGAAAGGGGTTATACCGCATTGACACGTCAGGTCAAATATATCACTATTTCATCGGAAAAGAGAATGCCTGGAATATAGTAACTTCTATTTGCCTGGATGAAAAAGGGAATATCTATGCCAGTAACATAAACAAAGGAATATTTGTCTACGACCAGCAGAAAGATACTTTTATCCCTATCTCCTGTCCGATACTTCCTAGCCTGCCTATCAATACAATATATGCTGCCGGGCAAGGAAAAATCTATATCGGAACCATAGGGTACGGCATAAAAGTATATGACATACATACACAGAAGATAAAGGAAAGCGAGTTCAGTTTCAGTACTTTCGATTTCAGCAAAGCCGATGTACATGCCATCACAAAGGATCGGGCAGGCAACTTATGGTTGGGTATCAACGGCAAAGGAGTCATGCTTCTTCCGGCTACAACAAACCAATTCAAGTACATGGGTTACAAGTCTGTAACAACCAATAAAATAGGTTCTAACAGTATAAAAGCAGTATGTAAAGACAATGAAGGAACCTTATGGCTCGGAACAGCCAATGACGGTATATATGGTATAAAAGGAAAGAATAAGCCTTCCCTGCACTTTGAGCACAAAGAAACATCTAATTCCGTGCCGTCCACAATCAACCATATCCACCAGACAGCAGACGGCAGATTGTGGCTGGCCTCACCTTTGGAAGGGCTGGCAGAGATGGACCCCAAGACCGGCCTGTGCCGATACTATAAATTACAGGACCATTATCAGAATGAAGTAAAAAACATATCGTATCTGACTTCAGACAAGAACGGTGAACGATTATGGGTAGCCGTTATGGGCGGAGGCGTGTTTTACATCGATCTAAAAACCGGGAAAGTCAACAGATGCGATACTTTTGAAAGCGGAAAAGAATATCAGGAGAATTACAATGTACTCCACAACCGTTGGGTAGCCTCATTGCTGTACACCAGCAACAATAAATTATATATCGGCACCTACGATGGCTTAGGATGTCTGGATATACCCACAATGAACTTCGCCTCAACCTATGGGAAAAACAGGATATTCAGCGGCAGTATCATACTGACCCTCTTTGAGGATGAACAAGGTGACATCTGGGCAGGTACCACCAAAGGACTCATTCATATAGACGGAAAAAATGGAAGCTCTAAAACTTATACTACACACGATGGATTGCCCAATAATACCATTTGTGCCATTCAAGGCGACAAACAACATGGATTATGGATAAGTACCAATTACGGTATCGCAAACATGGACCCGGAAACAGGTACCTTTATCAACTACTATGCAGGCAATGGGTTACAAGGAAATGAATTCAGCAAAAATGCAGCCTGTACAGATAAAGATGGATATCTCATCTTTGGAGGTATCAATGGTATCACTTTTTTCCGACCAGCAGAAATCACTACAGAAGTCAAAAAGCCCGAGGTTAGAATTGCCGACTTCTACATCCATAATAAAGCTGTAAAGAAAGGTATACGTTCCGGTAACCACGAAGTTATAGAAACAGCAGTACAGGAAGCCAGCCGGTTCCGTTTATGTCATAGAGACAACTCGTTCAGCATCGAATTCTCAGCCATGGAATTCTATAATCCGGAACGGATCACCTATCTTTATTCCATGAATGGGGCAACCTGGGTGGCATTAGCACCGGGCGTCAACAGAGTTTCTTTCAGTGATCTGGCACCGGGTACTTATCACTTCAGGATGAAAGCCAAAGACTATACAGCCTACTCGGAAGAGAAAGAAATTATCATCCAGATAGATCCGGCATGGTGGGCATCGGGTTGGGCTAAATTAATATACGTCCTATTGATATTATCAATCATCGGATTCATTGTGATGCAGGTGCATCATCGTTACCGTATGCACCAAAAGATGTTGCAACACATCCATGCCGAGCAAATTAACGAAGCAAAGTTACAGTTCTTCATTAATATCTCTCACGAAATACGAACTCCGATGTCGCTTATCATCAGTCCCTTGCAACAACTGATGGCAAAAGATAAGGATGCAGAATGTAGAAAGCTCTACAGTACTATACAACGGAATGCCGAACGCATCCTGCAATTGGTAAACCAATTAATGGATATCCGAAAAATAGACAAAGGACAAATGTCCCTCATGTTTAAAAAGGCTGAAATAGTTAGCTTCACCCGTGACCTGTTAGAAACCTTCGAACAACAGACAAGGGTAAAGAAACTCGACTTAAAATTCCACACCTCTGCTCCTGAAATAGAAATGTGGATAGATCCTAAGAACTTTGACAAGATCATCCTGAACCTACTGTCGAATGCTTGTAAGTTCACACCTGAAAACGGACAAGTGGAAATCAGCCTCAGCACAGGTGAGGATACCCACCTTCCCCAAAATGCACCCCTGCGCCGATATGTTGAACTTACAGTTGCGGACAGTGGTATCGGCATTGCTTCCACTGAACGGGAACATATATTCGAGCGATTCTACCAGATACGCAACAGTCAGAACAACTCAAATATAGGAACAGGTATCGGGCTTCACCTCACGCGCTCTTTAGTGGAGCTGCATTACGGAAATATTCACGTAGAGGACAATGGCGAAGGCAGACCGGGCTCCCGGTTTATCATACGGCTACCGCTGGGAAACGGGCATTTGAAAAAGGAAGAAATAGAAGAAGCAACAACCGCCGACACCCTAATAAATATCCCGGCAGCAGAACCGGCTACCATAGCCCCCCCGCTGCCTTATGATGACGATGAAGAAGCCAGCGGTAAAGTCCGTGCACGCAGTCGTCGCCATGTGCTTGTGGTAGAAGACGATGAAGAGATTCGCCACTACATTTGCCGCGAACTGAGCAATGACTTTTACATGACCGAATGCAGTAACGGAAAAGAAGCATTAGCATCGATATTATCCCATACGCCCGATCTGATAATCAGCGATGTGATGATGCCTGAAATGGATGGCTTGACACTCTGCCGCAAGATACGACAGAATGTGAACATCAACTATCTACCCATCATCCTGCTTACTGCCCGTACCAGCGAGGAGGACAATCTGGAAGGGTTGGATACCGGTGCCGATGCTTATCTGATGAAACCATTCAGCATTGAGTTGCTGAGAAAAACTGTCTTAAACCTCATCCGCCGCCGGGAACAATTGCGTAATGCTTTCAGTGGCCGTCAGAATCAGGAGGAACAAATCTCAATCCCAGAAGTAAAATCTCCCGATGACCGGCTTATGGAACGTGTCATGCGCGTTATCAATGAGAATTTAGGCAATCCGGCATTAACTGTCGAAATGATCAGTACGGAAGTAGGTATCAGCCGTGTACATCTGCATCGCAAGCTCAAAGAACTCACGAATCAGACTACACAACAACTCATTCGTAACTTGCGTCTGAAGCAGGCAGCTACCCTGCTGGCCGACAAGCGGCATAGCATAACAGAAGTAGCCACATTAACCGGTTTTACGCATCCCACGTACTTCGCCACGGCATTCCGCGAAATGTATGGCATATCACCATCAGAGTATATGGAACGCCATATAGGGCAAGATAAAACGAAAGATGGCATCTTTTGATGTGAAAGATGCCAACTTATGCAACAAGAGATGCCAACTTTTGATGTAAAAGATGGCATCTTTTACATAGCTATTTTAAAGTTCTTGTCCGAGGGCTTTCCGTTAGGTTAAGCCTACCGGACATATCGCCTCCGCAATCTACTATGATCTTATGCAATACTATCGCCGGACTGAGAGGGCGAATAGTCAGAGTATGTACCCCGGCCTCCAGAGTGACATCAGGAAAAGTTACTTTTGACTCTATTACCCGTGCCGCCCCCGCAGGATACATTTTTGAATAACAGTTGGCCCAAGTCAGGTCTGAATTGTAATTCACAATTTGTTCCTCACCGTCATCTAAACGAATGGCATAACTATGCCCTCCTTTAATAAAAGGCAAAGTACTATCCAATATCAGGCGTACACGCACACCGGACAAGTCAGACTTTAATCGCATTTGATAGGTCAACGAAGCACCGGATACCGGCTTGGTATATGGCATCAAAGAAAGTCCGGAGAGTGTACGTCCCAAGTCCGGTATAACAGTCCATTGTGTACCGGGTTCCTGCACGGATGTAGCAAAACGTTCCGCTTCCATTACCACTACCCCACTACTCTCTTCGTATTCATAACCACCCATTACCATATTTTCGTTCCGGGAAGCATCCACACGGATTACTTTCGGCATTATATTTCCTCCTTTCGGTTCATCCCATGAAGTATAGCCTATATGGGTCTGATCCATCATGTGTTTCCATTTGCCACCGGCAATATTATTATTATAATCGGCGCATAGCTCCGCATCTCTCCGGAAGCAATACTCTACGCGATCCGCCCAGGCATTGGCACGTACATCATTTTCAGCAGCCAACTGCCGGTTCATGGCGGTAGCACAGTACATTTCATAAAGATTGGCCATAGCTTGCACAGGGAATAATATCAGCTCCTTATAAGCATCGCGCCTATTCTCCGGCAGCAAAGCAAACTGACGGACAGCATGTGCTTCCAATGCCAGAAACTCATCGGCCACAGCTTTAAATTCACCACTTTGCAAATTATAGGTTTTGTGATCTAACATCTCTGCCGTCACACGAGCACAATACTTACAATAAAGATTTAAAATTCGTGCAGCTTCGTCAGCATATTCATTACCAAATTGCTGGCGGCAAAATTCTCTTGTATAATCCATCAGATTACCCGCATTAAAAGCATCAGGATTCCATGCCATTTTCAAGAAGAAATCCGTAGGAAACTCATTCGGTTTCAAATCACCTACATTCAATATCCACATCTTATCCACACCATAAGCATACGTCAGATAAAGCTGTTCCCACATATGCTGGATTTGAGTCATATTCAACCACTGATAAGCACGCGGAGCACCATGCAAATCCACATGATAGTACATGCCATAACCACCGGGATGACGTTTAACACCCGGTTCGGGCAGACGGCGAACATCTCCCCAATTGTCATCACATAACAGAATCATTACATCATCCGGTATCTGCATACCTTGATCGTAATATTCCAGTACCTCACTATAAAGCGCCCATAATTGTGGAGTCTTAGAAGCAGATTTTCCCGTAACCTCGGCTATGATACGACGCTGTTCTTTCACTATATTTTCCAACAGTTTTGTATCCGTATCAGGTCCCATCGGCGCATCACCGTCACCACGCATCGCAATGGTCACCACTTCTTCTTTACCCCGCATGCGCTCTATACCTTCACGGAAAAAGCGGTCGATACCATCTTTGTTTGTCTGATAGTTCCAGGCTCCATACACTTTACGATTGCGAGCATACTCCTGATGGTTACGCGCCATAGGCTCATGGTGGGAAGTACCGATTATGATCCCCATCTCATCAGCCAATGGACTGTTCATGGGATCATCCGCATAGAAAGCCGCACTCCACATAGCAGGCCATAGGAAGTTGGCTTTCAGGCGAAGCAACAATTCATACACATGCACGTACATTTTACTATTGAAGCCACCATAACGTTCCGTGGTCCAACCTCCCATGCAAGGCCATTCATCATTAATAAAAATACCGCGATACTTCACTGCCGGTTCTCCGTCGGTATATACACCTTTTTTTATATAGAGTTCCTCATGCCGTTCCGCCGGAACATCCGCCCACCAATACCAGGGAGATACCCCTATCTGACGGGATAACTCATAAACTCCATAGATAGTTCCACGCTTATCACTACCAGCAATTAACAACACTTCACCCGGTATTCCTTCCACCGGATCTTTTACTGTGGTGATTATAAACTTCTCATTCTTGCCTTTTAACTCGCGGGCATCCAGTTTCTTCGATTTCACCAATTGCTTTATGAATGGAGACTCATCAAAAGAACCAATAAGAATACGTACATTTTGCCCATCCGCACTTCCCTTCTGTTTTGCATCGGCCACTAATGCAGGACGTATATCGGCCACTTTATAAAAATCCTCCTGTAAATTATGTACAGCCGTTAATACTCCTTTATGTTCCTCATCAGCACATAAAATACTGAAACTCCTTTGTTGGGATGTTACAAGCTCCAACGTACCTTCTTCCCGAATGAAAGAGACAAACTTATCCGCCGCTTGCAGTGTCGAAACCAGAGTGAGACAAAGTTGCAGGCAGACAATCCGTGTTTTTAATGATATTCTCATCATGTAGAAATAAATTAGATTAATAATACTATGAAACAAAGGTACACGGCTTCCAGAAGCCTGCCAAAGATCACTGTTACAGATACTTTCGAGCATATTACGAGTTAAAAGAATAAGGCTGTGTTACATCAATTAAAGTCTATGATACACCCCTAATATAGAATGCAACATCAGTTAATCTTTCTGCAATAGCAACATATTTATTACTATTATTATACTTCATACTTTTGCTTCGGGAACAAAAAGGTTCTTTATCATTATTTATTAATCTTAAAACTAAAAGAATTATGGAAAGCATGTATGACAACAGTTAATCCTGGCTTTATGACATCAGAGAAAACATAGTTATTAACTATCTTAAACTAATGGTAATGAAAAATGTAAAAAAGAAAATTCAAAGGATTCCTTACTTGTTTCTTTTGATGCTTTTTAGCTGCCTGACAGCTTCGGCACAACAAGGAATAACAGTGAAAGGAACAGTCGTGGACGACAATGGCGAGACTATAATTGGAGCCTCGGTAGTTGTAAAAGGAAATAATTCAATAGGTACGATCTCAGATATAGACGGTAATTTTGTATTGACCGTGCCCAATGAAAAGTCAGTTCTTGTCGTTTCGTTTGTAGGTATGGAGCCTCAGGAAGTGAAGGCTTCTTCTCTGCACCGAGCTTCTTATAGTATGAATATTCTGTATCAAGCAGATTGCAGATAAGATCAGCTATCATCTTGTGACCTAGGTCTGTAGGGTGGAGCATATCCGCTGTGTAGTCTGCAAGACAAACGTTTCCAAGCTGTATCTCAGGGAAAATGTAGTTTCTTACACTGACGATAGGCAGGTCATAGTGCAGACCGATAGCGTTATGTATACCCTGTGCATTTGTGCCTGTATCGTAAAAAAGATTGTTTATAAGCACAACTGCCTTGACGCTCTCAGCTTTCAGCAGACGTCTTACAAGGCTCTCGTATGTTTCCATAAATAGGGGCGAACTGCTGTCGTTTACCGAAAACTCAACGAAAACAAGGTCTGGCTGTTTGTCAAGGACGTGTTCCTGCACTCTTGCCACCCCAA
>OMDF01001542.1_pt1 | contig 10729 bp, 5 predicted proteins | sample 1673631 | NCBI WGS metagenome assembly OMDF01 (sample SAMEA103958117, study PRJEB25191) | human gut metagenome | biome: human-associated habitat [ENVO:00009003]; feature: intestine environment [ENVO:2100002]; material: feces | place: Germany | collected 2013/2015 | reverse complement strand
CAAGAACCCTGACGGTCTTGATATGCTCGTCGAAGGCAATGGACTGGTATCCGCTTGTTAACTCTCTGCGCATCGCCGCCATCAGCGCGGTGGTCGTGTTCTTTGCGGGCATTGCCGCAGCGTATTACATTGCAAAACTCCCGCGTCTGGTCAAAGGCGTTTTAGACGTATTTCTTACACTTCCGCTGGTATTGCCGCCCACGGTTGTTGGGTATCTTCTGCTGCGCGTCCTGGACCCGAAGCGCCTGATTGGCGCGTGGGTGCTGGAGACGTTCGGTATCCGGCTGGTGATGACCTGGTGGTCAGCCATTTTCGCCACAGTCGTGGTCGTGTTCCCGCTGATGTACCGCACAGTACGCGGCGCGTTTGAAGCCTTTGACGAGACGCTGGCCTATGCAGGCCAGACGCTCGGTCTGTCCAACACCTATATTTTCTGGCACATCCGCATGCCCTACTGCCGTCAGGGCGTTCTGGCAGGCGCGGTGCTGGCATTTGCCCGTGCGCTCGGCGAGTACGGCGCAACAAGCATGATTGCAGGCTACACGCCCGGCAAAACCGCAACCGTTTCCACCACGGTCTATCAGCTTTGGCAGATCAACAACGACGAATTGGCTCTCAAATGGGTCATGGTGAACGTTGGAATTTCCGCTATCATTCTGCTGGTTGTAAACATGCTGGAAAAGAAGAGTTTATCGGCGGCAGGCCGGAAAAGGAGGCAGTGCGCATGAGTTTGCTCGTAGATATTGAAAAAAGGCTGGGGAATTTTATGCTCCGCTCCAAATTTGAAGCAAGCAGCGGCACTATGGCTCTGCTCGGCGCATCCGGCTGTGGAAAGAGTGTGACGCTGCGCTGCATTGCGGGCATCATGACACCGGACAGTGGCCGCATTGTCCTCGACGGCGAGACACTGTTTGACAGTGAAAAGCACATTGATCTCACGCCGCAGCAGCAGCGCGTCGCGCTGGCGCGTATTCTGGCCTCGGAACCGCGCGTGATTTTGCTTGACGAGCCGTTTTCCGCACTGGATACGTTTCTCAAGTGGAATCTGGAATTGGAGTTAGCCGATCTGCTTGCGGACTTTCCCGGCCCGATTCTGTGGGTCAGCCATGATCTCGGTGAATGCTATCGCAACTGCAAAACAGTCTGCGTCATGGAAAATGGCCGTTCCGGTGCAGGAACGGATATGCAGGTGCTGGTTCTCCATCCTGCAACACAGGACGCTGCACGGCTGGCCGGCTGCCGCAATTTTCTTCCGGCGCACCGCTGCGCAGAGGGCGTCCAACTGGACGGCTGGGCGCTCACACTGCCGCTGCAGGCAGAAACAGAGCAGGTTACTATCGCTGTCCCGGACAGCGCAGTCACGCTGCACACAGGGCCTTACAGCGCCGTTGTCTCCCGCGTAATCCGCGATTTGGATGCGTCGATCGTCCTCCTGCGCCCGGAGCATCAGAACACCCCGCTGCTCCGTACCGCGCTGCCCAAGAACGCGCCCGCAGAACCGGGTCAGACCATCCGCCTTGACCTCCGCCCGGAAGCATGCCTCTGCTACCCGTCCGAGCAGGCACGATCAGCCGCTTTCAAATAATCAAAGCAAACAAAAGCCGCCCCTTGCTGCGCATAGCGCAACAGGGGCGGCTTGGCGTTTCCAAGACACCAAATGGAGCCTTTTGTACGTCAGTCTGCCGACGTGCTGATATCGGCAGGGTTATAACTCAGCAGCACGTCGTCCTGACCGTCCACGTTTTTGGAGTACATGACGCCGTTTTTCATGTCTTCCAGAATGCCTTCATACAGCGCAATCGTCTCGTCGATCTTCTCCTGTGTCCAGATGAAGCTGCCGTCGCTGCTTGTCCATGCCTCTTCGCCGAGCAGGCTTTGCAGCTGCACCTTTTCGTTGTCGAGCCATGCCTTGTATTCGTCATACGTCCACCATTCGACGTCCGGTGTCGGGAAACGCGCTTCAAATTCCGCGTCCGTCATCGGCTCAAAGGTCTTGCTGCCATCGAAGCTGTAATACGTTTTGCCGTCCGACGGATCGACGTAGGACATGAGCGTGTTTTCTGCGGACTCGGGCTCTATAGCGTTCATGTAACGATCCGCCAGTTCACGGCACTGCTGCTTTGTGACGATGGTTACCTCTGAAATACTGCTGCGGCTGCCCCGTATGATATGCAGATAAATGCCGTCCGCGGCTTCCCCATCCATATAAATACCGCCGTTGTCGTCGTAAATCATGGCGATGGGCTGCTTCTGATAGTACCACATGGTTTCCTGTCTGCGAATGCCGGCGGCAGCATATTCCGCGCTCGGCTCCAGCGGTTCGCCGGTTTCGACGGCCACAGAGCCGCCGGAGCCAGCTGCGCTGTTTTGTTCCACAACTGCGCCTGTCCCCTTGACCGGCACACTGGGTTCCTCTGTTTTCGCTGAGGTTGCAAAAACCGTTACCGTTCCGGCTACGAGCAGTGCTGCCAGAAGCAGAGACATGACTGTAATTTTTTTCGTTTTCATAATTGCTGTGATCCTTTCTTCAATCGCATTTCTGCTGAAGTGATTGCAGAGCGGCGCGAAGCCGCTTCTTGTTTCTTCCATGCTAATCAGAATATTTGCATAGGAGGCTCTTGCGTCGCTGCCGAAACGGCGAACAACGGATTCATCGCAGGACAACTCCATGTCCCGGTTTGCCAGCACATACATGACCCAAACCAGCGGATTGAACCAGTGTACACATGCAGCCGCGATCAGAAGCAGCTTGGAAACCGCGTCGAACCGCCGGATGTGTACAAATTCGTGCTCCAAAACGTATTGCAGCGCCGTTTCGTCGTTCCAATCTGTCTTTTTGGGCATCAGAATGACCGGGTGCAGGACGCCGAAGGTCAGGGGCGACGAAATCTGGTCAGACTGCCGGATGCAGATCCCGCGCCGCAGCGGATGCGTTTGCAGCCACTGCCGGGACGCATCATTGTCCACTGGAAAAGACATGCGGAACTCCCGGCAGCATTTCCAGTAAACCGCCGCGAAAAAGGCTGCGCAGAGAACCACCCCGGCAATCCATACAATGCTCCATACGGAGATTGTCTGCACCGGTGCAGCGTCTATCTGCGGCAGGGCAGCGACAGCCTGCCCCGGCAAAAGGGCCGGAGTTGCCGCTGCGGGCACGTCTACCACGTTCAAGGCTGTCTTCTGCCCCAGCAGTGAATAGATGCTCAGGGTAGAGGACAGCGAGACCGGCAGCACCAGCCGCAGCAGCGCCGCGCCCCAAAGCGCCAGGAACGTCTTTTTCGGCACATGGTTCATCGTCAGCGCACGGAGGACCGTAATTGCAAGGATCATGACGCCGCCCGTGACGCTCATTTGCAGAAGGCTCATACCGGGCACCTCATTCCAGTTCCCCGACGATCTGCCGAAGCCGCTCGATCTGCTCGGCGGAGAGTTTTTTTCTGCCCAGCAGCGCGGCGAACAGCTTGTCGGCAGAACCGTCATAGACCTTGTTGATGAGTTCATCCGTCTCCGCCTCCTGCACCGCTGATTTCGGGATCAGCGCATGGCACAGAAAGCCCGGCTCACTGCGCTCGATCGCACCCTTTTTCATGCAGCGCTTGATGAGCGTATAAGTCGTATTGACATTCCAGCCCAATTCATTTGTCAGCTGCCGCGCGATCTCCTTGGCGGGGGTATCCCCCTCGCGCCAGATCACGTCCATCACCTTCAGTTCAGAGTCAAATAATTTGATGTCCATATACATACCTCTTTTCATAAGACTCCAGTAGTGGCCACGCATATATAATACCACAGTCTTATTTTGTTGTCAATACTACTGGAGTCTTAAACACAAAATACGAAAAAAAGCCGCCCCGTTGCGAAGGGGCGGTGGTATCGGTGAAGTCGAGCCGGAGAGGTTGTGCAGCAGAGCGTTGCAGACTTCACGTTGATTTTCGGTGAATCTGTATGTACTTGCATCTTCGGTTGTAGGGGCTGATTCCCACATTGGTCCGGCAAAACGTACCGATTTTACGGTAGTCTTCGGCAAATTCGTTACTCCCCAACAAGCCGAGTGGGCATTGCCCCCTATGACGAAACGGGTAAGTGCAGTACGAATTTTTCCTTGTTCCGTGGAGAGGCGGCAGTTACTTTTTGCGGTGATAGCCGCAGTCGCAGTAGGGGCCGCCGGAGGCAAGGGTATATTCGCGCACGAAGTCGGACGCACCGCCGGCATCGCTCATGGTGTAGTCCAAGCGGCACATAGCAGATGTCAGGTCGTACAGACCCAACTCCTGCATCAGCGTACAGATGCCGCAGCGGTCAAAGCGCGCCTCATAGCCGCTGCCGTCCGGATATTCAAACAGTTCCATGTTCCACGAATAGGGGTTGCGGTCGGCAGCGCGTAGGGCTGCGGTCGCACGCATGGAGGCAAGATCCTTTTCGGAGAACTTGTTTTTCCCGCTCTTGCGGCAGAACCAACGCATGGGTGCGGTTATCATAGACTTTGCATAGTAATCCGTCAGATGCTGCACGTCCGGGCGCTGCGGCATGCTGAGGACGAACGCGCACAGCATCGCACAGTTCACGATGTTCATTTTGAAGCGGTCAGCCTTTTCAAATTCCGGCAGACCGGCAATGATCTTCCGGTAGCGCGGCTTTGCGTTTTTCGTAATTTCTTTGGCCGCAGCCGCATCATAGCCGAAAACGGCGGTCAGTTCCCTCCGGAACGAACCGGCGAACAGCGCCCACATCCCCATGGGCATCCCTGCATATTTCATAGCTTCTTCTCTCCTTCCGCAAATTCCAGCTGAACGATCTGCATGCGCATCATGCCGTCGCCGACTTTTGCAAGAAACCGATAAAAGCCGGGAACCGACGGGTCATCCAGACTCTGATAGCCCAGCATATAGCCCCGGCTCGACACGCGCAGGCGCGGCGACCAGCCGGAAAGTTCCTTTTTCGCATCGGAAACAGCGAAATATGCGCCGACATCCTGAATTTCAGCGGTTTTGATCCAAGTTTTGAGCATCAGGCGCACCGCCTTTTGATTTGCCGCGTCGAAGACCAGCCTGCTGCCGGGGAACGCTTTCGTCATGACCTGTACGAGCGCTCTGACCTGCTCCGTCAGGAAATAGTAGAATACGCCCGCGGCAAAGAATACCGCGCCGCCCGACGCGTCGATGCGGCGGAACCACGATGTGTCGTTCAGGTCGCAGGCGATGTTTTCCTCCTGATCCCCTGCGGGCAGGAGTGCGTCGCGCACGGCAATCACGCCGGAAAAGTCTAGATTGTAGATTTTACACGTTCCGTTATCGCAGCTGCGGCCCGTATCGTCCAGTCCGCAGCCGAGGTTGACAACCGCTGCGTTCGGATGCCGGCGCAGATAGTCCCGCACCTCCCACGCAAGGTCGTTTTGGCGCATGGCGGCCTCCAGAAAGCCGAACTGCTGCATGAGGCTCTTTGATTTTTTGGACAGAAGTGAAAAATCGTAATCGATCTGATTGATCAGGCGCAGGGCCGTCTCGTCACGGTAGAGATTCGGATATAATTCCGAGCACATTTTCCGCCCGTAGAGCGGAATAACGAGCGTTTCCTGCACGGTGTTTTTTCAATATGGTATTTCATGGATTCCTCCGTATCTGCCAGTTAGTTTTATCTAACCAGCATCCTGCTGAAAAGCCGCCGCAGCGGTTTTCTTTATTTTGACACAAGCTTCGGCTTTTTTCAAGAGGCTGGAACAAATGCGGCATATTTTTTTCAAATCGCTTGCAAATTACGCCCATATCGTGTATAGTAGCAGACGGAAAAGCACAAGATTTTGCTTTTTCCAGCGTCAACTGACGCACAATTTCATATTGCCATCCGATGTACAGTAACCGAGGCATGCCGCTGGGCAGGCTTTGGCGTAAGAGAAAGGGAAAACCACTCGACCGGAGCTGTGCGCACAAGACCGTTCCGAAGCAGCAAAAAGCTGTCTGGGCGAAAGCCAGTCATTGCGGATTGAACCGCGAGAAGACAGGAAACGGGCGCGAAAACAGAGATTCTGTTTCCAAAGTGCAAGTCAGAAGAACTGCTGTCAGCGCCGCATATTGCGGCGAAAAGGATGAATGCGTGGGACGAGCTCTGCCTGTAGCATTCGGGACATGTGCGCCGTTTTTCCTCACAAGAAAAGCAGCGTTTTTTTGTTTCTACGGAGATCCGCCCGCCATTTTGTCAAAATGGCGGGCTTTCGTTTCTCCCAAAGCCGTCTGCGCCCCCTGTTTCCGCTCCTATTTAATAAGGAGCTTGCGATAGATATTTTGATTCTGGAGGAAAAATGTATGAAGAAACGAATTCTGAGTCTGCTGCTCGTGTTTGTGATGCTGCTGAGCCTGCTGCCCGCAGGCGTTCTGGCAGCAGAGGGCGATGTCAGCGTCACACTGTCCGGTATGCACGACGCACAGGTCAAGTCCCTGAAGCTGTATACCTACATGGACGGCGTGAAGGGCGCGGACGATCTGCTGGCCGCGAAGGAAGCCGCAGACGGCGCGTATACCATCGACCTTGCGCCCGGCGCTTACTGGGTTGACGGCTATGACGCAAACGGCGACTGCAACGGCGGCGTGTCCATCAACGTCAGCAGTGAGAACAACAACTTCAAGCTGCAGCGGATGTACCAGATCTCCGTCAGCCCCAGCAAGTGGGTCAAGGACACAGACTATACCCTCTCGCTGCGCGTCACCGATGCTTCCGGTGCGGAGCGCAAGGCAGCGTTCGGCTATACCGTAAACAGTAAAGGTCAGTCTTGGGAAAGCACTTACATGAGCTGCCTGTTTGTCGTTGGCGATACGGTCAGCGTGACAGCCACGCCGAACGCGGAAACGCATCCGAACTACAACCCGGCTACCGCTTCCAAGACCCCGACGATGAACGACAGCCTCAGCCTGACCTGCAAGGAATTCGTCACGGTCACGGTCACAGCGCCGAAGGGCTCGACCATCGACGCCGGTACGCTCGCAAAATACTATGTGTTCAGCTTCCTTGAGCCGTTCGCGCGTTCCGTCGAGGACGGCACGGCCACGTTCCATCTCGACAAGAACACGGATTACTTCTACCGTGTCCGCCATCCGCAGGGTGCAACATACTGGAACTACGTCAGACTGAGCGCCGACGCAGCGTACACGGTCACGGAAGAGGATCTCGGCCTGAGCGGTGATTTCAGCAAGAGCACGATCTATCATTTTGAAAACAACATCTATGACCGCGCGGGCATTTACCTGAACATCAACACCAAGGGCTATAAAAACATGGCCGTCGGCGAGACGTTTGAACTCAACTCCTTCCGCAACTGGTTTGCGATCGAAAGCTTTATGAACGCTAAGGTCGCGCTGCCGGAGATGCACTATCAGGTCATCGATGTGAACGGCAATGCCAGCGACGTCGTGACCATCACGCCGAACGCGCTGAACAGCAACGTCGCTGTGATGGAGGCCAAGCACGAGGGCACGGCAATCGTGCTCGTAACCTATGACGCAATGACCCATATGGTTGGCCAGACCAGCACGGCCTCACATCGCTTCTCCGCCATCTGGCCGGAGTTGACGGGCGTGTTTGTCGTGAATGTCGGCGCGGACGGCAGCGCCATCCAGACCAATATGAATCTTGACCGCATGGACGCGGTCATCGAGAAGGATGAGGCGCGGCAACTCGATGCGGAGCATGACATTCTGTTCTACACTGGAACAGAGGGTGCAAGTTACAGCTTCAAGCCCGAAGCGGGCTGCACCGTGAGCGTCCTGCGCCCCACCGTGACCGCTGCGTCTATGACGTATTCCGGCGGCTTCACAAACACTGGCGTCACAACCGCTGAAGACGGCACTGTGACCGTCAGCGGTCTGATCACCGGCCGCAATATCATCAAGGTCACGAAGGGCGGCCTTTCGACCTATCAGGTCGTGACGGCACGCGGCGTGAGCTACAAGTTCGTCAACGCGGAGGGCACGGAGCTGACGCAGGAAGAGCTGGCTGCCATCAAGCCGGGCGATTCCGTCACGATCCAGTTCTCCAACCTGATCAGCCCCAAGGAAAAGCTTTCCGGCGCGTATAACTTCAACTTCTCCCTGTATATGCAGGGCCCGGACGGCACCTTCTTCAAGAGTGATCCCGGCGGAAACTTCGGCGTTTATGACTTCAGCGGCAACTCTGAGCGGCAGAAGCTGACTGTCACCATCCCGAAGTTCTGGGCTGAGGAGAGCTACACGCTGAGCGGCGCGATCAAGCAGGCGGGCTGGCCCGGCGTTCCGACGCACCGCGGCATCACCTATGCTGTGGGCACGAATCCCGGCTTCGACGCGCCCAAGACGGCAGGCATTCTCAGCCGTCTGCCGGAGATCACGATCCCGGTCGTAAAGCTTGACTTCCTGACCGGCAAGCTGATTTTCCGGGATCAGAATGGCACATCCATTGACCGCAAGAACCTGACCGTCACGCTGGCGGACAGCGCAGGCAACGGCATTGCGGTCGCGGAAGACGGCACGTTCAAGGCTTATGCCGAGGAATACTTCTACACCGTTTCCGGCGCTGGCGTTGAATACGCCACTGGCAGCGTCACCATGAAGGAGGAAGGCCCCAACGAATTCATCATCACGCTGCAAGCAACCGCAGCGGGCGCATGGGACGGCAAGACGCAGACCGAACCGAAGGCCGACGAAAACGGCGTTTACCAGATCGGTACCGGCGCGGAGCTGGCATGGTTCGTTGCGAAGAGCAAGGACGCGGACGTTACGGGCGTTCTGACGGCCAATATCAACCTCGGCAAATACGCATGGCTGAACATCAGCTCCAGCAAGAAGGTCACGCTTGACGGCGCAGGCTTCGAGATCACCGGCCTGAACGCCACGGCTGGCCTGTTTGCGCAGATCGGCTCGAATTCCTACATCCATGATCTGACCATCCGCGGCGCAGTTTCCGGCAAGGGCAACGCAGGCGCGATCGCCGGCTATGCCAGCGGCACTGCTCCGAAAATCGCGAACTGCTTCAACTACGCAGTCATCACCTCTACCGGCAACAACGTCGGCGGTCTTGTGGGATACACCTATCAGAACGCCGTGATCGAGAACTGCGCGAACTTCGGCGCTGTCACCGGCGGCAGCAGCGTCGGCGGCATTATCGGCGGCACAGTCGGCAACGGCTCGACCATCACCGGCTGCTATAACACCGCAGAAATTTCCGCGACCGGCAGCAAGGCCGGCGGCATTATCGGCGGTACCAGCAGCGAAATGACTGTTACAAGCTGCTACAACACCGGCAAGATCTCCGGCACGGCCTCCGGCGGCATCGCAGGCGAGGTCAAGGGCAATGTGAACTGGAGCGGCACTGTGCAGGGGAAGATCACCATCTCCAGCTGCTACTCCACCGGCGAAGCGGGCAGCGCCGTATTCGGCACGGTTGACACTGCTTCCTCCGAGATTTCCAAGTGCTATTATCTGAACACGCTGAACGCGGACGCGAACGCCGAAGCGCTGAACGAAGCTGACCTCAAGGACGCCGACCTGTCCGACGCGTTCGGCCCGGTCTGCGGCGGCTATCCCGCGCTCAGATGGCAGAGCGATGTGACCTTCCACGAGGCGAACGGCGAGGGCACGGTCACGGCTCCGCTGTGCACTGTGAAGGGCTACACCAGCTACTCCTGCAGCAAGTGCGGCGAAAGTTACCGCACGGCCTATGTCGCGGCGCTCGGCCACGACTTCTGCGAGGATCTGGACGGCAGCGACAACAGCTGTGTCCTGACGGCTCCCACCTGCACGCAGCCGGGCAAGATCGTCCGTACCTGCCGCAGAGACGGCTGCTCAGAAACGAAGGAAGACATCGTTCCCGCCAAGGGCCATACGCCCAAGGACGGCACCGAGCAGGTCTTCACCGGCTATAAGACCTACGAATGCGCCGTCTGCGGCGAAACCTACACGGTCTGGGACGACGACCGCCTCGGCCACGTCTCCTACCCCGAGCAGACTGTCACCTCTATCAGCGTTTCCGACAACGGCAATTACCCCTGGGTCTACAATGCCGATCTGGACCGCTTTGAGAGCAGCAACCAGGAGCAGGACAAGACAAGTTCCACGACCTCGTTCGCCTTTACGCTGAGCGCCCCCACTGTTCTGCGCTTCGGCTACGGCGTTTCCTCGGAAAACGGCTATGACAAACTGACCATCACGCTCGCAGCCGACGGCGGCAGCACGGAAACGCTGGCTGACGCTGTCAGCGGCGAGAAGAGCGGCAGCATCAAGAAGCAGCTTGCAGCAGGCAGCTACACACTGACGCTGTCCTATGTGAAGGACGACGCCTCCAAGGGCGGCTCCGACACGGCGTATGTCAGCGTTCTGACGCTGGCCGGTATGACCCGCGTGATCGTGGAGAACACCACGTTCCCGAAGGCGGAAGGCGCTGCGTGGGAAGGCACGCTAACCGACACTTGGATTGAACTGACCGACGAATCGACCATGATGGGCTGCGTTGTGGAAGCACTGGACGGCCACACGATCGTCGGCGCGGAAAGCAACTACATCTCCTCCATTGACGACCTCAAGGAGCAGCAGGGCGGCTCGATGTCCGGCTGGATGGGCACACTCAACGACTGGTTCACAAACTTTGGCTTTGGTGAATTTACCGTTGCAAAGGGCACGCTCTGCGCGGGCGACGAGATCCGCATCATGTACACCCGTACCGTTGAGGATCTTGGCGGCAGCTGGAACAATTCCGACACCCGCCTCAA
>OMDF01001540.1_pt1 | contig 10746 bp, 9 predicted proteins | sample 1673631 | NCBI WGS metagenome assembly OMDF01 (sample SAMEA103958117, study PRJEB25191) | human gut metagenome | biome: human-associated habitat [ENVO:00009003]; feature: intestine environment [ENVO:2100002]; material: feces | place: Germany | collected 2013/2015 | reverse complement strand
GGCTACGCCCCAAACCCCATTTTCAAAAATTATATAGGTTTATCGACAGTCTGAAGTCACAGCTTTTTACTGTGACTTTTCCTTTTCTGCTTTAACGGAGGTGCCTATGAATCGTTACGATGAGCTGATGAAACGTTTGCTCGCTGTGTGCGAAGCTCAGCCCGAAATAAAGGCGGTAATAATTGTCGGCTCGCAGGCAAGAGAAATTTCAAAGGCGGACGAATATTCCGACCTCGATCTGATTATCGCTTGCTCTTACCCGAAAATATTACTATATGAAAATAATATAATAGGTAAACTGGGTAAGCCTGTATATTCATTTGTTGAAGATACTTTTGCCGGAGAAAAAGAACGCCGTATCCTATTCGAAAAATCACTTGATGTCGATATGATTGTTATGTCTGAGGACAGCCTTGTAAATCTACTTAAATCACACAATGCTGATTTTATTCTGAATCGTGGTTTTTCGCTTTGTTATGACGCTTGCGGCATATCACAGCTTATTTGTAAATCATCAAAAATCACACCCTGTGATTTTACCGCTTTATCAGAGGAAAGTTTCCGTATTCTTACAAATGATTTTATGTTCCATACCGTGTGGGCAGAGAAGAAAATAAGGCGTGGAGAGCTTTGGAGAGCGATAATGTGCGTGAACGGCTATCTCAAGACAAAACTGATCATAATTATCGAGATGTATGAACATTGCATTCACGGCACCGCCTACGATACATGGCATAACGGCAGAATGGCAGAGCAGTGGGCAGAGCCGTTCATCGTCGATAAGCTTGGCGATTGCTTTTCCCGCTACGATGCGGACGACCTGCTCTCCGCCCTTACAGCCACAAGAGAGCTGTTTCTGACCCTCGCCAAAGAAGTGCGCCTCAGCCTACGGCTACACTACCGGCATACCCGAAATCGACAGCTGAATACAGTAAAGCCGCAGACCGCTTTATCGCAGGTCTGCGGCTGTTTTGTTTACTTTTCACAGAAAAGTTCTATCTGCTCGCCGAGCGGTCCGTAGCAGAAAGCAATCCTTGCTACAAGCGGATTCTCGGCAGGAATGTAAATGTCTTTCGGCTTTACGAATACCTCATATCCGGCTTTTTCAATCCTGTCTGCAAGCTCGTCGACATCTGTCACACTAAGTGCGAAATGCCTTATTACGCCTTGCGGCAAGTCGTTTTCGGCATTTGAGAAAACCTCGATTATACCGTTTCCCGTATCGAACATAACTCCGATAGGATTGTCACAGTCGGGACCCCATCGCCTTATAATCGGTATGCCGAGCGTATCGCTGTAGAAAGCGATAACCCTTCTTAATTGTTCACCGCTGCATTTGAATGAAACGTGGTGTATACCGTTTATCATACATTATACCTCTTACAGCTGTACCGGCTCTATCTTCCATATCTCCTTGGCGTAATCGCTTATCGTTCTGTCCGAACTGAACTTGCCCGAGAAGCACATATTTGCCCAGCACTTTCTTGCAAAGTCAAGGCGGGAGTTTGCATAGTCGCTGTTTGCCTTCAGCTTTGCCTCAACGTACGATTCAAGGTCGCCGAGAAGGTAGTAATGATCGGGAACGTGCCAGCTTGCGCCGTCTGTCAGAGCAAAGTAAAGCTCCTTGAAATCGCCTGTTCCGCCATCGCTCACAGTACCGTCAATAAGCGTATCAAGCACCCGCTTGATTTTCGGGTTCTTGCTGACGAGCTTTCTCGGGTCATAGTCCTTCATTATCTTTTCAAGCTCCTCGACCCTTGCACCGAAGATGTAGTTGTTGCTTTCGCCTGCCTCCTGCACTATCTCGACGTTTGCGCCGTCATATGTGCCGAGAGTAACAGTGCCGTTGAGCATAAACTTCATATTGCCTGTACCGGACGCTTCTGTTCCTGCGGTAGAGATCTGCTCTGAAATATCGGCGGCAGTAATTAGCTTTTCCGCATAGGAAACGTTGTAATTCTGCACGAATACGACCTTTATCAGCTTGTTTACTTCTTCATCGGCATTGATAAGTCTGCCTATCTCGTTTATATACTTGATGATAGCCTTTGCCCTCATATATCCGGGAGCGGATTTTGCACCGAAAATAAACGTGGTCGGGTAGAAGTTCTTTATGCTTCCGTCCTTGATACCGAAGTAGATATAAAGGATGCTGAACGCATTGAGAAGCTGCCTCTTATATTCGTGCAGACGCTTTATCTGAATATCAAAAATGCTGTTTGTGTCAACCTCAATGCCGTCCTTTTCCTTCATATATGCGGCAAGCTGATTTTTCTTTTCCTGCTTTATATCCATGAATCTCTGCATCATATTGTTGTCGCCACGAAGTCTTTCAAGCGTTTTCAGCCTTGAAAGGTCTGTCACCCACGAATTATCACCGAGCTGTTCGGTTATGAGCGATGATAACTCCTTGTTGCAAAGGGCAATCCAGCGTCTTGGGGTAATGCCGTTTGTCTTGTTCTGGAATTTCTCAGGGAAAAGCTGATACCAGTCCTTTAAAACATCGTTCTTAAGTATCTCGGTATGGAGCGCCGCAACGCCGTTTGTGTAGCTTGAGCAGTAAACCGCCATCTTAGCCATATGTACAACGCCGCCGGAAATCATCTTCATATAGTCGGTCTTGCCCTTGGGCATATCCTTTGCGTACATTTCGGCAACGAAAGCTTCGTTTATCTGTAAAATAATATCGTAAATTTCAGGCAGGACTTCCTTTACTATATCAAGTCCCCATTTCTCCATAGCCTCAGCCATTACGGTGTGGTTTGTGTAGTTGAATGTCTTTTTGGCAATTTCAAGAGCCTTTTCGAATGAAAGACCCTCGTTATCTACAAGTATTCTTATAAGCTCCGGGATAGATATGACGGGGTGAGTATCGTTAAGCTGAATAGTAACCTTTTCGTACAGCTTTTCAATGTCATATCCTGCCGCCTTGTGCTTTTTCACAATATCGGCAAGAGAAGCCGCACAGAAGAAATACTGCTGTTTGAAGCGGAGAATCTTTCCCTCTCTTGTATCGTCGTTAGGATAAAGCACTCTCGAAATATCCTCAGCCTTTATCTGTTCTATGCTTGCGTTTACATAGTCCTGTGCATTGAACTTGAGAAAATCAAATGTATTCACAGGCTCAGCCTGCCACAGACGGAGCGTGCCTATGTTTTTTGTACCGTATGCGACGATAGGCATATCGTAAGGCACTGCAACAACTGTCTGATCCGCAAAGTTTATAATTACCTTGTCGCTTTCGTTTCTTCTGCTCCACGGGTCGCCGTATTTTGTCCAGTCGTCAGCCTCTTCTTTCTGAAATCCGTCAACAATAGATTGCTTGAAAAGTCCGTACTTATAACGTATTCCGTAGCCGTCAAGCGGTAAAGACAATGTAGCGGCACTGTCTAAAAAGCAAGCCGCAAGTCTGCCAAGACCGCCGTTTCCGAGTGCGGCATCTTCAATTTCTTCAAGGTCGGACAGCTTTGCGCCGAGCGAGGAAAGAACCTCTCTCGCATCGTCCTCAACGCCAAGACAGAGCAGGTTATTGTAAATGGCTCTGCCTACCAAAAATTCGGCTGAGAAATAGCAAGCTCTGCGTGTGGCAAGATGAGCCTTTCTGCTGTCCTTCCAGACAGGCGCTATCTGTTTCATTATCGCAGATGAAAGTGCTTCGTGCAGCTGATAGGGCTGTGCCTTGTCGGCTGTAATTTCATACTTGTCGGAAAGTACCGATTCAATATCGGCTTTAAGTAATTCCTTGTTCATAGCTCCTCCAAAAATCATATATCCGTTAATATGCCGATAACGGCATTTGATACCAGAAATCCCTTCGGGGTAAGGCTTATCGTCTTATCGTCCGTTTTATACAGGTCATCGGGAATCAGCCTGCACTTTTTTAATATATCGTCTTTTGTTATGCCGAAACGTTTTTCAGCCGTATCAAAATCAAGTCCCTCGCTGAGCCTCAATTTCAGCATTGCCCATTCTTCATAGTCACCGCATTCACGCTCTGTTATAACGGCAGGCTGAACCTCGCTTTCGATAAACGCTCTGAGGTCACGTCCGACAGCGAAACGTTCCCCGTTGAAATAAGAATGTGCGGCAGGACCTATGCCGAGATATTCCTCGCACCGCCAGTATCTGAGATTGTGTCTGCTTTCCGCACCCGTCTTTGCAAAATTGCTTATCTCGTATTGTCTGAAGCCTTTATCTGAAAGACGTTCTACCGTTTCAAGATAAATATTTGCATATCCGTCTTCATCGGGAAGAATAAGGTGTCGCTTTGAAAACGGCGTATCCGGCTCGATTTTCAGCATATACGCCGAAATGTGACTTAGCGGCAGGGAAGTCATATAGCTTATCGTTTCAATAAGGCTGTCGCTTGTCTGAAGCGGTATTCCGAGCATTATGTCGCCCGAAATATTATCAAAGCCTGCTTTGTATGCCATTTTTACAGCATCTGCACCGACCTTGCTGTTATGCCGTCTGCCGAGCGCTTTAAGCTCGTTATCAATACCGCTCTGCAATCCGAATGAAACCCTGTTCACGTTATGCGCTTTTAATGAACAAAGTGCGTTTTCATCGGTACAGCAAGGATTTGCTTCAACGGTAATTTCTGCGCCTGAGGCGATGTACGGCTGAATTTCGTCCATAATATCACATATCTCACGCCAAAGCAGTATCGGTGTACCTCCTCCGAAGTACACCGTGTCAAACCTGAGATTTTCATTCTGCGACAGATAGTAGCGCAGATTTCTTATCACTGCGTCCTTGTATCTGTTCGCCGTATCGCTGTCAAAAGCTACCGAGTAGAAGTCGCAGTAGGGACATTTTGACAGGCAGAACGGGATATGGATATAAAGCCCTTTATTCATCAAGCTTAAGCACTGCCATAAACGCTTCCTGCGGAACTTCGACACTGCCGAGCTGACGCATACGTTTCTTACCCTCTTTCTGCTTTTCGAGCAGTTTCTTCTTACGGGTAATATCGCCGCCGTAGCACTTTGCAAGCACGTCCTTACGCATAGCCTTTACGGTTTCTCTTGCAATAATTTTACCGCCGACCGCCGCCTGAATAGGTACTTCAAACAGCTGACGGGGAATGTTGTCCTTTAATTTTTCGGCAATCTTTCTTGCCCTTGCATAAGCCTTATCCGCATGAACAACGAACGAGAGCGCATCGACAACCTCGCCGTTAAGGAGTATATCAAGCTTTACAAGACGTGACGGAACAAATCCCGACATTTCATAATCATAGCTTGCATAGCCCTTTGTGCGTGATTTCAGAGCATCGAAGAAGTCGTATACTATTTCGTTCAGCGGAAGATCGTAGTGCATCTCAACACGGTTAAGATCAAGGTATTTCATATCCTTGAAGGTGCCTCGTCTTTCCTGGCACAGATCCATTATACTGCCGACATACTCAGACGGAGTGTAGATATTCGCCTTTACCATAGGCTCTTCCGCCACTTCTATTTCTGACGGGTCGGGGTAGTTCGTGGGGTTATCAATAAAGATAGTTTCCCCGTCTGTCTTTGTTATCTTGTATACAACAGACGGTGCGGTGGTAACAAGGTCAAGATTATATTCACGTTCAAGTCGTTCCTGAATGATTTCCATATGCAGAAGTCCTAAGAATCCGCAACGGAAACCGAAGCCGAGTGCTATAGAGGTTTCCGGCTCGAATGTAAGCGAAGCATCGTTAAGCTGGAGCTTTTCAAGAGCGTCACGCAGATCGCCGTACTTTGCACCGTCGGCGGGATAGATACCGCTGTATACCATCGGGTTTACATTACGGTAGCCTGCAAGGGCTTCTTTTGCAGGGTTGCTCACAAGAGTGACCGTATCGCCGACCTTTGTATCGCCTATCGACTTTATAGATGCGGCTATATATCCGACCTCGCCTGCACGAAGCTCCTTTGCGTTCTCAAGAGCCTTTGCGCCCATATATCCGACATCAACAACGTCGAACTCAGCACCGGTAGCCATCATTTTTATCCTGTCGCCCGGTCTTAATGTGCCGTCCTTTATTCTTACATAAACGATAACACCTTTATAAGCGTCATAGTAGCTGTCAAAGATAAGAGCTTTCAGAGGAGCGTTAGGATCTCCCTTGGGAGCGGGAACGTTCTTTACAACCTGCTCCATTACTTCCTTTATGTTTATGCCCATTTTTGCGGAAATAAGCGGAGCTTCATCGGCAGGTATGCCTATTACCGTTTCAATTTCTTCCTTTACTTCATCGGGATGGGCGGAGGGCAGGTCGATTTTGTTTATTACGGGAACAAGCTCAAGGTCCTGTTCGATTGCAAGATAGGTGTTGGCGAGAGTCTGTGCCTCAATGCCCTGTGTTGCGTCTACTACAAGTATTGCACCCTCGCAGGCGTTCAGCGAACGTGATACTTCATAGTTGAAGTCAACGTGACCGGGTGTATCTATAAGATTGAAAACGTAGGTTTCGCCGTCATCGGCTTTGTATCTTAGCCTTACCGCACGGGCTTTGATCGTGATGCCTCTTTCACGCTCAAGATCCATATTGTCCAGTATCTGTTCTTCCATTTCTCTGTGTGCGACCGTTTCGGTCTGTTCGAGTATCCTGTCCGCCAGAGTGGACTTTCCGTGATCTATGTGCGCAATGATACAGAAGTTGCGTATCTCCTGCATGTAGTCTTTATCTGCCAAGCTAAAAATCCTTTCTTTTGTAAAAAATCAGTCTATCCATAAAATTATAGCATAATCCGCACGGAAATGCAAACTATATTTATATATAAATACTGTTTTAAAGAGGATGAAAAATGAGCGATATGTTATCATACGAAGCTGTACAGCTTAGAAAGCTGCTTGCCGAGGAAAAGGATATACGAAACAGGTATATTTCCGCCGCCGAAGAAATATCCGATCCTCAGCTTAAGGAAAAGCTGCAGAAATGTGCCGCAGTACACGGCAGTCACATCAGCGTTATAAACGGACTTACGGGGGAGAAGAATGATTGACGAGAAGAACCGCCTGAATGAGCTTCTTAGGGCTGAAAATTCGCTTGCACAGAAATATGCTGTGATACTTTGCAGTGCGGTGAGCGGCGATATAAGAACAAAGCTGACGTTCAACCAGCGTGGCATAAACGAAGCGGCATCGTTTATTATTGACGAAATGAATTCACGGGGGTGGAACGTGCCGAAAAGCGTATTGCCGCCGAAAAACTAAAGTTTCTGTCCTTCCTGCCGATATACTTTACAGAAAGGTCAATGAAAAGGTACGGGAAGGGTGGTATTATTATGTCTGCCGTAAACACAAATTATGAATACAAGCCTGCTTACAGCGTAAGTGCAACGGACAAAGCCGACAAGTCGAAGGAAACCTCAACGGTCAGACTCAGCACGGAAGCACAGAAATATCTCGAACAGCTTAAAGGCAAATATAAGAACGTTGATTTTATTGTGGCTGATTTTTCTTCGGATGAGGAGGCACAGAAGCATCTCGCAACAGGAAAGGGCGAGTATAACTGCGTCATAACTCCCGATACTCTTGAAAAAATGGCTACGGACGAAACCGAAAGGGCTAAATTCGAGGGTATTATCGATAAGGCTATTGGCGAACTGCCCGAAATAAGAAAACAGCTCGGCGATGATTCGGAAAATGTTACAAAGCTCGGCATCAGCGTTGACAGTGAGGGCAACGTTTCGTATTACGCACTTATAAAGGAAAGTCTTAAAAAGAACGAAAACGTTGAAAAAGCCAAAGAAAAAGCCGCCGAAAAAAAGGCTGAGGAGGCTAAGAAAGAGGAAAAAGAGGAATATGAGGAATGGCTTGTGACGGCTTCTTCGGTAGAAGAACTGATAAAGCTGATTAAGGCGGCATATTCCGAGAAATCCGACGATCGCTTTGAAAAGAGCAATAAGAATGACGATGCGCTTAAAATCGACAGGGTAGACTTCAGCGGCGGAAAGGCACAGCCGGCATATGAACAGTATGTTCCGTCTGCCGTTCCCGAAGAAAAGCATCCGTTTGACTTCAAGGCATAAAAAAGAATAGCATTAAAGGACGCTTATCCGTTTTGGGTGAGCGTCTTTTTTTACCTAAAGCGATGCAGTTGTAGCCGTATCCGGTATATTCTTGTCCCAAGGATAATAGAATTAACCGGAAAGGACTGATTGTTTGAAAAATACCTATGTAAAAAACACAATAATCCTGTTTGTTTCAATGGTGATAAGCAAGATAGTCGGCGCTGTTTTCAAGATACCGCTCACCAATATACTCGGCGGTATCGGAATGGGCTACTACTCGACTGCGTACAGCCTTTACACACCTGTTTTCGCTATGACTGCGGCGGCTGTTCCTACCGTTATAATAAAAGCGGTTGCGGATAACATAGCTTTACACAGGTTTGCAAATGCGCAAAAGGTGCTGAGAACGGCTGTCGTGATATTCGGAGCAACAGGTCTTATCGGCACTGCGGCAATACTGGCACTTGCACGGCCGTTTTCGGATACGGTCGCACAATCTCCGCAGAGCGTATGGGGAATAATCGCAATAGCGCCGTCGGTTTTTCTGTGCTGTATATCATCGGTATATAAGGGCTATTACGAAGGGTGCTGTAATATGATGCCGTCGGCTGTGTCGCAGGTCGCAGAATCGGTCTGCCGTGCCGTGACCGGACTTTCTGTGTCGCATCTTATAATAGAATACGGAATGAAATGCTATGCAGGCGGCGAAAGGGTATTCGGTGTGATTGCCGGAAGTGAAAGCGAGGCTGTGGATATAATAATGCCTTATGCGGCGGCAGGTGCGGTTCTTGCCGTTACAGTGAGCGAGCTGTGCGCACTCGTTTGCCTGCTTGTGAGGAAAAAAGTCTGCAAAAGGATTATTGATACATCTGCGGGCGATACCTCGACAGACAGGGTGGCAGTAATCGCAAAACGTCTGATAAAATCCTGCATTCCTGTTTCCGCCGCCGCAATAGTTGTTAATCTGTCCTCGTTCATCGACCTTATCACGATACCACGCTGTCTTAATTTTGCACTTTCGTCCGATCCGGGATATTTTACGGCGTGTTTTTCGGATATAATAAAAGCACAGGGCGGTGCTGTGCGGCTTGCAAACTTTATGTACGGCAGTTATACCGGCCTTTCGTGGACGATGTTCATGCTGATACCTTCTTTCACGGCTATGTTCGGCAGAAGCGCACTGCCGCAGATAGCAGGTGCGTGGACGCTCGGCAACAGGAAGAAATTCGAACGCAAGGTGACGGTCGTTCTGCGTTCAAACTTTGTTATCGGGTTTCCGCTGTATCTCGGGCTGTCGGCTATGAGCAGGCAGATACTTGAGTTTTTGTTTTCGGGCAGACAGCAGGAGGTGACGGTGAGTGCGACATCGCTCTTTATACTGGGGCTTGGCGGTGTTTTTCTGACCTTGTCATCTACGTTTATTTCAATATTTCAGGTCATCGGGCGGTCGGATCTTCCTGTGAAACTCATGCTGCCGGGCTGTGCGGTAAAGCTGATATTCAATGTGTTTACAATATCTGTACAGGGACATGGTGATTATCCTACTGAAAAGATTCTTGAAAATCCGGAAATTGCAGTAAGCGGTGTCTTCAGCTCATGGGATACATTTGCCGTGAAATCCTGCCGTACTTTTGCGGCCATCAGGATGTTTTCGTGCTGTTTACGAATCGTATTTACAAATGGCACAAGCTCTTTGTATACAGGTTCTTCTATGGTATCTTCCATGTTTTCAGCAAGCCGTTCAATCGGATGCAGCAATTGTTTGGTTAAAAAATGTGCCAGAACAATACAAATGGAAACAATCAGTATCAGTATCAGTATCACAAATGGGGATGCCGCAAGGAACACACTGTAGACACTACGTGCCTGTGTTGCCACACGGATAACCGTTCCGTTTTCCAGCCGGAGCGCATAATAGTAATTGTCCATCTGCATGGTATCCGACCGCCGGACACTTTCTCCCTCACCCTGAAACAATGCCGTCTTTACTTCCGGGCGGTTTTTGTGGTTTGGAAGCTGTGAAATATCCAGATCATTATCAAAAAGTACCGTACCATCCTTTGCAATCCAGGTAACACGCAGATCTTCCCCGACTTCATAATATTCGGAAAGTGAAACATTTGTATTGTCCGGATCATCAAACAATCCCGTGTCGGAAAGCAGTCTTGCATTGACCTGCAGATCCTTGCGCACCTGTCCCTGAAACAGTTTATAATAAATACCGGTCATACAGACCATGGTTACGATCACTGCAATACCTGCAATCAGAATCAGCCGTAAATTGATTCGTTTCTTCATAACAGCTCCTTACTCTATCACATATCCCACATTTCGAACGGTACGGATTTTGCTTCCCGCTTCTCCAAGCTTCTGCCGCAGTGTCTTGATATGCATATCAACGGTACGGGATTCGCCCTCAAATTCTGTCCCCCATACATGACGCATGATGACCTCTCTGGACAATACAACACTCGGATTGGTCATCAGCAGACGAAGCAGTTCATATTCCTTAAACGTCAGTTCCACCGGCTTATCATCCACAAAAACCATGTGGCGCTCATGATCCAGTGTAATGTTTTCTACCTGCAGGATTTTAATATCCTCGGTTTCTGTCCTCCGTAACAGTGCCTTTACTCTTGTAATAAGTTCCATAATGGAAAAAGGTTTCTTAATATAATCATCTGCCCCTTCGTCCAGACCTTTGATCATATCCATTTCTGCGGTCTTTGCCGTCACCATAATGACCGGCAATTTCTTT
>OMDF01001539.1_pt1 | contig 10747 bp, 9 predicted proteins | sample 1673631 | NCBI WGS metagenome assembly OMDF01 (sample SAMEA103958117, study PRJEB25191) | human gut metagenome | biome: human-associated habitat [ENVO:00009003]; feature: intestine environment [ENVO:2100002]; material: feces | place: Germany | collected 2013/2015 | reverse complement strand
GAAAGGTGCATTCTCCGTTCAGACTGTCGGTAAGCGATGCGGAAATCACCCTTGTAAACACACCTCGCACATTGCCGTTTTCGGTCACGATTATCTCAACCATCACACAGCCCCCGCATTCCTTACCGTCACCTTGTTCTGATTCCACTGTATTCTTGAAATTACCTTTGTGAGAGGTACACCGTCAATGCTAAGCGGAATCGTAATGTCAAATGCCTGCGTCTGTACTCCGTTGAAACCCGAAACTGTGCCGTTCATGTCGAGGTCAAAATCTGACGGAATTGCATTCTGCATACTTTTTGAAACGTCTTTCATCTCATCGCCGAAACCCTCGCCAAGCCCCTCCGCCATAAAGCCGCCGAGGTTCGCAAACAGCTTTGACGGCGAGTGTATTCCGAAGAAGTCCTTGATTCCGTCCACAATGCCGCCGAAAAATCCGCTTATCTGATTCCAGAGCCACGCGCCCGCGTCGGAAATACCCTGCCACAGACCTTTCAGCAGATTGCCGCCGACCTCCGCCATCTTGCCAAAGTAACTGCCGAATGCGCCAACAATGCCGGTTATGATTTGCGGAATCGCCTTGACTATCTCCACGATGATGGTCGGGAGGTTTTCAATCAGCGCAATAAACAGCTGAACACCAGCCGCAATAAGCTGCGGAATCGCTCCGATAACAGCGTCGATAACGCTTGAAATAATCTGCGGAATAGCCGCAACAATAGTCGTAATAATTGTCGGCAGATTCTGCACAAGCGCAACTAACAGCTTGATTCCGGCTTCGATGATGAGCGGAATTGCGGAAATCACCGCCTTGATTATGCCGTCAATTATCTGCGGAATGACCTCCACGATTGCCGCAATGATGTCCGGCAGAGCCGTCACAAGTGCAGTCAGCAGCTGTATTCCCGCTTCGATTATCTGCGGTATTGCGCCGATGAGAAAGTCCACGATTCCCGTGATTATCTGCGGCAGGGCTTCAATGAGGACAGGCAGAGCGTCAAGAATGCCTTGTGCAAGTCCGGTTATAAGCTGCAAAGCTGCGTCCAAAATAAGCGGCAGGTTGTCCACAAGCGTTTTCACAATCTCAACGACTACCGTCACAATCTGTGGAACAAGCTGCGGAATCGTGTCCGCAATACCCTTGACGAGCGACAGCAGAATATCCGCTCCCGCAGACACGATTTGCGGCAGAAGTCCCACAAGCGCCGAAATTATCTCCGTCACGATTTTCGCAAGTGTAGGAGTAAGTTCCGAGATAGCCGACAGAAGTCCGTCCGCAAGCGCCTTGATGATATCCGGAGCGCTGTCGAGGACTGCTCCCGCAATCGAAGTTATGAGTTCAGCAAACTGCGGAATCAGCGTTCGGATAGTGTCGATAACAGAAGTAACGCTGTTTTTCAGTTCATCTGCAGCTTGCTCGTTGCCTGCGAGTAGGTCGGCAAGTCCGTCCGTGATTTGCGTAATTCCCGGGAGTAGTTCGCCGACCATGCGATTTTTCAGACCGCCTGCGGTGTGTGACAGCTTGGTAAGGCTGTCCTCAAAAGCAGCGGAAGCCGCCACCGCTTCGTTGCTCATAACCATGCCGTAATCCTCGGCTTCCTGCTTCAGACGTTCGGTTTCCTCTACGCTTGTATTGAGGACAGCCGCCATATCAACTGCGGATTTTCCGAGGAGGTCGTTTGCGGCAGCGGTGCGCTCTGCGCCTGCCTCCATGCCTTGCAGAGCCGTGATTACCATGCTCAGCTGCTCGTCCTGCGACTTTCCGTTCAGTTTCTCGATGGAAAGCCCCACAGCGGACAGCTTTTCGGCTGCGGAATCCGAACCGCCCGCCGCGTCCGTGATGACGGTGGACAGCTTTTTCATGCCCGTCTGGAGATTGTTCACGTCCGCGCCGCAGCGCTCAAACACATAGCCCCACTTCTGGTAGCTTTCGGCGCTTATGCCGATTTTCTGCGAGGTTTTGTCGATCTGGTCGCCCGCCAAGCCGACATCGTTTGCCATGTCCCACAGCTTTTTTCCTGCGGCAACGCAGGCTGTCCCGACAGCCGCCGCAGCAGCCCCGAGAGCTGCGCCGATTTTCTTTGCGGTATCTCCGAGTTTGCTCAGTTTCCCGTCAGCGTCCTCGCTGGTATCGGCGGCTTTCCTGACGGAATCGGAGAAGTCCTTGGCTTCATCTCCGGCTTCGTCAAAGCCCATGTCGGCCTTTTCAAGGGCGGTGTTATTGGAACTAAGCTCACGCTCCATGCCGTTCAGCGCCGCCTGTGCATTGTTCAGCTGTATCTGCCAGCTTTGGGTGCGGCGGTCGTTCTCGCCAAATGACTCGGCGGCATTTGCGAGGGCGGAACGGAGCGTTTCGATTTTCTGCTTCTGTTGGTCGATTTCCTTGTTCAGAACCTCGCTGCGGGCGGTTAGGGCTTCGGTGGATTTGTCGTTCTTATCAAACTGGGAATCTACCAGTTTCATTTCTGAACCAAGTACCTTGAAAGAATTATTGATTTCGGCGAGGGATTTCTTGAATTCACGCTCGCCCTCAAGACCTATTTTTAAGCCGAAATTCTCGGACATTCTGCGTCACCTCCTTGGAAATGGGCATAAAAAAAGAGCCTTGCGGCTCGGGGGATATAGGAAAAGGAGCAACCGTGGCGGGTGCTCCAAAATCAATATGTAGCAAGTAACTAATCTGTAAGTATCTGAATAGAGCCATACACATTCACATTGCTGGCATCTTCCTCGGGGATTTGTTTAAGCATAACAGCATATCCAGAATCGAAATATGCAGCGGGAAATAAACTACTCAACGTTAGAAATTCATTATTGCCAAGCCACTTCATGCCAATCCTTGTTGGTATTTTAGCGACGCCAACTATTAAATTACTATAATCGGCGGGATAAGGTTCGCTCTTTCTTAACATATATGCGTGTTGTGCATGTGGTCTTAAGAAAAATGACGGCAAAGACTTTCTCAAATCAACCAATTTAGTTTCCTCGCCAACATAAACACCTGAATGGTCAGTTTCTTGAAGAGCATCAGATGCAAGCAGATAAATGTAGGAAAATTCATTTTTATTATCAAAATAATAAACATATTCACGAGAGTTAATTGTGAGCGTCTTTGCTTGATGAAGTGCAAACCATAAGGCAACCCAAACATTATCAACGACATCAATCCACGGGGTTTTTATTCCGTAATGTTGAATCAAAGGCTCAAAAACAAGTTTGTCATACTTATTGAAATGTTTAACTGTATTTATAATGTTTTTTATACGTATATCATATTTTGATGTTATGCTATCTAAACTGGTTTTTCCACGATATAATGAAGGTATTATTGAACCATCATAAAGCGAGGTTTGTCCTCTCAAAAAGACATTACCAACCTTATTGTTCTTATATTTTCCAAATCCTATGAACTGGGTTAAGTCATGAACCGTTTCAATTTGATATACATTTATTGTTTCACCACAATTGAAAGTAACTTTTTCAAATGATATATTTGATGGAGTCTTTTTTTCGAAATTTTCTATACGGTATATCATGATTACATCCTCTTTTCATAGATTTCTATAATATTAATTATACCACGCATTCCCACTTTTTTCAACCACTTTATCAATCAAATCCCCATCGGCACAACCTCATCAATATCCGCCTCCCGCTTAGGCTTGGAGATCCCCATAAACTGCTTATGGCACTCCCACAGATCCAACAGAAACCCGAACGGCATAAGCCACACCTCTTCCGAAGAAAGGTGCAGCTGCGCCGTTCCGTAATAGAACAGCCGGGTGAACAGTTCTGCATCGTTCACTCGGCTGTTACCGCGTTTTTTGAGGTATCTTCACTTTCGATATTCCTCTTCGTGCCTTTCAGCATAGCTTCGGTGATTGCGTCCTTGTATTCGGCAAGCTCGCCGGGGGAGGTCAGGAGTTCCACGGTTTCCTCGGTGAGAAGCGGCTTTTCTCGCTGTTTTTGAGATTATGTATCTCAATGCTCTGATTGCAGAGCAGAGTAATCAGCCAGATTGTCTCGTCCAGAGCCATCTCCACTTCAAGCATCTGTTCGATCGTTCCTGTAAACAGCTTTTTCAGTTTTGCCTGAATATCTCCTGTGCTTTCACAGTCTGCCATCAGAAGCTGAACGAGCTCCTTTTCGCTTAATCCGTGATTTCTGTTTTTCATACCAATTTACCCCAATTTTCTTTATGGTCATTATTGGTATTTACACAGTTTATTATTCAGACTCTCTATGCCGCCCATCAGGGCGGCATTTCAGCTTGTAGCAAAAGTATGTTTTTTCAAAAAAAGTGCTTGTTCTCAATCCCTATCCCCAAACCCCTTTCCCCGGGAAAGGGGCTATATTACTGGGGCTACCGCCCCTAGACCCTGTCGGGGGCTACGCCCCTGCGACCCCATTTTTATATAATCAAGAGGTTTATCGACAGTCTGATGCCGCCCATCAGGGCGGCATTTCAGCTTGTAGCAAAAGTATGTTTGTTTATAAAATGAAGCGCTGCACAGTTCAGTTTATATCTCCCCGAACTTCTCTAGTCTCTGCATAATTTCCTTGCTTCTGTCGATAAACAGCAGAGCCTTGTTATGCTCGTAATACTCCTTACATCCAAACTCGGAAATAAATCTTGCCGTGTGGCTGTTTGCGGTAAGCTCGGTTACAAGTATCAGCATTTCCTGTCCGTCGGTGTACACTTCATTGCAGAAAATAAATGCGTTTGACATCTTATCCTGTGCCGTTTTCGCTGAAATTTTAAGTTCAGACACAAGACTGTCATATCTGCTCCTGATATCCGCAAACGCCGTTTTTCCGTCCTTGCCGACTGTGAGCGCAGTCATATTCTCAAGCTGTGATATTGCTCTTGCGAGCGTTTTCTGACGTGATACGGAAATGCTTGACGACTGCTTGCCGTTTTCAAGCTCATTTTTCTTTACCGCTATAAGCTCATTCATCAGCTTTTCTGCGGAAATATCGCTGTCATGCGTTCTCAGTTTGAATTCTTTCAGCGTTACAAGCGTTTCACGGAGCATATCCTCGCCGTCTGTTACCTGCTTTGCCGATGCCGTAACGCTGTCAAGGATAAGTCCGAGCAGGGATAAACGCTCGTCAAACTTTGCGTTTTCAGCCCTGTCTTTTATGCTGTCACTTGCATTGCCGCTGAGTATCTCGTCTATCTGATAGTCGCTCCTGTACTTATTGAATAGGTCGTAATATGCCGCAAAGCTTCTCGCTGTCATGTCGTGCTGTATGTACTGACGAATAAGCTTTATGTCGACCTTGATATTATTTTTCTCATACAGGGTTATCATCTGCGACAGGTCTTCCCAACCTCTCGCCGTAACGAACGATTTTCCGTCAACCGTACTTTCTATGCGGTAAAAATCCGCTTTCTTAATTTCAAGATAGGTAAGCACAGAGGCATGAACGCCCGCCTTGTAAGCGTATTCTTTCCACGCTGTAAAATCAGGCTCGATGTTAATTCTTTTCAGTCTGTCCCACGTTACAATGTCAAACTCACGGACGGAATTATTGTATTCGGGCGGATTTCCCGCAGTGACTATTATCCAGCCGTCAGGCACTCTGTGTCTGCCGAACACCTTGTATTGCAGGAACTGGAGCATAATCGGGGCGAGCGTTTCTGATACGCAATTTATCTCATCAAGGAACAGTATTCCCTCTTTTACACCCGTATTTTCCATAAGGTCATACACTGCCGAGATGATTTCCGACATAGTGTACTCCGACACGTCATATTCCTTACCGCCGTAATTCTTGTGTACAATGAATGGCAGTCCGAGTGCGGATTGCCTTGTGTGGTGCGTCATGGAGTATGACAGCAGACCTACTCCCATTTCCGACGCTACCTGCTCCATTATCGCAGTCTTGCCTATTCCGGGAGGTCCCATCAGAAATACAGGGCGTTGTTTTTCAACAGGAATCGCATAGCCGCCCGTTTCGTCCTTTGTGAAATATGCCGTCATGGCATTCTTTATCTGTTCTTTTGCTTCTTTTATATTCATACTCTGCTCCTTTAGATCTCATCCGACGGAAGAACAAGCTTTATCGCCCACGGCGGAACATCGGGATTATTGTACTCATCGTCTATGAATACAAATGCCGTTTCATACGGCGGTTTTCTTGCGGGAAAATCCCCGTATCCGTCTGTAAAATAAATAAGCCCCTTGAGATTTGTAAACTCTTTGCTTTGTATCAGCTTATCAACATAAGCGAATACCGGGCGGAAATCCGTACCGCCGAATCCGTGCAATTTCATTGTAGCAAGATAATCGTCAAACTCTTCCTGCGAGGTTATCTTTCTGTCCTCCTGTATGTCCGTGTCGCACTGGATAATATGAAGATTTATCTTTGTGAAAAAGCTTTCCTCGTTTTTGAGGATATTGTACGTCTTCTGAATAAATTTCTGTACAAGCTCACCTGATACCGAACCCGATGTATCGATTGCTATAACAAATTCCTTTATTCGCTTTACTTCCTTGTATTCAAGCGGTTCTATAAGCGGCATACGCTCATATAATTTCAGTCCGTAGGTGTAGAAGATATAATCAAACTCATCATCGTTTACACGCATCGCTTCTCCCATTACAGAGAATTTTTTCAGAAATTGCGTATAGTCGTATTTCTCACGGTTGACGGCGTTCAGATTCTGAATGAAGCTGCCCCTTGTATCGCCTTTTTCCTTTGAAAACGCTTCTATTTCGATCTGCATTTTCTCCGAAATTTCTTTCCAGTCCTTTTCAAGCTGTGAGGCGGTTTCAGCTGACATCTGCATATCATTTCCCGTTCCATCTTCATTTCCGGGATTTTCTGCGTTACCGTTTCTGCTGCTGCCATTGCTGTTATCCGTATCATTGCCCGACTGTCCGTTATCAGAATTCATGTCATTACTGTTCCGGCTGTTGCCGTCCTTGCTGTCCTGATTGCTTTTGATCTGCGTTGAAGCTTCTGTTTCAGGCGGCTTTGCATACCAGATTCTGTGGTCATCTTCCGCAAACAGCTCCGACCAGGCATAGACCTGCAAATCGTCAACATTCCTCAGGAGATAATCATATATCTTCTCTGCGGTGACAAACCGGCAATCCGTTTTGATTTTGTCGATAATACTACCCTGTCTGACTTGTCGGGGCGAAGAAAGCGCCTTTATATCGAGCTCATTCATGATATTCTCAGCGGCAATATCGCACGCCAGATTCCACCTGAGCGTGTCTACAAGCGTACCGACAATATTGTGGCGGAACACGCAATGAAGCATCATGTGAAGATATGCCCGTGTCAGATTATATCCGGATTTATAGCTTTTCAGCACATAGCTTTCGTCATAGAAAATGTATCTGCCGTCAGTAGCAACAGTTTCGGTTATGATTGACGGTTTCAGCGGTAGCTTATTAATTGCGTTGTCAAGAAATCTGAGATTTACGGCAAGCGTATTGCGGGACAGCATAAGTATGTCGGCTGCAAGCGCCGAGAGCTTCTCGGCACGCTCCTTTGCCTTTTCGTATTCCTTATCCGTAAAATCACTTCCTTTGTCGATTCAATAAGTTATCCCGTTGTACCAATCGGTTATTTCATTGCCTGTCTGAGATGAGTAAATATGTATTTTTTCGCAACCGTAAAAAATTCTCCGTGAAATAAAGGTATTTTCACTTAGCGTCACATTTTCAAGGGAAGTGCAGTTTGCAAATGCGTGTTGCTCTATAACTCGCACCGTATCGGGAATAGTCAGCGTCTTCAGCGAGGTACATCCCGCAAAAGCGGCGCCGTGTATATTACGAAGATTTCTGCCGAAAATCACATTTTTCAAAGAAGTGCATTTTTCAAAAGCAGATAAACGTATTTTGATAAGGCTGTCCGGCATGATAACTGTTTCCAGATTTGTACAGGAATAAAATGTACCGGCAAATATTTCGCTTATACCATCAGGCAGTTTCACCGATTTAAGCGTATTACATTCACAAAAAACGAAGGCTAATATTGCCCGTATATTGTCAGGTATAATGAGGTTTTCTTCATTTCCGTTATATTTCAACAGAATACCGCCGACACTGACGAACTCTTCCTTGCGGTTTTCAAGAAATCCTGTACCGTCAAATGCTTTACTGTCGATAAATGTGACGCTCAACGGTATAACCAGTTCCTCAAGGCTTACACAGTCGCAGAATGTACAGTCAAGTGACTTTACGCCGTTCGGTATGACGATCCGCTTTATTGAACCGCACCCCCGAAAGGCATTTTTATCTATCATAAAAATGCCTTTCGGGACAATGATCTCCGTATCATCGGCTTCCGGTGTGCATTTCAGCAGATTGAAGTCTTTATAATAAAATTTAACCAAAGAAAACTCCTTTCCGAATTATATCACAAACAGTGTCCGACAAAAGTCACATATAAGGCTTATAGTTCCAGTGATGACAGCGTGTCGCAAAAATTGTCGTGTTCCGGACTGTTTGCAACCGTCAGAAGAAATGCGGCGGCAGAGGTATTACCCTGCTCGTCTGCAAATTCAATAAGCCCTGTTACATTCCCGGCGGTGATCAAGCCGTTTTCCTTGCATATTCCGAGTAGCTCGGCACTGTCCTGCGTAATACAGTAACGCACGGCGTTTTCCGCATTATTATGCAGAAAATCAAGGTAATGCTCCTCTGCTGAGGCACTGAGATTCACTCTGTACATAAGACGTGAAAACGCTATCGCATATTGAAGGTTTTCGTCCTGCAAAGCGGGGAAATAATTATCCTGCGCCGTAAAGTCAAAACCGCCTTTGTCCCAGATATTACGCAGTATAAAATTGTACGCCGATGATCCGTCGGTCGCCGTAACTGCTTTATAAAGCGGTTTCCCGCTGATCGTGCTTCTGACGGTAACGCTTACACAATCGGAAAATGCGTCGCCGCCGACTGAAGCTATGCCGTCCGGGATCTCAAGTTCATGCAGGCTTTCGCACATAAAGAATGCCTTTTCTCCTATACTTTCCAACCTGTCGGGAATATTTACCGATTTCAGGTTGTGGCAGTTCAGAAATGCCATATTTCCTATTTTAATCAAACTGTCGGGAAGCGTGATACAAGCAAGGCTTGTACACTCTTTGAATGCTCGCTCATCAAGCTCTGTGACTGTATCGGGCAGAGATACCGATATCAGCGACAGGCAACTGCCGAAAAGATTATATCCTATCTTAGTAACGCCTGCGGGAATGTCAATACTTTCAAGGCTTGTGCATCCCCAGAAAGCAGAATTCCCGATTTCCGTAAGTTTATTATCAAGATATATTGTATTGAGTGCACTGCACTGGGCGAAAGCACAGCTTCCGAGCCGTTCAACACTGCCCGGCAACGTGACAGAAGTCAGCGATGAACAGCCGTAGAATGCGCCGTCGTTTATGACTTTCAGACTTTCCGGGAGCGTAACGGCAATAACGCTCTGTAAGCCGCAGAGGGCGTCCTTGCCTATGGTCGTTACACCGTCAGGCACGGTAATGACAGTTTCGTCCTCTTTTAGCAGACATTTTTTCAGTACAGCATCCTTTATATCAAATTGTGCCAAAGCAATTACCTCTTCCTGTTTCTGTAGTATAAGAGAGTTCATTCTTCTTTGTTTACCGCAATAATTCTATATGTCGATATCATTATCGTCAACAAGCGGAATTCTGACTTTTTTGCTGTGACGTTATTTATTTTACGGGTATTTTTTCAAACACGGTATTCCATCCGATATTTAGAAATTTCATCATGAGCAAGGTTTATGCGTTTTATATCTTTATGGTTTAAGTATATCACAACGCAGCTGAATATTCAATGTTTAATCAATGTCCGTAACAACAGAAAAACCGCACTGATATAAAGGTGCGGTCTTTCTTGAACTTATCAAAGATTGTCAACTGCCGAACGTTCAACCGCAAGGCATCTTGTATAGCTTTCTATAAATCTGTCAAAGCCGCCTGCCGCTCGGCAGCGTGATAAACAGTATTCCGCAAGATACTCAAAAAGCGTGAGCAGACATAAATTAAACAATCAAGCGGTCACAGGGAAAGATACAGCCCCGTGACCGCTTTTCTTATACGATTTTCAAGCACCGCCGGCACGAAAAACAGTGCCGGCGGTGCTTTGCATTTATTTCAGAAATTCCGCCAGTATCTGACCGAGTACCCTGTACTGCTCATCGCTGAGCCTTTTTCTTACTGTATTGTTGTATTCGTGAAAAGCGTCTATAAGCAAGCGAACACAGTCAGCCTGCCCGTCCGTAAGCCCGATAAGCGAAACCGTTCCGGATTGCTGTAAGCCGCAAAGATAGTCAAGCGATATATTATGTTCTCTTGCAATTGAGCAAAGAGCCTCATACGTCGGACGTTTGTCTCCGTTTTCATATCTGCACATCATACTTTTATCTATATTCGCCCTGCTTGCAAAGTCCTTTTGCGACATATTCTTTTCTATTCTGATTTTCTTCAGCCTGTTGCCAAATTCATTCATACAGCACACCTCTGATTGCATTTTATGAAATTATCTCATAAAATCGTTGCTAATTGAGCAATTTTGTGCTATTATTATTGTATGATGGACAATTTTTATCCGAATAAATTGCTTAAATACAAAAGGTGATTAAGTGCAGCAACAAATAAAATCCAGACAACGTGTTACCGAACACGGCGAGGTTTTCACCGCCGAGCGTGAAGTAAAGGCAATGTGCGACCTTGTAAAACAGGAAACCGAGCGTATCGACAGCCGTT
>OMDF01001538.1_pt1 | contig 10753 bp, 9 predicted proteins | sample 1673631 | NCBI WGS metagenome assembly OMDF01 (sample SAMEA103958117, study PRJEB25191) | human gut metagenome | biome: human-associated habitat [ENVO:00009003]; feature: intestine environment [ENVO:2100002]; material: feces | place: Germany | collected 2013/2015 | reverse complement strand
CAGAAGAAATTAAAAATGAACTGGATTTTTATCTGCCTAAATACTATGAAAAACAATCACTTATTTTAATTTTTATAAAAGTATTTTTTGGAACCCAGATGCTAAGTATTGCTTATTCTAATATACATAGCTGCATAATATCCAGTACAGCAGTCTATAATGATATAAAAGCGTGTTTTAGTCAAATACTGCCTTCTGATTTTATACAATATAAAACTTTTATTCTTGAAATAGTCGTACTTATCATAATTCCATTTCCACCTGCCAGCCACTACAAGTTTAGCTGATGGGATAGTTTTATGAACTAACTCCATAGCTTCCAATAGATAATCAGCACCTTTATGAGATAAGATATTGCCAAACATAAGAATATAACCAGGTTTTAAATCTTCAAAATATGTATTTTCTGTAGAATCATAAATATGAAGGTAAGAATAACATCCCAGACTACTATTGAAAACCTTTTTCTTTTGAAGCTGATAATAATCTATAAAATTCTCCTTCTGTTGAAGATTCAGAAGTATAAAATTATGTACTGCTCTAAATGCCACCTTCCTGACAGAACGATTATAAGAATCATCATTACTAGAATGAGGGAAGGGATCATGAACTGTCATTATCATCTTTTTTCTAAGAAAATACATTATATAACCAGCTTTGGTAAATGGCCAAGTAAAATGTATAACATCGTATTTGCCACACAATAACTTAATTAAAAGATGGAAATAACAGAAGAAAGATCTTATGGAATAACTATGGTGACCAGTATCGTTAACTATATAAAATTTATCTTTATCAATAACCCTTGTAAATTGTTCTAACTCAGGATAGTCACTAACATCAAGAACACCATTTTTAACATTTTGCTTATTAATACAGACAGCAGCATTTTTTAAAATAAATGGAGAAATCTGAAGATAATAATCAACATCTACTTTAGATTGTAGATCGTTAAGCAAAGAAAGATCAACATCCGACAGAAAAGTGGGAGAGATATAAGCAATGCGCATAGAACTAAAATTTCGATATAATTTCTTGCATCATATGCTGATACTTTTGGTAATAAGAATCAGCAAATATTTTAGATTTCTTTTTATCAAAAGAAAGTAATTTATTTAGCACATGCAAAGGAGCTGGTTGTGAAAAATTCTTTGAGATAGCACTAATTCTATAATCCCCCATGCCAGCAGAATCCAAAATATGTTTAATCTTACTAGATCTGTCATTTGTAAATATATTCCTACACTTCTTAATACCATAATTATCAAAAGAGAAAAATGAAATTTGGTTATGTAATGAAACCACAATAGGATGCATATTATTTCCAATGTAGCCAGATGAATACTTAATAAGAGCATACCAGTCAATTGGAGAAAGAGGCAATGAAATCTCATAAGGACATTTAATTGCAGACCGAATTTGAGCAAATGGCAAAGATACACATACTAAATCTTTATTGCTTGCTAATTCAACAAATTCATCCATCCAAGACTGAGAAACCTTATAAGAGTCAAAAAAACTAACAAGCAAATATTTCTCTGGTAAATGAAACTTTTTTAAAATATCTTCTCTATTAGGAACCAAACAACCTGCATTATAATTGAATGCAAAAACCGGATCTGGAGTTACAGGAGGGATAATAGTTCCATTTGATATGTGAGAAAACATTTTTTGAGTCCAAACATCCCTAACAGATAAATATGAGTAACGATATATATATTTATTCATTTTCTTCTTCAACGAAGGTCCAAAATAATTAAAGGCAGAATCTTGAGAAGAAGCAGACATTACAGCAACTGGAACAGGATGAGGAAGATAATTCAAAAAATCCCCCCAAAATACATTTGGAAACATCCTATCAGTTGTATACTTTTGTATTTTTATAATTGATCTACAAGGGAAAGAAACTCTTTCAATAGTAGGATGATGTTGACAAACTGCATCACTCCCAATAATAACCCCACCAATATTATAATCTGAAATTACGTTTGCAACTTCTTTCGAAGTCCGACACAATCTAGATTCAGTCCAAATGTTCTGACGTAAATTCAAAGAAAAGCTTCTTTGTCCCTCTTGTGAACGACTATTATAAAACGCTTCTAAATCCGATGCTACCCAGTTTATGACAATAGGTTCATATCCATTATTCTTAAAAAACATGTATGTAGAAAGCAACTGTAAAGTAGCACCAAAATTTATCGCAGAATGATAAGCTAAAAGACCTATTCTCATACTATTTTATATAATTCTTTGTTTGATAATCTTTACCTATAATATATCCCCAAACAATAGCGAATGATGCAATATATGAAGGATATAATAAAACGTGTGCAACCATAGAATTAACAAGAAATGAAACTATTGTAAAAGCCATAACTGGAGCATACTTGGAATTGCGACGAATCATGGACCTAAAATACTTTACAAGTTCAATCCAAACAAATAAATATAGCAACAAAGCAAAAACGCCAAAATCGTATAAAACTTCTAACAAATCATTATGAGCAGACAAGTTGGCTTTTGACTTTAAAACAACAGAATTCCAACCATGGCCAAATAAAAATGAAGTAAAGTCTGTATTGATTATCAAATCAAATGTAGCTTTATAAACTTTATCTCTACCTGATCCTTTATCTGATAGAATCGAAGCAAAACGTTCAAAAATAACACCACCCATTTTTTCATTCGCATAAACAGCAACAATAACGAAAAATATGAAGATTGCACCCAATTTTAATGCTTTGGTTATGATATCAGACTTCTTTTGTATCATTTCGTTAACAATATAGTATGAAATAAAACCAAAGCCAAGACAGATCATACCACCTCGTTTTAAAGACGTAACTAATAAGACTGTTACAATAATCATACTTCCATACTTTATAAGTTTGTTATTACTTAGAAAGAGTAAAGGACCTAAATATAAAAAAATATAGTTTGCAGAAGTTCGAAACTCATCTTCCACAAACAGCTGATTAAAAACAACATATTGATAATTAATATTGTAATTATACAGCATATACAATATACCTACAACAACATAAATATTAAAGGTTTTAGAATCAATATAACTAGCAGCATTAAATAAATTCTGAAACAGAAGAATAGGAAGAATTAATCTTACTACTAAATAGAAACTGTGATATACAGAATCACCTCTATCCAAATGTAAAAGAGTTATTAATACAATATAAAACAAACAAACACTAAACAATATCTGAAATCTTAGATTCAAATTATGTCGGAAAAAATAAAGAAATAACAAAAGAAAAAACAATATAGTAGTAAAATAAAAAACCGATGAATTTGATGTAGCTTCATCAAATTTCACCCTCATCATAGATACCATCTCAAAATTTAAATAATAAAAAATCAAAGACATGATAAATATTTCTATATATCTAAACAATGTTTTACTCATTTTTGTCGAATTAAAAAGTAAACTTAGCCATTACATTTTGAATCCATGATTTAAACATAGCCTTTTGATTCTTGTTAAATGCCCAAAGATATGAAAGGAATATAAACATAATAATATAAACGACCCCTGTTGAAATTAATCTTAAAACACAAGATTCAATAAAAAAAAATGGAATCATACACAATAATGTCGAAAAAGAGACAACACTCAGGCATGGAATAATAACATCTTTTATATATGATTCTATTGTTATACCTACAATTGATTTCGCCATAATCATTCGAATAATCAAAGATAGAAACTCAAACATAACAAAACCTATAGTTACATAATAGATTGGAAATCCTAATTTGAGAATGCCATAGGCTAATGGTACATTAAGAAGAATGATACTACCCATCAATATTTGGTAATTACGAATATTCCCAGTTGCTTGAATCGCAGACATCAATCCAGTCGAAAACTGATATAAAATTGACATTATTAAAATGCATTTACTTAATTCTGAAGTAAATGATGGAATTTTATTACCTAACCAGATATATAACACATCATCCATAAGCACAATCAAAGGGACAGAAATAAATGTAATGGCAAGAACAGAAAATTTGGAAGAAATATTTGCAATTCGATGCAATCGACTTCGATCCCCCATACCTTCACTCTTCATAAGCTGTGGATTGATCGCTCTTTGAAATGTGGAAGAAAAGTGAACTAAAGCATTATTTATTTGATTAGATATACCATAAGCCGCGTTTGAAATCGTTCCCAAAAACAGATTGAAGAGAACTGCTACACCTTGATTTCTCCCCATAAGGGCAGCACTTCCAAATAAGTTCCATCCTGTAAAGCTAAGCATTTCTTTAATCTGTGATTTAGTTACGTATTTTGATAGTACTAATCTATAATTCTTGTATGCATAAAAGCACCATCCATATTTCATAATCAACGAAAGTAGCGCAATTGAAGCAACACAACCACCATAAAACACTAATTTATCAATAAGGACAAACCTAAGAGTAAATGCAACAATTAACATTAAGATTGAGTCAATAAACTCAATTATAGAGAATGGAAGCATATCCTCATGCGCATTCATTATTGCATCAAAAGGGACAGACAATATTCTTGAAAAAGTACTTATTATCAAAAATTGAAAAATAATTTGAGCAACTGTAACTCTGTTTGAATCAATATTCAATTTTTCTATGGATGGAACGCCTAGAAGTTCCAAACCTAGGACAATCAAGATGGCTAGACTGAGATGAAGTATAAAACTTGTATTGTATATACTGTTAATCCTATCAACTTTACCTTCACCCATAGCAACAGACATGTACCGTTGGGATGAAACTAACATTGAGTTATTAAGAAAAGCAAGCATAGTGATGATACCTGCTACAAGATTATATAAACCATAGTCGCTTGTCCCTAAAGTTTTGAGTACCAATGGAACTGACACCAACGACACAGCCATTGTTACTAAAATTTTTAGATATAAAATAACTGTATTGAAAACAACTTTTTGAGTAGCATCCATAACTAATATTCTATTTAAAAGTAAGCATCCACTTCTACCCAAACAGTACCAAATCACTTATTTACTAGAGATTTAACAACATTCAAAAAGAAAAAGGATTTTCGATTTTAACACTTTTAGCCCCTATAAAAGGGCTATTGGACGATATTCGTCTATCATGTTCTCTATTTCAAACTTCAACTTTTTCTGTTCAGCGATAGTTTCGCAACTACAATTTACCAGATTATCATCACCGTATTCATCCCATTCAGAAACAAGTGGACTTTGGAAGCATAGAAGCTTCCTTCACGATTCTTTGCATTGTTCATTTTGATATGTTTTTTAGGCACACCAAAAATAGAGACATAATTCAACGTATAATATACGGTCTAAAACAACTTCTTACACAAGTTTTAACTTTCCAAACTATAGTTTGAATACAGCTATTGGTTGTACCCCATATATCTATCAAGAATTTTAATCTATTTTCCCTCTGATTTCTTTTTCTCATTTGTTTCATAGCCATAACCATAGCCATAGCCATATCTCTTACCATAGCCATAACCATATTTCTTACCATAACCATAGCCATAACTATTCTTACGCTTACTCATATCAATACTATTAATAACAGTAGCAAGTTTTGAGAATTTCTTCTCATCACGAAGCGTATTGATATAGCCAAAAGCAGCTTTCGGAGTAACATCAGCACGACAAACATAAACACACAAATCAGCAACACGACCAATAATAGCAGTATCCGTCACCAAACCAATAGGAGCAGTATCTAAAATAACATAATCATAATGTTCCTTCAACTGTTCAATAGCTTTGTCAAGAGCATCACTCGCCACCAGTTCCGTTGGATTAGGAGGAATAAGCCCCCCCGGAAGAATATCCAAATTAGGACTGATATCACTACGCTGAATCAAATCAAACAGATTCGAATGTTTAGGATCACTCAGATAATTAGTAATACCTTCCGCACGACGAGACATATTAAAGACTTTATTCAGACCGGGTTTACGAATATCCATACCCACAATAATAACTTTTTTACCCATGTACGCAAGACTAACTGCCGTATTACCAGCAATAAAAGATTTACCTTCACCAGGCTGGCTGGAACTGAAAAGAATAACTTTCTCATCACTTCCCAGCATAAAAAGCATGTTAGTGCGAAGAGCACGGAAGGTTTCTTCCATCATGTCATTCCTATTCTCACGAACAACAATCGCACCTTCTTCGGGCTTGGCACCCAAAGGTATTTCACCCAGAACCGCAACATTGGTGATCTTTTCCACATCCTCACGGTTCTCAATCTTATACTTCAACAAGTCATTCAGATAGATAATACCCACAGGAATACCCAAACCTAACATCAGGGCAGCAAGCATAAATACCTTCTTACGAGGTGATACCGGGTACTTACCGGGTAACGGTTCTTCAATGATGCGTCCGTTGTTGGCGGTAGCGGCAAGAGTGATAGCATTTTCCTCACGTTTCTGCAAAAGCATAATATAAAGAGCAGCCTTGATTTCCTGTTGACGGGAAATAGTCATAAATTCCTTCTCCTGTAAAGGGGCATTACTGATACGACCCTCAAATTTACGAGCCTGACGATCAATATCATCACGGGTTATCTGAAGACCTTTTAAGACACTATTGACAGTAGTCTGAACATTATAACGCATGGCCTCAATACCCGTGTTCATATTGATGATAGCAGGATTATTCTCAGAAGACGTACGAAGCAAACGCTTGCGCTCAATCAACATTGTGTTATATTGTTCAATGATCGATGCAAGGTTGGCATCCTTCAAACCTACATTAGCGGGAATGACTTCATCAAGATTCTTAGGATTATTGATATAGTCATGCAGATAGGTCACCAGACTAATCTGAGTAGCATTTTCAGTTCGTTGCTGTTCGTATCTGGAATTTTCCTGCAAAGCAAGCTGAGCATCACTCGTCAAATCAGTCAAACCCGAACGTTGTTTGAAATCAGCAAGTTCACTTTCAGTAGTTCCCAACTCGCGATTGATGATGCCAATACGTTCCTCAATGAATTCCGCACTTTTCTGAGCCACCTCATTCTTCTCATCATTGGTATCCTGATTATAGAAAGCTATAAGGCGATTGATAAAATCAATTCCACGCTGCTTAACAGTACTCTGCAAGCTCAGTAGAGCAATTGTAGTAGTTTTAGATGCAGGTTCAACACTCAGATTCTCTGCATAATTCTCTGCTATGACTGTAGGACTACCAACATAGGCAGCCAAATAGACATCTTCTTCTATAGGTTGAATAGTATCGTTCACAATGGATTCATTAACCGTAAAACTAAGCACACCCACAGGAGTAGGAAGAACAGCGGGAAGCTCATCAAAATTACGTTCAAAGTCTTGTTCAATCTCATCAAGAGTATACTCTCCTTTAACAAATAATTTACCGTCCTTAGTATAAATCATTCGTAACTTAATACCTGCTTCCAACTTTTCAGCCTCTTCCGGAGTCATATAGAGATTAACTGGGGAACTCTTGTATAAAGGAGTATTATAACCGAAGGTACGCTCCTCAGAAATACCAATATAAAGTCCCAAATCATTCACTACTTTTTTTATTAAAGTACGAGACTTCAGGATTTCAACTTCATTATCAAAGTTGTTAGTCATCGAAAACATACCCAAATCCTGAAGAGCACCCAGAGGATTATTGGCTGAATTTCCACTACGCTTATCATTCTCTTTAATCAGGACAGCAGAACTCACATTATAAACAGGAGCTTGGTAACGAAGATAAATATAACAACCTACCAAACAGATCAGCACACTGGCTACAAACCAGGGCCAATAGACAAAATATTTAAAGAAGATGGCATACAGATTGATAGATTCGTCGCTCTTTGATTGATCACTATCTAAATTTTGGTCGTCTCGCAACATGGGAATATTTACAATTTAACAATTTACGATTGAAATAACAATAAGGTTGGTTACCGGACGATATTAACTATCAGACTGGCAATGGATACCAATATGGAAGTAGCACTGAACCAAAGGGTAGTACTACTACCGATATCAGAATTCTTGGCTTTCGTCTTATTAGGAGTGACATACAGGATATCGTTCTGACGCAAGTAATAATAGGGTGAAAGCACCAAATCAGCATTATTCAGATTCAAAGTGATTATCTCACGTTTTCCTGTGGCATCCTCGCGAATCAGCTTCACATTATCACGAATACCATAAACAGTCATATCACCGGCCATAGCAAGGGCTTCTAGAATATTTACCTTTTCATTACCAACAGTAAACGTTCCCGGACGAGCAACTTCACCCAAAACTGATATCTTGTAATTAGCCATACGTACGGTCACAATCGGACTCTCTTTCAAATAAGGTTGCAACTTCTCCCGAATAAGGTCTTCAGCCTGATTCTTAGTCAAACCACCAACTTGAAGACGCCCAATGACAGGGAAATCTATTTCACCCTTATTGTTCACAAGATATTGCTGCAAAGTGGGCTGCGTAGTAGTATTGATATTGGTCAAGGCAGCATTCAACGGTGTCTGCACTGTCAAATTGAATGGAGCAGCTGCCTGAGGGTCAGTAGTATTCACGGTGATACTCAACAAATCTTTCGGCATGATTTCAGCATCATAAAGAGGAAGAGAATTACTGCCACTATTCACAACTTCAGGGTTCTGCATGTAAGGAACACTCTTATAAGAAGTACAGCCTGCCAATGCCAAAGGAATAGCCAATACTAAGAGAAATTTTCTGATTTTCATATTTGTTACTTTTTTTTTTAGCAAGAGTAATGATGTTATAAAAATAAGTCTCTATTTCCCGAATAAGCGCGCAAAGAAACTTTTCGGTTTTTCCGGTTCAGAACCATACTCATATTTGCGCATGAGATCTTCATAAGTAAGTTTACGGTTAATCATCTCGTAAATTATTCCCCAGTCGGGAAGACCGCCAAGATTACGGTCATCAATAAATACATCCGCTTTCAACTTGCGGGAAAAATGGTTATTCAAGTTCTTCTCCTCTTCCGGATAGTCACGGTTGACGGCATAAAACTCAAGACCACGCTCACGACAAAAAGCAACCGCCTCGTCCAAAAGCTTACCCTCACGGACACTCCAGAGGATAAGCTTATGGCGTTCGGAACTCAGTTTTTTTAGGGTATCGATGGCGAAGGGAATCTCACGACCGATAGAGGGATAACGATGCTCGACTATGGTACCATCAAAATCTACTGCTATAACCAAAATAAAACAGATTATGTTAAATTAAATATCAAAGTATACTTGACAACAAGTCAGAAAAGTAAAAGGAAAAGCATATAAATCAACCCGAACATCATCAAAAGCCAAAAAAGAAACAGAATTCTCATGCCATTCTTCTTACTCATTCGCATACACTTGTTCATCATTATTATATATCATCCGCTGACAAAAGTTCTGACAGCAAGCCTATATTGCAATAGAAACCGGGGACGGGAACGCCTGAGGTGATTTATTGATTTATATTTATGCGTAGAGTCCAGACGCTCCAAACAAAATCCCCGGTTATTTTTTACTCATCGACATATTCCCATGGATAGGGATTCTCTTCTATATTACGAAGTTCTTCAACAGCCTCAATCTGTTCGGATGTAAGGGAAGTCTGTCCCCACCCATCCACAATTTTACGGGCAGACTGCAACAAAGCTTCTTCATAAGTCTCACCATAACAATAGGTCAACAGCCTGACTTTGAGCAAGGAGTCCGGAAGCCGTTCCAAAACATCACAAGCACGTACAAGAATCTCTTGCTTTTTCTGCTCCTTATCACCATAATTGTATATAGTGGCATTGTAACCCATCAAAAGAGCCAAACACAAGTTGGCCTCTTCTTCGATATCGGAACTTTTTGCAGCAAAAAGAGAATCGGATTTTAAGAGAACATCTTTATTCTGACGGCAAAAGTCATCAGAATAAAGAGGCTCACCATCCATGCCGAGATACATTAAAGTATGGGCGGCATGCTGAAGCTCAACAGCACGAGAAAGTAAAGAATTCATTTTATAATTGAGATGATATTATTTTATAAACTTTAGATAGGATTTGGGCACTTTGACGCTTGCGACCAAAACGCCCTTGATACGGATAACCACATAAGTTTTATTAGCTTCCGTAGCAACCTCACCTTCAATTCCACTGAAATCCCCCTTGACAACTTTCACTTTATCTCCAATAGCAAAAGGTTCGTTATCAAAGTTAACCCCATCAGGATTCAAATCCATCACAAACATGAAGTCTTCCATCTGCTTATCAGGAACAACCAACATGGAATGAGTAAATAGATCCTTCATGTAGAAAAGCTGGACATTATAAACATTGGATATGTCGCAAGCTGTTTGTTTAGTAGCACAGATGAAGATTAAATTTCGAATAACAGGAACCTCACTACGTTTACGGCGATACTTCAGCTGTGATATCACAATTCGCGTGGGAAGATAATAGTCAAGATCCAGCTTCTCTTCGGACTTAAGCTTATCTAAGGATTTTCGGACAGCAAACTCTTGCTTATCACGAGTGCGGGCAGCAAACCAATGTTTTTGATTTTCAATCACTTGCAAAAAGAGAATCGAGGATTTTACTATAGTTTCGGGTGCGCTTCGCGGTTTGAACGAGACATATTCTCTTTCAAACCGTAGCAAATAGATATTTCAACTTAATGCGTTATAAACGAAGATATTAAATTCAAAAAAGCGTTTTTTAATCGTTCGTTTAATGGGCAACATTATCATGCCTTTAAAATAAAG
>OMDF01001534.1_pt1 | contig 10778 bp, 10 predicted proteins | sample 1673631 | NCBI WGS metagenome assembly OMDF01 (sample SAMEA103958117, study PRJEB25191) | human gut metagenome | biome: human-associated habitat [ENVO:00009003]; feature: intestine environment [ENVO:2100002]; material: feces | place: Germany | collected 2013/2015 | reverse complement strand
GGCTACCTGCGACATGATCCTGCCTCCTGTCCCCAACAGATTTCCCCGCTTGTCCAGGAAACGGAACCCTAAGGCTTGCAGCATGCCTAACCCTGCATCATTGGTGGCACTGCCGCCTATGCCCACGATAAAGTGGCGGCAACCTTGTTCGAGGGCGTCGAGAATCAGTTCTCCCGTCCCGTAAGTAGTCGTCAGCATCGGATTCCTTTTGTCTTCGGGAACCAAAGGCAAGCCGCTGACGGCTGCCATCTCGATCAGAGCTGTTTGCCCGTCGCCCGAAATACCGTACCGTCCCTGCACGAGCTCCATCAAAGGACCGTGTGCCGGCAGGGTCCGGTATTTCCCTTTTGTTGCGGAGGTGAGTATGTCTAACATTCCTTCGCCTCCGTCGGCGATCGGAAACAGCAAGGTCTCGCAATCGGGAAAGATCGTTTTGATACCTTCCATTACTGCACTTCCGGCTTCTTCCGAGGTCAGGCAGCCTTTAAAAGAGTCGATGGCTATTATTGCTTTATTCATTTTATCCGTCTTATAATGCTTCAGATGGTTTGTGAGTTCAAATGTATCTAAAGTTTATGAGAAATGACGGATTTCCAGAGAGAAAACAAAGCAATAAATAGATGCTTATTGGGAACAATTAGGTTAAAAAGAATGTTCCTTAAATAGAATTCAACATAAAAACAACTGAAATATGAAAGCAAATATAGGATTGATCGGGCTTGCCGTGATGGGCGAGAACCTGGCGCTTAATATGGAGAGCAAAGGTTTCACGGTTGCCGTATATAACCGGAGCGTACACGGCGAAGAGGGAGTCGTAGACCGTTTTATCAATGGCCGGGGCAAAAGCAAACGTTTTATCGGAACGCATTCGATTGAACAATTGGTCGACTCGGTGAAAAGTCCTCATATCATCATGATGATGGTCAAAGCGGGGCATCCTGTAGACGAGCTGATCTCGCAATTGCTCCCTTTCCTTTCGTCTGGCGATGTAATTGTCGACGGAGGCAATTCTGACTTCCACGACACGGAACGTCGTGTGAAGGAGTTGGAAAAGAAAGGGATCTATTTCGTCGGAACCGGAATTTCGGGAGGCGAGGAAGGAGCCTTGCACGGCCCGTCCGTGATGCCCGGAGGTTCGGTGGAAGCTTGGCCGCTGGTGAAAGACATCTTGCAGGGAATTTCCGCCAAGTTGGACGATGGTTCGCCTTGCTGCGAGTGGATCGGAGCGGGGGGAGCCGGCCATTTTGTGAAGATGGTGCACAACGGCATCGAATATGGTGATATGCAGCTTATTTCCGAAGCCTATTCGCTGTTGAAAAACCGGAAAGGATTGGACAACGATGCGATGGCCGTCGTCTTTGACGAATGGAACGGAGGGGAATTGGATAGTTTCCTGATCGAGATAACCGCCAATATTCTGCGTTTTCGTGACGAAGACGGAAAACCGTTGCTCGACAAGATATTGGATGTCGCCGGACAGAAGGGAACCGGCAAATGGAGCGCGATTGCAGCGATGGACGAGAATGATCCGCTGACATTGATTACCGAGGCTGTTTATGCCCGTATGCTTTCTTCCATGCAGGAAGAACGGAAAAAAGCGTCCTCGCTTTATCCGAAGAGTGGCGTGCTGGGGCAGACCTTGATCTCGGAGAAAGAGATCAAGCAGGCTTTGTATGCCGCTAAGTTGGTTTCCTACGCACAGGGATTCTCTTTGTTGTGCCAAGCCTCCAAGCGATATGATTGGCAGTTGGATTACGGTACGATCGCCAAGATCTGGCGGAAGGGATGTATCATACGCTCTGTCTTTTTGGAGAAAATTACGCAGGCTTATGAGAAGAACCGGAATCTGGAGAACCTCTTATTCGATGAGTTCTTTATTCAAAAGATCGAGTCTTCCTTGTTGGCTTGGCGGCAAGTGGTAGCCGAGGGTGCCTTGCATGGAGTGGCTTTGCCGGCGATGAGCTCGGGGTTGAGCTATTTCGATGGACTGTCTACCCTGCATTCCGCCGCTAACTTGATTCAGGCCCAGCGGGATTATTTCGGGGCTCATACTTATGAGCGGGTCGATTGGGAGCGTGGTAAGTTTTTCCATACCAACTGGACGGGTGAGGGAGGAAAGACGGTTTCTGGAACTTATAACGTATAAAGACATGAAGAAAGCAGATAATCAATTATTAGTTATATTCGGGGCGTCGGGCGATCTTACCAGTCGCAAGTTGCTTCCCTCTTTGTTCGAGTTATATGTTCGTGGCTTGCTACCCGACCGCTTCTGCATCTTGGGAGCCGCCCGTACCGCTTATGGCGATGAGGAGTTCCGTGCGGAGCAACATACGCATATCTTGGAGGCACAGAAGGGAAAGACCTACGACGAGGGCTTGATCGATGACTTCTTGGAGAATGTTTATTACCTCGCCTTCGATTCCACCAACGCCGATGAATACTACAAATTGCGTGAGCGCATCGAGTTCTTGCAAGAGAAACATGACTTGCCGGATAAGATCATCTATTACTTGGCTACCCCGCCGGTGATGTACGAGATCGTCCCGCAATGTTTGCTGGAGAGCGGTTTGAACAAGACCGAGTCTCCGGACGGTTTCAGGCGGATCATCGTAGAGAAGCCGTTCGGTACCAGCTTGGAGTCTGCCCGCCAGTTGAATGATCATTTACGACATATCTTCCATGAGGAGGAGATTTATCGTATCGACCATTATCTGGGGAAAGAGACCGTGCAGAATATCTTGGTATTGCGTTTCTCAAACGGTATTTTCGAGCCATTGTGGAATCATAATTATATCGATTCCATCGAGATCAGCGCTACTGAGACCTTGGGGGTGGAGAATCGAGGGAAATATTATGATGGAGCCGGGGCGATGCGGGATATGATCCAGAATCACTTAATGCAATTGATGTCGTTTATCGCCATGGAATCTCCCTCTATATTCGAGCCGGAACCGATTCGTGACGAGATCGTGAAAGTATTCCGCTCCATACGCCCGTATACGGTGTTGGATATGGATAAGATGGTTGTCCGTGGACAATATATCGGTTATCGGGAAGAGAAGAACGTAGCTCCCGACTCGAATACCGAGACGTATGTGGCGATGAAATTCTTTATCGATAACTGGCGCTGGAGCGGTGTGCCCTTCTATTTCTATACGGGAAAGAAGTTGCCGGAGAAGTCATCGGAGGTAGTGATCCACTTCAAGTCTACGCCCCATCAACTGTTTGTCGGTCAATGTTCGGGAGGTTCCTGCAATAAATTGACCATCCGTATCCAACCGAACGAGAGTATATCCTTGAAGTTCGGGCTGAAAATGCCGGGAGCCGGTTTCGAGGTGAAGCAAGTCAGCATGGACTTCCGCTACGATTCCCTCTCGAAGAGCTATCTTCCTGACGCTTACGAGCGTCTGTTGCTGGATGCCATGCTGGGCGATTCCACCCTGTATGCTCGTAGCGACGCTTTGGAGGCTAGCTGGAAATTTATCGATCCGATCTTGCTCCATTGGAAAGAGGAGGGTTCGAAGAACTTATTCTTCTATGAGCCGGGCGAGGACGGACCGGAGGAAACTGTTATTTTAGGTGCGGAAAAGAAAGTCTGCGCCTGCCAAAGAAGATAATTTTATGGAAATAAAGAGATATAATGAGATGAAAGAGGCGCTTCGGTCGATGACGGAGGACATGATGGCGATGATTCGCCGGAAAGACTTCGCTCCGTTTAACCTAGCGCTCTCGGGAGGAGAGACGGCGAAGCATATGTTTTCCCTCTGGGTAGATGAGTATAAGGATAAGATTGACTGGAATAACATCCGTTTCTTCTGGGTGGACGAGCGTTGTGTGCCGCCTACCGATGCACAAAGCAACTTCGGTCTTGCCGACCGCCTTTTGTTCGGCAAGATAAATCTGCCGGCTTCACATTATTACCGCATAGTGGGCGAGGGTGCTCCCAGTGAGGAAGCTATATTGTATTCTTCTCTGGTAAAGGCTACCGTGCCGACTGTAGATGAAGTACCTATCTTTGACTTTGTATTGTTAGGAGTGGGAGAGGACGGGCATACTTCTTCTGTTTTTCCTGACCGGAAAGACTTGTTGACGGCTGTTGAGCCTTATGCTGTATCAGTCAATCCTTATAATAAAACGGTTCGTATCTGCATGACGGGAAAACCGATGATAGAGGCAAAACATACTTGCTTCTTAGTGGCGGGTGAGAATAAATGCAGCATTCTGAAGAAGATACTTGATAAAGAACAGGAAGATATTTATCCTGCTTCTTATATATGGCATCATGCCCGGATGCCGAAACTGTATGCTTCCTTATAGGGAAATAGTATAACGGTTTTTGGTTGAGGGGGTAATACACAAAGCAAACTGTTTTCGGGCGAGCGAACCTCGCCCCTACGAACCAAACGACAGCATTATCCACGTTTTGACACAGCCTCATGCGCCACACTAGCAGCTCCGGGAAAAGGTATTAAGACGGACAAAGGAAATCTTATGATAGGTGTAGGAGATTTACACACTCCACAATCTATGAAAGAAGAGATAATAAAAAACAACAGGTTCAAGAGCCACAGCACAAATTAAAGAAGTGACATCAGGAAAACACACTATTTATGTTTATCACGATGAAAACGAAAATTACACATTGCACAAAGACAAAAAAGAGAAAGGAAAATAAAAGCCATGAAAGTAAATCAGAACAATGAAAAATTCGTTCCAACCGAGGAACAAATTAAAGCGGAATGCCAACAAAGAGCCCGTTATTTTTGGAATTGGCTTACTTGGTCATTAGTCTATTATGTGGTAATAAACCTGTTTTTAGTAGCTGTAAACTGGTTTACAAGTCCACATTACTGGTGGGTATTATGGGTTATAGCAGGTTGGGGAATCAGCCTGCTGATAACAGCCATAGAGAAAAGTATCAAATATTAACCAATCACAAACTAAAGAGAAAAACATTATGGAAGAAAGAAAATTGAATGAGAAAGAGAGTTTAGAACTCATCGCTCAAATGATTCAAAACACGAAAAATAGAATGGAGACAAATTGCGGTATGCCTTTCCTGTTATGGGGATACACTACTGTATTTACCAGTCTGTTAGTATGGCTTCTGGTAACATACACACAGAATAATAACTGGCAATATCTATGGTTTATGCTTCCCATTATAGGAGGAACCGGAACCTACCTCTCTGCACGCAACCAACAGCCGACTGTCAAAAGTCATTTAGACAAAGTCATCAGCTACATTTGGCTGGTATTCGGAACAGCCGGATTTTTGATATCTCTACTCGCTATGTTTTTCTGGAAACTTCCCATCCTATTCATTATTCTTCTACTGATGGGTATGGGTACCACTTTAACAGGACTGGTGATAAATTATAAAACAGTGACCATTTGTGGCACACTGGGAGCATTAAGTTCCATCGGATGCCTTTTCTATGAAGGTTTCAACCAGGTATTGATATTCGCTCCTGTTTTTATTTTTATGATGATTATCCCGGGACATGTGCTGAACCATGCTGCCCGTAAACAAAAAAAATTATAACTTTGCGCCTATGTTCAAAGAATTAAATCCATTGCTACACTCCGAGCTTCGACTTGCCATCATGTCGATACTGGTTTCGGTGGAAGAAGCCGAATTCAGTTATCTGAAACAACAGACAGGAGCAACGGCAGGAAATCTGAGTGTACAGATAGACAAGCTGAACAAGGCAGAATACGTGGAAGTCATTAAAACCTTCAAAGGCAAAATGCCTTGTACAATCTGCAAAATTACCCCGAAAGGTCTTGAAGCCTTTGAGGAATATGTAGACGCACTGAAAAGTTACATTACTCTTCCTAGAGTTTAGCAAATGTGCTACCACTGCTACCACTTCTCCTTTAAAATCTCCATCAACAAGAAGATACAGAGGTGGTGGCAGCACATTTTATCTCCACACGCCCTGCCAGCACCCTCCCTGTATGAAACTATCAGAACACCAAATGAAAAGATAAGAATAAAGAGTTCCAATATAACCTTCTGTTATCCGATATAATATTTTAGAATAAACACCCTATCGAAAGCTTTTATACCTTTGTATCCGGAAAAGGAAACATACTCTCCTGCGAAAACGTTTATATTATACAAACTTTAAATAGAAAAGAATTATGGAATTTGTAACAAACGAAAAACTGACAATCGTAGGCGCTGCCGGCATGATCGGCTCCAACATGGCTCAAACTGCTATTATGATGGGCCTTACTCCTAATATTTGTTTATACGATCCTTACGCTCCGGGCCTGGAAGGTGTAGCAGAAGAACTGTTCCACTGTGGTTTTGAAGGCATGAACATCACATTCACTTCCGATATCAAAGAAGCCCTGACCGATGCCAAATATATTGTAAACTCGGGAGGTGCTGCCCGCAAAGCAGGCATGACTCGTGAAGATTTACTAAAAGGTAATGCTGCCATCGCCGAAGAATTCGGTAAAAATGTAAAAGCTTATTGCCCGGATGTAAAGCATATCGTAGTCATCTTTAACCCAGCCGATATCACCGGTCTCATTACCTTATTATATTCCGGCTTAAAACCCTCTCAGGTCACTACTCTTGCTGCCCTTGACTCCACCCGTTTACGTAGCGAACTATCCAAACATTTCGGTATTGCTATGGACAAAGTAGAAAACTGCCGCACGTATGGCGGTCACGGCGAGCAGATGGCAGTCTACGCTTCCACCGCAAAAGTAAACGGAAAAGCTTTGCTTGATATTATCGGCACTCCCGAACTGACTAAAGAGCAATGGGCTGAAATTCAACAAAAAGTAACCAAAGGCGGTGCAAATATCATCAACCTGCGCGGACGTTCTTCTTTCCAAAGTCCGTCATACGTTTCCATCGAAATGATTGCTGCCGCCATGGGTGGAAAACCATTCCGCTGGCCGGCAGGCACTTATGTATCCAATGGCAAATTCGACCACATCATGATGGCTTGGGAAACTTCCATCACCAAAGATGGTTGCCACTTGAAAGATGTGAAAGGCACTCCTGAAGAAGAAGCCGCACTGGAAAAAAGTTATGAACACCTCTGTGCATTGCGCGATGAAGTCATTGCAATGGGCGTTCTTCCTCCTGTTGCCGAATGGAACAAACTGAATCCCAATATCAAATAACCATTGATTATATTATTCCGTTAAAAACGCCATCGAACTCACCTCCGACGGCGTTTTTTTATTATCTTCGCATTCGCAATGATAGACCAACCCACCATAGACCGGATATTGGATGCCGCACAGATAGTAGATGTGGTATCCGAATTTGTCACCCTACGCAAGCGAGGTGTGAACTTTGTAGGGCTTTGCCCGTTTCATGACGACAAAACCCCATCGTTCTACGTATCGCCGGCCAAGGGGCTATGTAAATGTTTTGCCTGTGGAAAAGGAGGAAACGTGGTTCACTTTGTGATGGAACACGAACAAATGACTTATCCTGAAGCACTACGTTGGCTGGCAAAAAAATACAACATAGAAATAAAAGAACGAGAGCTCACCGATGAAGAGAAAGAAGTACAAAATATACGTGAAAGTCTCTTCGTCGTAAATGAATTTGCACGTGATTATTTCCAGAATATCCTCTATAACCATGCTGATGGCAAAGCCATCGGTATGACTTATTTCCGCCAGCGTGGTATTCGTGACGACATTGTGAGAAAATTCCAATTAGGCTACAGCACCACGGCACACGATGCTCTGGCACAAGAAGCCTTGCGCAAAGGATATAAAAAAGAGTTCCTGATAAAAACCGGTCTCTGTTACGAAAAAGAAGACGGCAGTCTGCGCGACCGTTTTTGGGGACGCGTCATTTTTCCATGGTTCAATATCAGCGGAAAAGTATTAGGTTTCGGAGGACGTGTATTAGACAGCCGCACCAAAGGAGTCAATCAAAAATACGTCAATTCACCCGAATCGGAAATATTCAGCAAACGAAAAGAGCTGTATGGCATCTTTCAGGCAAAAGCAGCCATCGTGAAAGCAGATTGCGTTTACATGGTAGAAGGATATACCGACGTGATAGCCATGCACCAATGTGGATTAGAGAATGTGGTGGCTAATTCGGGAACCGCCTTGAGTGAACAGCAAATCCGCCTGCTCCATCGTTTTACTCCAAATATCACCTTGTTATATGATGGTGACGAGGCCGGCATAAAAGCCAGTATCCGAGGCATAGACATGCTGCTTGCAGAAGGGATGAATATCAAAGTTCTGCTCCTCCCCGACGGAGACGACCCGGATAGCTTCTCCCGAAAGCACAACGCCACAGAGTTTAAGCAATATATTGCCGAACACGAAGAGAATTTCATTCGCTTTAAAACAAATCTATTGCTGAAAGACGCCCAAAAAGATCCTGTCAAGCGAGCCGGTCTGATAGCTGATATGGCAAGAAGTATCGGGCTGATTCCTAATGATGTGATTCGCTATGCTTGTGTAAAGGAGTGTGCTACCATTCTGAATGTAAATGAACAAATCATCCTGAATGAGATAAAGAAGCACCTGCTACAGCGTGATGACAACTATTTGGAACAAATCAAGAAAGAGAAGGATACAACCAATACGCTTTCTCCTTCCGCTGATATGGTCCCGCCTCCCATAGGAACAGAAGATAACGTTCCACCTCCTCCTTTCCCTCCCGAGGAACTAGAAGCACAATATCAGTCCTACATTCCCGAAGAGGGAAGAGAAAAGTATGTATTCTATGCCAAAGAACAACTGCTGATAAAGACTTTAATCCGTTATGGAGAAAGAATTATGTGTTATGTAGAGACAGAAGAGAATGCAGAAACACCACTTACAGTGATAGAATATATTTCCATGGACTTAAAACAGGATGAATTACAGTTTCACAACCCGCTGCACAGAAGAATATTGGCGGAAGCGGAGAGTCATCTGCATGATCAGAACTTCACGGCAGAACGTTATTTTCTGGCACATCCTGATCCTACCATCAGCAAATTGGCGGCAGAGATGATAAATGACCGTTACCAACTAAGCAAATATCATTCTAAATCCCAAAAGATAGTAACGGATGAAGAACGCTTACACGAACTGGTTCCACATCAAATCATCGACTTTAAGCTGGCCATACTGGAAGAAGAAATGAAGCATACACTGCAAGCATTAAGCAAACCCGAAGTAACTCAAGACGCCAACAAATGCCTGGAAATCATGGCTCACTACAAAGAGTTGAGTGAACTATTGAAAGAAATGGCCAAACGTGCGGGTGACCGGGTAGTGCTGAAAGCATAAAATTTATCATAGGAAAGTAGTGTCAAGAGGTTGACAATGCTATTTTTATCTGTCATTCCGAGCTTTACGAAGGATCTGCAAGATACCAATAGATCCTTCACTTCGTTTCGGATGACAAAATAATAAGTTATTTTGGTTTTGCCTCCCTACAATAACAATGCAACAGTTACTTTTAGGTTCTGACACACTTCCACACCTGATAGAGCTATTATATATGTTAGCGTTGATGACGAATAAGGTTCATAAATTCCTCCCGCGTCTTTGCCTGATTAAACGCCCCGGTAAAATCAGAAGTAGTAGTAATGGCATTTTGTTTTTCCACCCCACGCATTTGCATACACATATGCTTTGCTTCCACTACCACCATTACACCCAATGGGTTTAATGTTTCCTGAATACATTCTTTAATTTGCAACGTCATACGTTCCTGCACCTGAAGACGGTGTGAAAAGACATCAACCACACGGGCTATTTTGCTCAAACCCGTAATATAACCGTTAGGGATATAAGCCACATGCGCTTTGCCATAAAACGGCAACATATGATGCTCACATAAAGAGAAGAAATCAATATCTTTTACAATAACCATCTGGCTATATTCTTCTTTAAACTTAGCTCCCAACAAAATAGCATGGGGGTCCTGTTCATAACCGCGTGTCAGCGTCAGCATAGCTTTTGCCACACGTTCGGGAGTTTTCAACAATCCTTCTCTCTCTACATCTTCGCCCAACAGCGATAAGATACTCTCATAATGGCCTTTCAACTGCTCAATCTTCTCTGCAGACCATTCGGGGTGCAATAGTTCTTCCATGTTAGTCTAAGGGAATATTAATTTGTTCACGAACAATAGATACTTCTTTAAAAACACCGGTAGCTTTCAAACGGCGCATAGTTGCGTCAGCTTCTTCTATACTGCGGAAATCACCTACACGGCATAACCAACGGGGAGGCTGGAAATAAGCATAAACGGGGAGTTCCGGAAATTCCTCTTTTACCTTATTGGCCATATTGTTGGCTTCGTTGCGAGCCACACGAGAATTGTTTCCGGCATACACCTGAACCCGATAACCTCTGGCTTTCAGCGTTTTTTGTTCACCACCGGCAGCACTTCCGGTATGAATTGTACCTATCAGTCCCGTTATCTTCGGGTCTTGATGGATGGTCACTGCACCCTCTCCGGCACGATTACGTTGCAGACTTTCTACAATGTTCTGCTGCGCAAAAGCGGAAATGCCAAAAGTTAAGAAGAAGATGATAAAAATGTATCTCATGTCGTTTTATGAATTTAGGAAAATCAAGGAATAATCATCACTCTAACAGCATTAACATTGTCATTCTGAACAAAGTGGAGAGTCCGTCAACACAAAGTGAATATACACAGATTCTTCACTCACGTTCAGAATGACAAAATAGTAGCTATTTTGTTTTGAGATATTCTGAAAACTAATTATTTGAATGCATCGATAATGCCTTTGAAATCAACAACTTTCAAAGCAGCA